>Ga0075163_10002452_pt1 | contig 24912 bp, 29 predicted proteins | sample JI1023141ADNA_FD_71478 | JGI IMG/M metagenome (GOLD analysis project Ga0075163, IMG submission 71478) | Wastewater effluent complex algal communities from Wisconsin, to seasonally profile nutrient transformation and Carbon sequestration -... | ecosystem: Engineered > WWTP > Effluent > Algae... | reverse complement strand
AAGACTTGCTGAGCTGTTTGACATCGGAACAGTGTTAGAGGGGTAATACAAGCAGTTTTTCGATTTCTCGAGAGAAAAAGCTCTATTTTTTTATACAATCCTGTAAACTCCGGCTAGAAATAAAGGGGTCGGGAAAGCCGGTAGGATCTGCATGAAATTTTAAGATCGCAAACTGTTCATCTGATGCATAGAGATAACCATATTCATCATCAGCAACCATCCCTTCCACAAAACTTTTCATCTCTTTTTTCCCAAACTGTCGAATGAGCGTCCCTTTGATCTTCCCTTTTCCATCATCTTCTAAAAGGATCTGATGGAGATCATCGGTCTCTTTTCTTGATACAAAGGCAAATAATTGCCCATCACTTGCCCTTTTATAGAGACAAAAGCCATAGGTATCTCGCTCAAACCCGACCGCAATTCCCCCTTCCGTTGTGATGTCAATCAACTCTCTTGTCTCACGATCAATTTTAAACAGTTTGATCTGATTAGAGCTCCGCAACCCACAACCCACAACATCAACATGCTCCCCATTTAAGGGAATATCGTAGCGAATACTCACCCCAACTGGGTTATTCATGTAAGGAGAACGGTGGATGAATTTCCCCCTCAAATCATAGACATAAAGAGCCCCCGTATGAGATTTATCATTCCCAATAATGACGGAGCGGATCGGTTCATGACGATCCACCCAAACCCCTACTTCATCGGCTACACCAGAAACACTCTCCGTTGCAAAGATAGGGTGGGTCCCCTCCTGCACAAGATTGTCATGGATTTTGCCACAATGAGTAACAAAAGGGAGAAGTAAAAAGATTAAGTACGTTTTCTTGCAAGCCATATGAGAAAGATCGCCACTCCAATTGTTACAGGTAACATGATAGTATAAATATAAGCAGCAAGAAGAGCTGCTGCTGCTGCGAAAAGGCCAAGCAACACTCCAATCACAAAGAATGTTCTCTCAATATAAATCCCCGCAGTAAACGTATTCAGAGCAAGCATTGTTAACACAACAAGTCCTGCTTCAAAACGGCCAAGGAGCCCCACATTGACAAAGACATTGACCAAATAGACACCAAGCGCAAGGCCCGCCCATTGAACAAGTTCATGCCAAATGGTAGTTGGTGTGATGATCTTTTGTTTCCGTCTTAAATACCATGAAAGGAAAAGACATAAAATCGCAAAAATAGGGACCATAATACGCCAATAATTCCACGCTCCATTAGCTCGGAGGTCAGAAACAATCAGGCCAATAAAGGAAAGGCCAAGCATCATGATCGCAATGAAAAGGCGCATCTTCCAGTGATGGTGATGCTTTCGAATGACAATTTCTTCATCTTGTCGAGACATAAAACAAGCCGTTTTTCTACTTTTTTTTTAAAATATCAAATAGCCTTTCAAAAAGTCAATTTTGCTAAAGAGTCAAGCTGATTTGGGCACCGATCACCCAGGCATTTTTGATCGTCCCAAAACCTTTGGGATTAATAACGTATTGAAGGTCAGGCATAATCACAAACCATGGATTGATTTGAAACCAGTGGTTTAATTCAATCAAAGCTTCAAAGTTTTGAGGCATGTTCCCAAATTTATAGCTTATTCCCACTTGTTTCGCAATTTCCTCCCCTTTGCGCATATCAGTGCTATACTTCCCGTAGATAAACCCTAGATTTGTATAGTCCTTTGGGCGAGAAGGGAAAAGTCCTTGATAGACAAGACCACTAGCTACAAAAAACGGAAAGAGATTCCGATCTTTTGGAGCACACAAAAGGGCAACAAACGGAGTAAGTCCCCGGTCAGAATGAGAGGATTGATAAACCATCTGATCGATAAGAAAGTAGTACCCATAATTTCCATGGTAGCTCCCTCCCAAATATTTATCCCCCTTGCTACCCGTTAGATAAAAAGCCCCAGCGCGGTAATTGCCAGGATACCCTGTATCTCCTTTGAGTTGATTGACCTGATAAGCCCATTCCGTAATCAAAAGGGCCCCATCCGATCCATGAAATGACCAATTCAACCCATGGTATCTATTTGCAGCGACATCCTCTTGCGCAACATAAGCAGCAACCTTTGCAAGAATCCGCTTAAAATAGGGACGAAACTCCATAACAACACCCCATGTTGCATTCGGATAAGCGGTAAAGGGAGTATTAAAGAAAATAGCGATAGGATTTCCATCAAAACCATTGTTCATAAATTTATAGTAAAGCTCAGACTGAAGAAAATCGTTCCCTCCATTGAGACGCCCCCCTTTCAGAATTAAATATTCATCAAGGAAAACTTCCTTTAAATAGAGTTCATTAAGCCTAACATTTTGCCCCCCATAAACCTGCTGGACCGGATATTGATTCCCAATTTTATCGGCGCTAAGACTTGTCCCTGTTCTCCATACAACTGAGGTATAAAAAGAAAATCCCTTGAGCGGGGTAAACTTTCCAAAGTCAACATTCATATCAAAACCAAAAGAGCCTGCATAAGCAAACCCCTTCGCCTTTCCCCCATAAATATTTGCTGCCAAATCGGTCACATAAGTGAGCCCAAACGTCACCCCTTCTCGTGCCAAACGATTGCGTGCTCCCCACCAATCCCCTGTCATATAAGGATTATCCCACCAAGAAAGTTCTTCGCGAGGGGGCGTGTAGTACTCAGCCATCGCCTTATGACGCTCAGATGCAGTCCCCGAAAATCCATGATCTCCAGCAAAGGAAACAATCATGGGGAACAGAAAAAAGAAAACCATTTTCATCGAAGATCCTCGGAGCGATCATAAGGAATAAGATATCGTTTTAAAATCCCCTGATTTTTTTCTTCAGCTTCTTTTTTATCAAAAACAAGTTGCTCTTGACCCTCGGTTTCAATCACCACAAAAGGTTCCTTTCCTTCTTCAATCATCTTGATGAATCCCTTGAAGTTGGGAACTTTTTCTCCATTGACCTTATGAATGATTTTCCTCTTTAACTTGTTATATCCACTATTCATTCCCTCATCAAAAACCGATGTCAAAACAACCACTTCGTCCCGATCTTCCTCAATTTCCCCATCTTTCATATAACAAAGGTAGTCAATTGTTGGCATAGAGTCGATAATCAAATTCCCTACAAGAGGTTGGAAAACACACCCCCCAAAAACAAAATATCTTGGCTCTTTATCATACACTTCATGAGGAACTAAACGTTGCGCCCGTTTTTTCTCATCGACAATCCCTTCCTTAGTCATCATTTCTTTCCCTCTTAAAAAGGTCACCTCATAAGAATCACCATAATGCTTGAGAAGGAGAAGATACTGAAAAGGGAGAGAAAGGCCATACTCTGGAAAATAGACCATCCCCGCAGAATCAATGATCTCCCCATCAAGTGCGAGTAAAACATCTCCTTTCTGAAGGATCCCATCAAAAAAGTGGTTCTTAGGGATCTTTGAGATTAAAACCCCCTTATCACCCTCTTCTATCCCATGATATTTACGGAGGCCCCGATTTCGAAATTCCTGAAAAGTAAATTTCGCAGAAGGAAACCCCTGATAATCGCCAGGCTTTTCTTCCAAGAAGTGTCGAATAATCGGAATAGGAATCATATACCCTATATTTTGCGCATCGCTCATTCCTTGATGGGCAACCCCCACCACTTTCCCATGAGAAAGAATAGGACCCCCACTATTTCCCGGATTAATCGCAGCATCCATCTGGGAAATAAGGAGCCATTCCCCTGAATGGACATATTGCCAAAGATCGATCCGCGAAACAATTCCCCGCGTCACACAAATCTCATCTCCACCAATTGGAAAACCATATGCTTGCACCTCTTCTTCCTGAAGAAGAACCTGATTAGAAAATTTCAAAGGGACCTTTCCCTGGAAAAATTTGAGATCCTCCACCTCTAAAAGAGCCAAGTCACAATCATGCCCAATCATCTTCACACGGGCTTCATACCGCTTCTTGCTCCGCCCTGAATGGACTTCAATATAGGTTGCATCACACACCACATGAGCATTCGTTAAAATCTGGTTTCCCTCAATGATAAATCCTGTACCCCCCTTTCTTAAAAGACGAGGAGGAGCCCATGGAACCGAGTAATCATATTCCTTAGCTATCGTAAAAATCTTCACCACCGAATCTTTTACATCAACCCATGCAAAAACAAAAGTTGGAACCAACAATAAAAAAAATAGCCGCTTCATTTAAGCAATTCCTCTTTTTAATTCAGGAGGATTTCTCCCATAACGATTAACCCCCTCTTTCCCTTTTTTAAGACACAAAATGAACCAAAGCATAAACCCTAAAAAGGGAATGAGTAATAAGATGAAAGCAGTAGGGATAAGCCAATACTCTTTACTAGGGTCAGGCAAAATCCATGGTAGTTGGACCGTTACTGCTAAAATCCTCTGCCAAAAAGGGTTTGAAGAACCTGAAGCTCCCCCAGGAATAACCATCTGCAATGCAAGTAGAGCGCCCCAAGCAAGAGGAATACCAACAAGAGTGGAGATACTATTTGAAACAATAGCAGCCACTAGCTTTCTCCTATTTGAACAGTTGATGGGACCTTTTTGAAGAATTTTCCACTCGAGCCAAATAATGGGGATAAGTGCGAGAAAGAAAACAGGCCACGCGATCGCGATCATGGGAATTCCCATATTTGCATAAGCCTGATTAAAAAGAAGAAGGAAAAGAATTAGACTAGTAGAAATGCTATTAATCGTCTTCATACTTACTTTTTATTATGAAAAATAAATTAAGCAAAGGGCAATGAGACTACCCCATACAATCACATGATACAAGAAAAACTCCAACTGAGAGGCTCGTCCTGAAAAGTTATTATAATTTTTCGTAAAACACTTCCAAGCTTCCTTCATGCTTCTCTCCTATTTTAAAGAGTAAATTGCACACTCCCTCAAAAAAGAAACACTTTACACAATGCCCAAATTCCTAATCAATCTTTCTTTAATTCTTCATACACAAGCTTCGCATATTCCCTCACCTTCGCCCACCTTGGATCATTAACAATTCCTTCATCTGTATCCGGACGATCCGCCAGGTCATCATACTCATCCACCATCTCATACAACGTCTTCAACATCTGAAATTCTTTTTCTGAAATAATCATGTTACTGATATCTTTAAGAATCGAGTATGTATCCTCAAAGAAATACATTGTTGTATCATCATAGGAATCTACAATATTTGGATCCTCATGATTAACCCATATTCGTACTTGATATTCCTTATCTGAAATTGTTCTAATCGTCTCAAAAACAATACCTACATCTTTTACCTTATATTTTTTCATCACTACCATGATACAAATGGTGTAGCAGGAGGAGCACTATAAGGAAAATCTTTTCCTCTAATCGCATGTCCTAGACAGTCCAATTCCCAAAGGACCTGCATCCCTTTCCATTGAACCTGTCGCATCCCTTCTGTTCCAGGCTTGCCACATTGATAAGGACACTCAAATTCTTTAACGGTTACAGGGTCGGTATAAAACAAAGTATTTTACAAAAGGAAAAAGTTGTCAGAAAATTCTCTCAAGAATTATGAGGAAAGAAAAAGGATCAATCTCATGTATCAATTTTTTTCGAAGTTAGGGCATAAGAAGCGGCAAGGAACATGGTTTGCTATTTTTGTGGTGCGCCTTTTCTTAGGAATTTTTTTTACCTTGTCAGGCTTTTTTAAAATGTTCAACGGGAAAGAACATGCCACCCTATTGCAAACCCTTCAAGGGGCAAAGGTCCCCCTCGCTAACTTTAATGCTTACTTCGTCCCTTTCCTAGAGTTTGCGTGTGGGATCCTCATCATTATTGGATTTTTAACAACTCTCTCCTCTTTCATTTTATTTATGATCATGATCGGCGCTATCATCATTGATCGGCTAGCGAGTCTCATCCAACATGCAGGAATCATCTCTTTTGAAAATTTCCTTTACCTCCCAGAATTTCTCTATGGGCTGATGTTCTTCTGGCTTTTCTTTTCGGGTCCTGGAAAGCTTAGTCTTGATTACCGCTACGGGAAAAAGAAGCGCCTTGGTTCATCACATTGAGATTCACGTTATTTAGTTATTTTTGATATACTGGTCTGAAAAGGGAAAGAGTATGCTACTCAATCTTTTAAAAAGACCTTTTAACACCTGGTTTCCAGCGCGGGGCGAAGGAAATACTGAGGGGCTGGGGACTTTTTCAGGTGTCTACCTCCCAAGTGTTTTGCAGATGCTTGGGGTTATCCTCTTCATGCGGCTCGGATGGATTACAGGGCATGTCGGTCTCTCAAAGATGACCTTTATTATTTTCATGGCCTCGTCGATCCTCTTTTTAACGGGGCTCTCGATGACCTCTATTGTAACCAACATGAAGATAGGGTCAGGAGGATCTTACTATATCATCTCTCGCTCTTTGGGGGTGGAGTTTGGAAGTGCAATTGGAATATTGCTGACAGTGGCTCAATTGATAACAATTGCCGTCTGTGTTTCGGGCTTTGCCCTTTCACTTCAGGAAATCATGCCTCACCTTTCTCTCCCTTTTCTAGAAATTTGCACACTTATCGGTCTTGCGATCGTCGCTCTATTCCCGGTCGATTTTGCCTTGAAAGCTCAAGGTTTTATTTTTTGTATTGTGATGGCTTCTATCCTTTCGGTATTTTTTGGAAGTAGCGCTAATATCCCTGAAACAATCACTCCCCTTCCCAGGACCTCATCGATCGGTTTTTGGGCCGCTTTTGCCCTCTTTTTCCCAGCAACAACAGGGATCGAATCAGGAATGGCGATGTCGGGCGATTTGAAAAACCCCTCCCGTTCTTTAGCGATCGGAACCATGGCAGCGGTTGTCACCGCCTATATTGCATATGCTGCTCTCTCGATTTTTCTCTCTTTCCAAGTTTCTGATGAGCTTCTTAGATCTCATCCGATGATTATCTACTATGTTTCAAGGTTAAGCTTCCTCTTTATTTTAGGGGTCTGGGGAGCCACCCTTTCAAGCGCACTCGGAAGTATGATCACCTCACCACGAACATTGCAATCTTTAGCAAAAGATAAAATTCTCCCGAAATTTCTTTCGAAAAGTCCTGTCGTCCCTGGGATTTTAATCATCTCCCTTGCGAGTCTTATGACCCTTTTCACCGATATGAATCACCTCCTTCCCATTTTATCGATGGTCTGTCTCATGACCTACGCTCTTTTAAACTTTGTCGCTTTTTTCGAATCATTTATCCAAAACCCAAGTTGGCGTCCTCTTTTCCGTATTCCGATGGGCGTTTCTCTCACAGGAACCATTGCTTGTCTTGTCAGTATGTTTATGATCAATCCAGGATGGGCCTTTATCATCCTCATCGCCCTACTCGCCTTGGGACTATGGACAACAAAACGGAAACTTCAGGGGAATTGGGATGATATGCGCTACAGCATTTTTTCTTTCTTTGCTTCCACTGCAACAAGTAAACTTGCCCACATTAAGAAAAACCCACGGAGCTGGCGCCCCAATATCTTAGCGATCATCGATCCTGAACTAAAAGATACACAAATCATCAACTTTGCCCACGCGCTCAATCAATCAAAGGGATTTTTAACCTACGGTGCAACGCTCCCCAATACCGACAAACTAGAAATCACCCAAACCACCTTTGAAGAGTATTTCAAGAAAAGAGACATTCCCTGCTTCTTTCATATTAATGCTAACAATGTCCACTCCTTGGGAACGCATAATATCGTTCAAAACTATGGGATGGGTCCACTGCAGCCTAATACAATTATCCTCAAACCTCCCATGGAAAAAGGAGGAGAGTTTTGTGAACTGATCAAAGCCTCTCACGAACTCCAAAAAAATCTCATTATTGTGAAGAGCGATCCCCTGAATTCTTCCCTTTCTTTTGAAACAAAAGATAAACATATCGATCTCTGGTGGGGAGGGCAAGTTCACTCTAACTTTGAGCTTAGCTTAGCATTATCCCATATACTGCAGTCGGGAAAGATGTGGAGCGATGCAACGATTACAATTAAAACGCTTGTCAAAAACGAAACAGCACGTCTTCATATGCTGAAGCTTTTTGAAAAGTACACTTCCGTCCTCCGTTTTAAAAACCTCCATTTCAAACCCTATATCGATGAAACAACCGACTTTTATGCTCATATCACCGATTACTCGACCGACGCAGATCTTACATTCTTAGGACTGCGCGCTCCCGCAAAACATGAGTCGATCCACGCCTACACCTCCTATTTTAATACCCTCCTCAAAAAGACAGCGGGGATCTCTAGTATCGCCTACGTGCTTGCAGGTGAAAAGCTCAACTTCCAAAGGATTTTTGAGTGAGGGTCTTAATCTACAACGATGAAGGGGTCAGCGCCTTTTCCTTGAAAGAAACCCTAAGAACCTTCCGCCCTCTTTCAGACGAGATCGAGGTGGTGGATCACCACTATCTTATTGAAAAAGAGTGGGGAAAAAAAACAAAACTCCTCGTTATTCCTGGAGGGAGGGATATCCCCTACGATCGCAATCTCAGAGGAAAAGGGACAAAAAAGATCCGGCAGTTTGTCGAAAAGGGAGGGAGCTACTTAGGGAGTTGCGCCGGCGCTTACTTCGGATGCAACGAGGTGATTTTTGAAAAAGGAAAACCTTTAGAAGTTCACGAGAAGAGAGACCTAAAATTTTTTCCGGGGGCTGCTGTGGGAACTCTTTATGATATCCCCTTCTGCTACGTTTCTAGAAAAGGACTCCATCCTGCAGAGATCTCATTTGAGGGAAAAATTTTTAATCTTTACTACAACGGTGGGTGCTCCTTTAAAGATGCGGAGCACTACCCTTCGGTTAAAGTTCTTGCCCGCTATGAAGATGCTCAACATCAAAGCGCAATCATCCATTGCAAAGTGGGCAAAGGAAATGTTATTCTTTCGGGTGTCCACTTTGAGGTGTGTCCAAAAGCTCTGAAACAAGAAGGAGGAGACCCTGTGATCATCGACAAACTTGAAACTTCCGATCCTCAAAGAGAAACACTCATTCACTCCATTTTAAGGCACCTTTTATGAGAAAGTTCTGGATCAATTTTTCCGCTGCTAGTATTGGAAATCTTTTTGAACATTACGATAAAGCCCTTTTTGCTTTTTTAGCTCCCTTTTTAGCTCCTCTCTTTTTTAAAGATTCCGATCCAATCACAGCACTGATTCTTACCTATGCCATCATGCCTATAGGTCTTTTCTCAAGACCGCTAGGCGCTCTGATCTTTGGGCGCATTGGAGATCACAAGGGAAGAAAACGGGTTCTTTATATCACTCTCCTTGGGATGGCCCTAGTGACAATCTTAATGGGATGGATTCCTACCTATAGAGAGATTGGATGGGGAGCTCCCGCCCTCCTTGCATTGGGACGTCTTCTCCAAAACTTTTTTGCTTCCGGAGAAACAACCGGGGGTTCCCTTCTTATTTTAGAGTCGTGCAAAAAAGAGAAACGGGGATTTTATAATGGTCTCTACGGATGTTCAACCATTTTAGGAATTTTATGTGCTTCTTTAGGGGTGACTATCCTAAGTCTTCAAGGAAATATCGAAACGACCTGGCGCTACCTTTATTGGTTTGGGGGGCTTACGGGACTTATGGGACTTGCAATGCGCTCTTGTGCAGAAGAACCCATGATGCCTCTCCTCAAAAGATCTCCCGTTCTTCCCCTTTTATGGAAATATCGAACCCCATTTCTTGTCATTGCTTTGACCTCAGGGTTTTCTTACGCTAACTACTACATGCTCACTTCGCTTCTCAATGGCTACCTTCCTCTTGTCAGCTCTATCTCAAAGGAACAAGCCATGGAAGCCAATACGATGATTCTTGGTTTCGACTTTTTGATCCTTCCTTTAGCTGGAATGTTGGCCCTCTACTTTCCTAAAGAAAAGCTTCTAAAGTTTTTTGGCATTCTTATCGTGATTGCAGCACTCCCTCTCTATTCCGCTCTTTCCGGCGCATCCCTCTTCAGTGCAACGATTATACGCCTTCTTTTTGTTGCCCTCGGTGTTGGGTTTTCCGTTGTCCTTGCTCCCTTTTATCAAGATCTCGTTCCTAAAGAGAGTCGATTCACACTCATCGCTTTTGGAAATGCTATTGGATCGCAGCTTTTAGGAACAAGTGCGTGCAGTTTTAGCTTTTGGCTTTTCAAACAGACAGGATGGGTTGGATCCCCCGCCCTTTACCTGGTTGGATTAGGTACGTGCACCCTCTTTAGTATTTACTTTGCTATCTCTTTTTCCACTTCAGCCAAAGGCCCCCTAGAGAGGTTGCCGCAAGAAGTTTAAGACCAGCAAGAGGGATAAAAATAAGACATCCAGAGATGAGACTTTGCTTAAAGCTTAAGAATCTTGTAAGCCCTGCAACACCCAGTGTATAAATCATCACTTTTCCGACTAAAATGCTTCCCATTATCCAAAGAGATGAGGGATTTTTCTTTATCTCGATCAGCTTTCCAACAACGTATGCAGCAATCGGAAAAGCTGCGATATATCCCACGCAGGGGAAAAGATACCAATGACTATTCGAAACCCCATTTGAAAGAAAAGGGAGTCCTAAAGAGGCAAGCCCCACATAAAGAAGGGTGCTATAAAACCCTTTTTTCTTTCCTAGTCCCATTGCTAAAAGAAAAATTCCAGTTGTTTGGAGCGTCATTGGAACGGGATAAAGGGGAATGCTCACTTGCGCCATTGCCGCAAGAAATAAACTTCCTAAAATCACTTGAGCTGCTGTCCACGCGAAAGAGCGCTTTGCAAGCCAAGGAAGTGATGCTGTTAAAACTTTCATAAAAACCTCCTGCATTGAGTCCTCAAGTATCCCCTTTTCAGGATTTTTTTACAACCGCTCCAATCAAATCGTAATCGGTAGTCTCTGTAATTTTGACTTGATACCGCTTGCCGAAAGCATCCACCCCTGCTCGGTCATTGATGATGACAATCCCATCGATATCGGGGCATTGACCTTGGGTACGTCCCACCATCAAATAGGGAGATTCAGGATGGTATCCTTCAATCACCACTTCTTGAATCTTCCCAATCTTTTTATTAAGAAGACGTTTGACAACTTTTTTTTGCGCTTTAGCAAGACGCTTCTCCCGTTTTGCCTTCACCTCTTCTGAGATGTGGTGAGGAAGGCGCGCTGCATAACTTCCTGGCTCGTTGGAATATTTGAAAATTCCCACATTATCGATCGGATAATTTTCAACAAATGAAAGGAGCTCTTGAAATTGCTCTTCGGTTTCCCCCGGAAAACCAACAATCAAGCTTGTCCGGATCGTTATTTCTGGTATTTCTAAACGAAGCCACTCTAAAGTTTGGATAATTTGCTCTTTTGAGGTCGCTCGATGCATCGATTTAAGGATGTCGTTATTGATATGTTGGATCGGCATATCGAGATAAGGGCAGATCCGGGAATCACTCTTCATCAGTTTAATAAGAGGCTGAGTAATTTCATCAGGGTAAAGATAAAGGAGGCGAAGCCAAAAGTCCCCTTCCTCTTGAAGGAGGGTTTCGATCACTTTAATGAGTCCTTCAGAGCGTTTATATCCTTGATCTTTTCCCCAATCGCCAAGATCTTGTGCAATTAAAATAATCTCATGGGCCCCTTGCGATCTAAGGACTCGAAACTCTTTGACGATTTGCTCAATCGGTTTACTTCTAAGAGGTCCTTTTATCTGGGGGATAATGCAGTAAGCACACCTCTTTTTGCACCCTTCGGCAATCTTCAAATAAGCATAGTGACGAGGCGTTGAGATTTGTCGAGGGACTTCACCCGCTTCCAAGTAACTACGAGCTGAAGTGATCGCTTCTCCTTGTTTTTTTGACTCGATTGCAGTCAATATCCCTTCAACATCTCCTGAACCTAGGAGGTAGTCGATATCGGGAAACTCCTTTTTAATCTCTCCATCATGGGTTTGCACCATACACCCAGTGACAATGATCTTCGCTCCCTTTTTCCTCTCCTGATACATGTCACCAATGGCTCCTAGAGACTCTGAGCGCGCCGCTTCCAGAAACCCACAGGTATTCACAATAATATAGTCGGCATCTCCGACTTCACCTGCAACTTCGTAACCAGCCTTCAGCAAAATGCCGAGCATCACCTCGGTATCAACCCGATTGCGAGGACATCCTAAGCTGACGAAAAAGAGCTTATTCCCTCCATGGTGGAAGGTTCGCGGAAGGATTTCCAACGATTTTTTAGCAGGAGGTTCATTCGGATACATTTTTAAACTCATAGGAAATCATTCTACTCCTATGAGGAGAATTATTTCAATGCATCTAAATCATCTAAAATTTTTTGTTGATTTTCGGGGGTTGGGTTTTGGAGGAATTCTGCATAGTCATTAGAAAGATCCTTCTCATCACCCATTTTCCCCTTTTTGAGGGCTACAGAGGCCGTTTCGTTCATCACTTGAAGAGCCTCGTTCATCACTTTTTGGAGCTGCCCTTTCTTATGCTCTTCAACATCTACTTGGTTGTAATCATGAAAAGCTTTTTGGAAAAGATTATAACTCTTTTGATAATTTTCCTTATATCTTTGGATCTCTTCAGGAGAGTATTGAGGTTGACCTCCACCTACACCACTAACATCAGACATGAAACACCTAAATCTTTTCTTTCTATTTTTTCCTTTAATAGATAAAATATTTTTTTCTAACAAGGAAGACTCGATGAAACCCTTATTATTTGCACTTTGTTTTATAACAACCATGCTTTTTGGAAGTGACCTCCCTCCAGCCCCACCCCAAGTTCAAATTCCCAATCATCCTCCCCCACTTAAAACTGTTGATGAGCAGGTCAATCAGGCAGAAAAGGATTTTGAGATTGCCAGTAAGATGTTCAACCCTTGGTATGCTGGTCCCCTGCTCACCCCCAGTGCACACAATGTTCCTCCAGGAAGCTATGTCATTCAGCCCTATCTTTTTGTAAGAAACACCTTTGCAGAGTTTAATGGAAGTCGCCGTTCGGTGAATATTCCCGATATTTGGACTGTAAATCCCTTATTCCTCTTTCAAATGGGGTGGCTCTCCTGGCTCGATTTTACCGTCACTATTCAGGGGATTTATAACACTCAGTCAAGTAATCACTCTTTCTATAGTGGAGATAGTTCTCTATCTTGGGGAATCCAACTGATGCAAGAAGAGCCCTATCGCCCTGCTGTCCGCTTTGTGATCAGCGAAAGTTTTCCTTGTGGACGCTATAACAAATTAAATCCCAAGAAAGGGGGAATCGATGCAACAGGAACAGGTTCTTATATCACAACCTTCTCTTTGAACGTTTCGAAAGTCATCTGGTGGGTCTTAGATCACCCTTTTGCATGGCGCATGTCTTTGAACTATAGCATACCACAAACAGTCCATGTAAAGAATTACAACGCCTATGGAGGGGGGATAGGAACAAGTGGAAAGGTGCGACCAGGGAATAGTTTTACTGCCGACACTTCAATCGAGCTGAGTTTTACCCAAAAGTGGGTCCTTGCTGTAGATTTTGTCTATACATACGGAAATCATACAACATTTTCTGGGCATAAGGGGAGACTTCCAAGTGGGCTAGTTGCCTCTGTCGGAGGCCCTTCTAACGATAATTTTAGCTGCGCTCCCGCGATCGAATATAACCCTTCCGATCATTTAGGCTTTTTGGCAGGAGCATGGTTTACAGTCACAGGAAGGAACTCTAGCGATTTCATCTCAGGAGTTTTAACGATGTACTATGCGTGGTAGATCTCTTTAAAGAAATCGACCATAGCATGAAGGGCCCGCTTTTCTGCCGCCTCTGAATAAATAGTGCCAAGCTTAGGGTCATTTGCCATAGGATTCGTAAAGGCATGGGTTGTGTTTCCATAGACATGAACTTGCCAGTCAACTTTTGCCTCTGTCATCTCTTTTTCAAAAGCTTCTACCTCTTTAGGAGGAACCATCGGATCATCATGTCCGTGTAGCACAAGGATCTTTGCCTGAGGCTTAATAGGATATCCTGGAGAATTTAAAAGGCCGTGAAAACTCACAACACCTTGAAGAGGAGCTCCACTCCGCGCTAAATCTAGGGCGCAAAGTCCCCCAAAACAAAATCCGATCGCACTCATTTTCCCTTTTTCTACAAGAGGATGCGCAGCTCCAACCTTTAAACCTTCTTCCATCCGGCTAAGGAGAAATTTTCGATCTTCAATAAGGGGCTGCATGAGTTTCCCATTCTCTTCAACCGAATTTCCTAAAACCCCTTTTCCATAGAGATCAAGAGCAATCCCTATATATCCAAGAGAAGCAAGCCATTTTGCTTTTTCACATACAAAATCATCACGCCCTCTCCATGCATGAAAAATGAGAATTCCTGCCCCTTTTTTTCCGTTAGAAGCAACAAAGGCTTCGAGTGTCGCTTCCTGATGAGAATATTCAATCGTTTCTGTTTTCATATATTCTATCAAATCATTTCTAGAAAAAAAAGGGAAGACTCTTTATTTTGAATACCATGAAATGGTTATTTTTTATCTTGATCTCATTTTCTCTTTTTGCAAAAGAGCCTCATCCTATGGCAAAAGTAAATCAGTGGTGCCAGGAGGAAAAAACCCTCACAGAGGGGCGCTATTTTATCTTTGGCACCCTTGCTTCGGTCTCCTCAGAGGGGCGTCCTCATACCCGTATGATTGAAATCTCTCACTTTGATAAACAAAAAGGGGTCCTTTTCTTTACACATAAACACACTCAAAAAGTAGAAGACTTTCTCTTTAATCCTCATGTTTCTCTAACGATCTGGCTTCCTAAAACACATAGACAATTGACCATCGATGGAAAAGTTGAAGAAATTACAAGCAGTGAAGCAGAAAAGGGATGGAAAAAGATGCCTCGTTTCATGCAGCTTACCTTTCTTGCATCTCACCATAAAGGAATGCTCGATGCACAAGAAACTCTAAAAAACCGGAAAGAGGCCCTAGAAAAAGAGTTCCCCAAAGAGATTCCTATGCCTGATACTTTCATTGGATATCGTTTGAAGGGTGACCAAATCACTTTCTATCAGGTTAATTTTCGCTCCTTTCCTAAAAAGGAGATCGCCATTTTAGAAAAAAACGATTGGGTTACAGCTTTGCTTGAACCTTAGCGTTTGCTTATTTTTCAAGTCTGTCAAGAAGCTTATTCCCCTCTAGGACAGCTTGATCTAAGGCTTCATCAGCTGTCATCTCACCAGAAAATGCTTTTTCTAGGTAATCAATGATGAGCTCGCGTACTTCAACATAATTTCTTAAACGCATCCCCCAAGAATGATCTGTAGGCCGATTCCCCATGACCTCTAAAACAGCAATTTCTATTGCAGGATGAGAGTCATAAAACTTCTCTTTCCTCGTCTCAAAGTAAGCTTGGTAAGTGATCGGAAGATACCCTGTTGCTTGATGCCACTTTTTTTGAGGTTCTTGAGAAGAAAGATAGGTAAAAAACTCTGCGATAGATCGATATTCTTCTTTCGTAAAGCCACTTAAGGCCCAAAAAGATGATCCTCCAATATTTAAGGTATGAGGTTTTTCGGTAAGATGAGGCCAAAAAGGCATGAACCCAACGCCAATTTCGAAGTTGCATTTGCTTTTGAGGATAGGAAGACGGTTTGCTCCCTGAAGTAAAATCGCACACTCTTCTTCTGCAAAACGCCTTTCAGGCTCTTCGGTGTAGCGTCCACTATAAGAAAAAATCCCCTCTTTGCTCCACTCTGCAACTTTCTTGATATGGAATTTCTGCTCAGCATGATTACACTCTAAATGAGCTCCACTTCCCTGGAATCCATTTTCATGAGTTGCGTAAGGAATGTCATGCCAACAAGAAACATGCTCTAAGTGATAGGCTGCCGGCCATGCGGTTGTAAAACCGATATAGCCAGCCTCTTTGAGTTTTTTCCCCATCCTTTCAAGCTCTGGCCATGTTTGTGGAGGTCTTTCTGGATCAAGTCCTGCTTTTTCAAAGGCTTTTTTATTATAAAAAAGAATCCCCGTCGAAGCATTCCAAGGAAGGGAAAGCATTTTTCCGTTGGGGGCAGAATAGAACTTTCTCACCACATCAAGGTAAACACCTGGATCAAATTCAGTTTGAAATTGTTGCAATAAATCCCCCACCGGGACAAAACGCCCTTCATCGAGCATCATCGAAAGGGTTGCCACTTCATAAACTTGAAGAATATGGGGTCCCTGTCCCTCTTTGTGACTTTTGATCCCCTCCTCATAAGCAACTTTATAATTTTTTGCCTGCTTAAGAGTCACATGGGTTGTTTGAGATTGACGATTAAATTCTTCGACAATTTCTATGAATTTTTCGTTCAAGAATCCATCAAAAGCATGGACCACAACAATCTCTTGTCCAAAGAGACTCCATGAAAGTGCAAGTGTTAAGAGAAATCGAAAAATCTTCATGCAAAAAATTCTAACATATTTTGCATTTTTGTCATTACGAAAATAGATCTAGTCCGTATAGTGACAATTATACCTCTTCCAGCTCAACCTTACCCAATTGGGCTGAATTGAAAGCTCTCGCAGTTGAATTATTTTAAAAGGGGCGTGTATTAATTTAATACTACCCCTTTTAAAATAATCCAAATCCGAGGCTTTGAATCAGCCGACTTGGGTAAGTTTGAACTGGAAGAGGTATATACCCCTTCCACTTAAGTAGAGGTTTTTATTTCTAAGAAGATATTATTGACAGGAGTACGTTCCCTTTTCACACTTGATTTAGCACGAAGGTTTCGAGAAAAGGGGCACCAGGTCTTTGGTGGAGAAACTTCTCTGCACCACGTTTGCCGCTTTTCTAATGCTTTTGAAAAGCAATATGTGATTCCCAGTCCCCGTTTTCAATCAGAAAGATTTATCCAAAAGCTTGTCGATATTTGCATTCATGAAAAAATCGATTTAGTCATCCCCTCTTTTGAAGAGATCTTTTGCATTTCAAAAGGGCTTCATTACTTTCCAAAAGAGACAACTGTTCTTTCTAGTTCCTATGAAACCCTTGATATACTTCATAATAAATGGCGCTTTAATAAAAAATTAGAGGCGCTTGGGTTCGATGCCCCTGAGTCTTATTTGATTCGTTCTCAAAAAGACCTAGATTCTATTCCCCTCACCGTTCCCTATATCCTTAAGCCTAGTTATTCACGTGCCTCTCAATGTATCCAAAAAGTTACCACCTCAACCCCTCCTAAAATAAAAATTGATCCCCGCAATCCCCTTGTTGCTCAAAAGTGGCTCGATGGAAAAAAATACTGCTCTTATAGCATCGCTCATCAAGGAAAACTTGCAGCTCATACTGTCTATCCCGTTGATTTTTCAATCGAAGGAAATTCTTGTCTAAACTTTGAAGCAATCAACCATCCTAAAATTGAAGGATGGGTGAGATCCTTCGTAGAAAAAGAGAGCTTTACCGGACAAATTGCTTTCGACTTTATTGAAGTGGCTTCAGATAAACTCTATGCGATTGAGTGTAACCCTCGTGGAACAAGTGGGATCCATCTTTTCCAAGAAAAAGATGATCTCCCCTCTGCCTTTTTTAATACCCAAAAAAGTCTTGTTTCTCCTGAATTGGGACATGCCAAAAAACTGGGATGGGGAATGATCCTTTATGGCTGGAAAACAGGGGATCTTTTGAAATTCGCCAGAAAATTTTTGACGGTTGAAGATGTGATCTTCTCGAGAAAAGATCTCAAACCCTCTTTCCATCAACCCCTTCTTTTCTTCATCTATCTTTTTAGAAGCTTTAAGCTCAGAGAACGATTTCCCGCCATGTTCACCTTCGATATCGACTGGAACGGCAGCGAGATCATCGAACAAGAACAAATCCCCTCCACCCAAAATTTTGTTTGAATATAAATTAAATGCTTCGATTTGATATCATTTTGAATGAACGATTAAATTTTTATGGATGATGATGTTAACTTCGCCCTTCTGCAGTGCGCCTATGCAGGCATCCCTTCTTGAAGCTCAAAAGCAAGCCAATCAAACCGTTGTCTTGATTCTCCTTGGTCCCCCAGGAGCAGGGAAGGGGACGCAAGCAAGCATCCTATCAGATACCCTGCAACTCCCTCACATTTCGACGGGAGATCTTCTCCGCTCAAATATTAAGGAAGGGACGGAGCTTGGAAAAACCGCAAAAGAATTTATAGATCAAGGAAAACTTGTCCCCGATGATTTAATCCTCGACATGCTTTTTAAGCGGGTTGCAAGAGAAGATTGCAAAAAAGGGTATATCTTAGATGGATTTCCACGGACCCTTTCTCAAGCTAAAGCCTACGATAAACATCTTGGAAAAAACATTAAAAGAATCACCTTGAACCTTTCCCTTAGCAATGAGGAGATTATCAATCGCCTTTCAAAACGGATGACATGTCAAGAGTGTAGTGCTCCCTATCATCTTATCCACTCTCCCCCAAAAGAGGAGGGAAGGTGCGATGGATGCAACGGGGCTCTGATTCAAAGGGCCGATGATCAAGAAGAGGTCATTCGAAAACGTCTCAATGTTTATGAAAAAGAGACAGCTCCTCTTATTGAATACTACTCAAAGGAAAAGACCCTTAAACAGATCTTTTGTCTTCAGTCGATCGATGATGTTCTGACGGAGATTCTTGATTATCTTCGACAAATGTATCATTCATTGAAGGAAGAATAGGGAGAGGATCCAGATATAGTCTTGAATAAGGTCCTTTTTCTTCCCTGTTGATCTTTTTGATGCGAGGAACTTTCATCTTTCTAAAAATTTTTGAATCGGGGCTTGATCAAACTTAAAAAGTCGCGCACGAAAGGTCCCGAAAAATTCTCTTGAGCCATCCTCTTCCACCGTGTAAACAGAGGCGGTTGAAATAATGATTTCTCCATCAATGTCATTGGAGACATCGACTTCAATCGGACTCCCTGAATGGATGACCATCCTCTCCTTCAAATGGGTCCATTCCCAAGGGAATCCAATAAGTTCTCCTGTTCCTGTAATCATCCCTTCTTCACTTTGAAAGGTGATTTCATGAAGATCTCCTGTAAGCTTTGATTCCTGCTCCATCTCAAGGATTTCCCCATCTCGAGCTTTTAAATAGCAGGCATCGACAAAGCGGTTTTCCTCTGGATAAAATGTTCTCTTTAAGAGGAAAAAGCCATAATGCTCCCCCTCTTCCTCATCAGGAAATTGTGATTTCATTTCTCCCATGTAAAATGCGGAAGAACTTTCTCCAAATAAGAAATAAGGGACAAGAAGAAGGGAAAAAAGCCATTTTTTCATGAGATATACCTCTTAATGATTTCTAAAGATTGTTCGATCCCTATAGACCGTACATAATAACGTGCTTTTTCTTCCAATAATTCTTTACCTTCTAGCTCCCCTTTTTTCCCTATTTTCTCTCTTTTTCTTCTAACAGTTTCATAGAGGGTAAGGGCTGCTGCAACGGAAAGGTTGTAACTCTCAACCATCCCAAACATCGGGACATGAAAGAGAAAGCCGCACGCTTTTCGAGCCTCTTCAGAAATCCCTTCCTTTTCATTTCCGAAGAGGAAGCAAAGAGGTTTATGGATAGGGACTTCCTCTAGAGGAATCGATCCTTCTAGAGCTGCTCCTACAACGATCATCTCTCCTTTTTTCCGTAAAAACTCTTCTAGGGAAGGATGCTTGTATAAATGGATCCACTTAAGAGTCCCTTTTGTCGTCCCTTTCCCTTGCCCTTTCTTCATCTCTGCATTGATAAAATGAAAATGATTCACCCCAAGGGCTTCTGCAGTACGAATAGCGGCAAGTCCATTATGAATATCATAAGGCCTTTCGATAGCAACATGAACAGAAGTGATCCTTTGAGCCAAAACCCTTTCGATTGTTTGAATCCTTTCATCGGTTAAAAAAGGGAGGAGGGCTTCAATGATTTTTTCTTGGGGAAATTCTTGTAGTATGCTCTCGATCATGGAGAGCAAAATACTCTCATTTCAGGTTTAATTTCAAGGCTATCTAGCCCTTTTCCTTTCTCAAAATGATCCAAAAGAGTTTCAAGGATGAAAGGGCTCGCGACAAAGGATTTTGGAGAGAAAATTTTAGAAACTTGCTTGTAATAAAAGTGGTTGGAGGGCTTCTTCATGCATTGATCACCCTCAATAAGAAAAAGGTCCCACTCCATTGCACGCCATCTGAAAAAGTGGAGAAATTTAAGATCGAGCTCATCGGCGTTTTCTTGAAAAGCTGCGCAGTCTTCGACAATAAAGTTACGTTTTCTGTTCAATGCTTGTGCAAGTTTTATAGCTTCTACATAACTTGCGACCCAATGAAGATCTTCAATAGAAACACCAAACCTTACAAATTCTTCCCGAAGTTTCTCTTTATTTCCTGTATCGATACAAATCACTGCATCAAAGCGATTGATTGGAATACTGACGCTATCGATATCACTGGGAAGCATTCTCTGCAAAATCCGCTGTTCTTCAAATGCATACCAACGATCTTCCTTTTGGAGAGAAGTCCAAACACGGTCTAACGCAAATTTTGTGGAATAGGTCCGAAAAAGATCATTCTTGATCATTTCCAGGGCATATTCAAAGCACATTTTAAGCTTAAGGATATAAGAGCTCTGAATGAGATAAGCATGAGAACAGTGACTTTCATAAATCCGCACGACTCCTTTCCATGGAGTCTTTTCTTTTTGAACAAAGATTCCCCCCAAAAAAAGGACATCCCAATCTTCTTTTAGTGAGGTAGAAAAGTTTCTAAAGGAAGATTCAAGCTCTTTGCGGTCTGACATAAAGAGGATATCATCTTCTAAAATCAATACATTTTTCCACCTCTTTTTTTGTGCCATCTCCAGCGATCGAATATGGCTCATGAGACATCCTCTAATCCCATTTAAACGATCGAGCGTCGCGCTTAAACGATAGATTTTTTCTTTAGGAAGATTCAGCCGATTGACCTCTTGTTCGAACATTTCCCTTCTTTCTGTTCTCTCATCTAAATTGATATAAATGATGCCATCAATCCCTTGCACGACTTAAGACCTCATGTTGGAACGCAAAAAATCCCCCTTTCCGAAGAAAGATCAAGAGTCTCTAATCCCTCTCCTTTAGAGAAATGGCGATAGAGAAGAGGATAGAAAGTATCATTCACAGCATAGGCCTTAGGACGATAGAGTTTAATCACCTTTCGAAAAAAAGGGTGTTTTGTCTGAGTATGCTCGGAGTGATCCCCATCTAATAGAAAAAGATTCCAATCTCTTCCCCTCCATCTGTGAAAATGGATGATTTTTTGATCAAGATCCTCGATATTTTCAGAAAAAGTTGCGGTATCTTCAAGGATGAGAGTCCTTCCTCGCTTAAGCTCCATTGCTTTTTCGATCGCTCCTAGATGACTCTCTGCCCGATGAACCTTCTCGCAATCAAAACGAAGGCGGCTAAACTCTTTAAAGAGACTATCTTGATGACCTGTATCAATATAAATCACACGTAAAAAGCGATTTAGGGGCTCTGCCACAATATCGATATCACTTGGAGACTCCCTCTGCACAACAAATGAATCTTGAAAAGCATACCAACGATCTTCTTTCTGAAGAATGACCCAAACCTGATCCAGTGAGTATTGTAGTGATTGTGCAGAAAGAAGATGATCTTTAATGATATCATAGGTAATGAGGAAACATGTTCTCAGTTTGTCAACATACGGACGATGAATAAGATAAGCATGACTTGCAAGACCTTTTCGAATCAAAAAAAGGGTGTCCTTGGTCGTTTTTTCCCTTTCTAAATAGGTTCCCCCTAAAAAGAAAACGTCCCATTCACTGCCCACAGCTCCATAAAACGTACTCAGTGCTGATTCTATGGTTTCTCGCCCTTCTATAAAGAAAGCATCATCCTCTAAAATCAGGGTCCTTTCCCATCCCATTTTTTGAGCAAGCTCGAGAGCCTTAATGTGACTGAGCATGCACCCTTTTGTCCCATTAAGACGATCAAAAACAGCTCCAAGGCGAAAAATTTTTTCTTGGGGAATGCGTAACCGATTTAATTCCTGCTCAATAAGAGCTTTCCGGTCAGTCCTGTGATCTAAATTAATATAAATAATCCCATCAATACCACGCATATTCTCGTGATAATGAAAGGATTATTTATGAACAATCAAAAAGTGAGCTCAATAAAACATTGAGCTCCACAAAACTATCTCTTTGATTTTTTCTTTTTGCTATCCATGCGCCAAGCGATTGTATGGTAAACAAAGGCTATACCAAACGCCACATAGATAAGGCGAATTAGCCATTCACGTGTGAAGACGTACTCAACAAGATTAATCCCAAAAAGTCCGACAACACCCCAAACAATACCACTTAAAACAAGTAAAAGGATAGCTAGGCCATCTAGTTTTCTATTCATTACAGATATCCTCCAGCAAATTCCTTATTTGCAACGTTTTCTAATTTGTTTCCAACCTACTGCTTGGTAAACCGCTGCAGCACCGATAAGAATGTAGATTAAATTCTCTAACCACTCTCTACGGATGAAAGATTGAACGAGGTTATAATCAAATAAACCCATTAATCCCCAGTTTAACCCACCAAGACAAAGTAGGATACATACAACTGTATCAATTCTTTTCATCTTTGTACTCCTTAAAAGTCCACTTAGAAAGAAACACTTAAGAACCCATCCCATTAAAAAGTTTCAGCCGATTTTTCGGTTCTTGTGAGCCGATTTTCGATCCAATTTGCGGGGGCAATATCGACAAGAGTATATAGCCCCCGCAAATTGGATCGAAAACTCGGCCAAAATAATCCACAAACTCAGCGAAAAGTTTTAATGGGATAGGTTCAAGTTTCTCAGAGGCCATTATTAACCGATACTATCAAGACAGCAACAGCCAACAATTCAAAAGCCCTCTTAATTCATTAATTACAATAATTAAAACTTAATGTAAACGATATATATCGAATGTGATTCATTTTATAGCTTAAGACACTTCTTCTCAGTCCAATAGTCATCACCATAGGAGTAGAGGATCTGATCTCCTCTTTTGATTCCATATTGACCAGAAGTAAAAACAATCCGAGGTCCTTTCTCCGTGTAGTGTTCCCAAGGAATAGCATTGTTTCCTTTCTTCCCCTCCGAGCAGTGATTCATAAAGCGAGCCCAATTCCCATGCTTTGCAGCATCAATAGAGTAGGTCTTATAGTTGGTAAAGGAAAAAGTGCTATCATGATCGGGATTGATCTCATCGTCTAACATAAGAAGCCCCGTATACTGAACTAGGGTTGAATACGGGGGGATGTTTTCCTTAGCAAAAACACCATACCCAACGATAGGGTTGATAAAGCGAATCGCTATGCGGCGGTTATACCGTTCATCGGTTCCATCTTTTTCAAGTTGCCTGAAAAAAGCATTGAACCGTTCGATTCTGAAATCGGAAATGATGGGTTCTCCTTTTTTATAAAAACGTTTCCAAGAACGATTGAAACGATCTTCAATCTTCTTTTGGACTTTAACCTCTTCTAAGTAAATGATAGGAGTTTCAATTCCAAAATACTTCTTAAACATAGGATCTACTTTTTTCTTTGGTGACATAGTTTACACTTAAGAAAAGTGAGATAAAATTACAAGAAAGATTCTAAGATCTCGCAAGTGACTTGCAATCATATCCAAATTTTTGGAGATAAGACCCATATTTAGCTTCCATGACTTTTAAAAGAAAGGGAGAGAAATGTTTTTTCCATGTACCAATTTTTCCTTGACTATCGGGATTATACGTATAGCACAGCCCAGTTGCTTCACTTTGTGAGCGAACGCCAAAGAAGTTAGCGCAAAGATACTCCATTTCATCAGGTGTTAAATTAAAGTTCAGAAAATGACAAATCTTTTCAATGATTCCTTTTTGCATTTCATCTGAACCTCCCCCACTCGTCCCTACTAAATCTTCGTATCTAATAACCAACGCTTTTTTTGCATTCAATAAGACGTTCTCTATTTGGGAATAGTCTTCATGCAAAAAGCCATTGACAAAAGGATAAGTCCTATCTCTGAGAATAATGCCTTTAATTTTCTTGTCCATTGGAAGATGACGCCATTTAAAGAGCAGTTCTTGCGGATATTGACGATCGAGATACCCTTGATCAATCCATTTTTCTACGTAATACACAAGAGAAACAACAATATCACGAAGGTCTCGAATAATAATGAGTGTAGGTTTATCTCTAAGGAGCTGATCACGGATTGTTAATAGGTTTCCCTTTCTAAAACTCCCACAATGGTCCCAGTAATAACGGCTTGCTTCAGGATGACCCAGTTCTTCGCTGATAATATAAAAGAACTTTTTCATCAAATGGGTTCCAGCTTTCCGCATTGTAATCATAGAAAAGTCAAAGTCTTTATAAGTATACCCATCATATTCTTCAGCACTTAACCATTGAAGAGATAACAGAAAAATAAAAATTGCTTTTTTCCACATGAATTTCTAAAACCGATCCCATCCAAAAAATTCAAAAAAGTGATCAGGAATTTGGTCATTGATTCTGGTTATTTGTTCTAGAGTCAATGCTGATCTCCATTCCTCTTTTTCCCCTTTTCTGTAATTAAACTTCCAATTCTTAGGGAGCTCAACAGAGCGAAATTGTCTTAATGGAATCCCATAAAAATTCAATATTTTTTCAAAAAAATTGTCTGGATTGTCATGAAACTCTTCATAGGTTGTGATCAACATGGGAAAATCTCCTCTTTTGTAAACCTCCATCCATCCTTCCATCATCCAAACACAATTTTCGACACGTTCAATGCAATAAAGGATAGGCCCCTCACCAAAAAGCCCTTTCCCAGCAACTAACCCCATCACTAACATTAGTGTAATCCACTTCATCATCATTTTTAATTCTCTAGTGTCTTGTCCCTAAAGTCCTTCAAATAAATTGAACCGGTTTGTACTTCTTTGTAACTTTTGGGTAATGTCTTTCTAGCTTCTCCCTTGCTTTTCCGTTTGTAAACTCCCACTTTA
>Ga0075163_10002451_pt1 | contig 24913 bp, 22 predicted proteins | sample JI1023141ADNA_FD_71478 | JGI IMG/M metagenome (GOLD analysis project Ga0075163, IMG submission 71478) | Wastewater effluent complex algal communities from Wisconsin, to seasonally profile nutrient transformation and Carbon sequestration -... | ecosystem: Engineered > WWTP > Effluent > Algae... | reverse complement strand
GTGGGCGATCCCGCCGTTGTGCTCCCGGGCGACGTCCCGGAGGGCCTCGGCCAGGACGCGGGCCGCGGCGGCGTCCTCCGCCCACGGGACGGCGACGAGGTCGATGTCCCGCTTCAGCGTGCCGTGGACGGCCAGGGCGTAGCCCAGCTCCCGCGCCCGCTCGCGCAGCGGGCCGATGAGCTTCGTGTGGATCGGGTACGAGTCGTGGGGGCAGTCCTTCGGCATGACGCGGCTCCTAAACGGAAACACCCCGCGGCACCGGTGCCGCGGGGTGCTGCCGTGCCAGGGAGGCGGGCACCGGCTCACACGGGTTCGAGATCGACCGAGTGGGTCCGCGTCCAGCACGGGTCCACCACGCCGAGGGTGCCGCCGTTGAGGCGGAGCTGCTTGCTCGCCCCGCTCGTCTGGTCCACCAGGATCGGGGCCGGGGTGGCCAGGATCTCGATGTCCCCCCGCTCGATCGCCGCCTCGAAGGCGTGCATGTGGCGGCGGCTGGTCGCCCGGTCGCCGTTGGCGTTCGCCACGGCCTCCAGGATCGACCCGAAGACGGTGAACTCCTCGTCGGCGTCGAGTTCGCGGCCGTGCGGCGGGAGGAAGCCGAACTTCTTCGTCCCGCCGGAGGTGTTCCGAACAGTGGTAAAGAGACAGGTCGTATCGACTGCCACGAGTGGCTACCTCCGTGTAGGGTGAGCGGGGCGGGGTCCGTCCCGGTCCGGGTTGGGTCAGGCCGCGGCGGCGTCCGCGTCGTGGGCCTTGAGGGCGAGGACGGCGTTGTACATGTCCGGGTCGGCCATCAGGTCGAGGGCGGCCTGCTTGATCGCCCAGTCCTTCTCCTGGGCGGAGGCGGTCTTCACGTTGGCGAACCCGGCCTGGGCGGCGGCCCCCTCCAGGTGGGCCAGGGCGGCCGCGTACGGGTCGGTCGAGGCGCTCGCCGCCTTGACCTGCTGCTCCTCCTGGACCGTGCGGAGGGTGCCGGCCAGCTTCAGCATGTCGCTGGCCTGCTGGGGGGTCGTCGGCTCGTAGCCGGCGGCGGCCAGCTTGCCGAAGAAGACCCGGGAGTGGACCCCCTGGAACAGGTGGTCGTAGGCCGACTGCGGGTCCGGCAGCAGCGGCTGGGTGGCGGTGGCGCTCATCGGTCGTGTGCTCCTTCCAAATCTCGTTATTTGGGGCCGTCGTCGGGTCAGGACTCGGGGTTGACCTCGTCGTCCATGCCCCCGACGGCGTACGGGTCACGGCCGAGCTTGTTGTAGTTCGGGGCGTGGGGGTAGACCGGCGCGCCCTGGTCGCCGGGCTCGAAGTCCGTCCCCGCCTTGTCGTACACGTCGGTCCGCTGGGGCAGGTTGCCGGTCCGGCCCAGGCCGCCCTGGTCGTCGGCCGTCTGTGACACCGCGCCCGACGTGGTGAGGGCCGGGTCCACGTAGACGCCCGCGTGGAACGGGCGGCCGCTGTTGTCCCCGATGGCGGTCTGGTTGCGGTCGGCCACGGTCACTCCTCCTTGAGCTTGCCCAGGTGGGCTTTCCAGTTGCAGTTGGCACAGAGGACACGGAACCCGGGCGGGTAGCCGTTGTTCTTGAGCCACTGGTAGAAGGCCACACCGCCTTCGATGTTCTCGGCACTGCGGTGCTTTCGCCCGCCGCCGTCCGTGTGGTCGATGACCAAGACTTCCGGGTCGTCCTGGTCGCAGCCCTCTCCCACGCAGGTCGGCCCGCCGTAGGCCAGCAGGGCGTCCATCTTCAATGCCCACCGTGCGTCCTGCTGCTTCTGCCGGTGGTACTCACAGGTCGTGTAGCCTGGGAGCGGGTCCGCCTTGCAGTAGTAACAGGTGCCGGCCGCCTTCCGTCGCTGGTAGTGTTCGCTGCTGGTCTTGCTTCGCTGGTCGATGCAGGACTGGCAGAGTTTGCACCCCGGTTTGGCCTCATTCGGGCAGGCCATACAGCGACCCGACTCCTCCTTCTTCGCCCGCGTACGGTCGCGGCTCGCCTTCTGCTTGCCGCGACAGTCTGCACACTTCGTCTGTCCGTCGCCCGGGCCGCCGCACAGCACGCACAGCCCGGCTGCCTTACGTTCCTCGTACCTCGCGGTAGCTGCATCTGACCGTGGCATCGGTACACCTCCAGAGCCAGTGTACCAACTCGACACCACGATGTACAGCTTACTCGAAGTCGATCACCGCGAGACCGCTGGTGTGACCGATCGTGCCACCCAGCGTCTCGTAGGCGAAGAACTCCAGCATGTATGCTTCACGCCTGATATACATGGTGGTGTCCTCCAAAACGTAGCTCTTGCCGATGAACTTCGGGTCCGCGAACTGGTACACGCGGTTGGTCGGGACGAGCCCCTTCTTGATCGTGATGAGCCACTTGCAGCCGAGGAACTCCTGGAGCGACCACCCCTGCTTCATGATGTCCTGGGACAGGTCACCCCCCATCTCGTTCCGGCTGAACTTCATCACGTCCTTGATCGTGATGTTGTTGATGAGGCAGCAGTGGACCTCCAGGTTGCTGGGGGTGTTCGGCATCACCTTCAGCGAGTCGCACAGCGTGTCCCGGGTGATCCCGCCGGCGATCACCTCGTGCTGCACCACCCCGGACGTCGGGACGACGAGGCCGGCGCCCACCACGGCCGTGTTGACGGCGCGGATGAACTTCCCGTCCTCCTCCGCGAGCATGTCCTTGATCGCGTTATCCGAGAGCACCTGCCTGATGTCCATCACCCACGTCCGCAGCTCGTCCACGTCCTTCGTGAACCGCGGGGTGGCGATCCTGTCGAACATCACGCGGTAGCGCGGGCCGCGGATGTACAGGTTGGTCGGCAGCGTCGCGAAGGCGATGCTGATGGCCGCCGGGCTCTCCGGCTCCTTGTCCACCACCTTCACCGGCTTGTCGGTGTCCACCTGCCGGTCGAGCTGGTCGTTCTGGATCGGGATCGGCGGCATGATGCGCCGGTAGAAGCCGTCTTCCCGCATCTTCACCCGGGTGAAGTCGTTGACGGCGTCGATCGCCTGCTTCTCCAGGGCCGAGTCGCGGCTGGAGAGCTTCTCGAAGATCGTCTCGTTGAGGAGCTTCGCCTCCTCCTGGGTCATGGTCGCGGGCATCTGCGGGGAACCTCCGTGTTATGTAAGCGGCCGTCCGTGGCGTCCGGGATGTTCGCGGGGCTGGGCGGCCGGTCCTGTCGGGTCAGTAGGGGGCGGTCACGACGCGGTCACGGCTTACGCCGAGGGCGGCAGGTAGTACGGCCAGAAGGCGAGGGCCTCGAAGCCGTAGCCGTTGTCCACCACCCCGCGCGACACGACGCCCACGATCGTGTCCGTGTACGGGGTGCCCGCCACCAGCTTGCCGGCGTTGCCGCCGCTGCTCGGGGACGTGAGGTGGGTGTTCGGCGGGTAGCTGGCCGACACGAACCGGGTGCTGACCAGCTCGTACGCGCCGATGGCGACCAGGGCCATCGCCTGCCCGGTGGGGCTGATGGCGATCCAGACCCCCTTCTCGGTCGCCGGGTCGCCGCCCTCGTTGACGACGTCCGGGTCGTCCGAGTTGTGGAACAGGAACAGGGGCATGACGCTCAGCGAGCCGACGCCCAGGGCGTACTTGCCGGCGCTGTTGAGCCGCACGACGGTGCCGGCCAGGACGGTCGTCCCGGCGAGGTCGTCGGCGAACTCGGTGCTGAAGTCCACCGCCGCCGGCTGGGGCCACCCCTTGAGGGCGTTCAGCGTGTTGGCGGTCATCTGACGCGGGGCAGCCATCGTCTCCGTCCTCCTTGATCGTTGGTCGGCGGCCGGGCGGCCGCCGGGGGAATCCGTTCCGGGTTAGCGCCCGGGGGGGGTGTCGAGCACGGCCAGGATGGCGAGGTCGCTCGCCTTCTTCTCGCCGGTGTGGCGGCCGACCCACGCCGAGGTCGTGCTGTCGCCGTCCGGCGCCGGCGGCGTCAGGCCCGCCTGCTTCGCGTCCACGCCCCCGCCGAGGTGGTCCTTCGCCACCTTCTCGACCTTCAGGGCGGCGTACTTCTCCACCAGCGCGCCGAACAGGTTGAGCGTTTCGGCGTGCGAGCCGAGCATGGCGGCGGCGGCGGTCTTCTGCGTCGGGCTGACGAGCCCGAGGGCGGCCAGCTTCTCCAGGAGCGGGGCCTGGAGGCCGGCGGCCTTGGTCTGCTGCGTGCGGTGGACGTCGATCTCGTCCATCGCCCGCTTCATGCCGAACGAGCTGATCTCGACGAACTTGAGGACGTCGTCGAGCAGGTTGGTCGCGGGCTGCGACATCGGCGGATCTCCTCCGTGAGAGTGTGGTGGGGGCGGGGTCACCCGCCCGGTCGGTCGGGGTTACTTCTTGGCCCGGGAGCGGCTGACCAGCTCCTCCAGGTACGTCTTCATGGCCGCCTTGGTGAACCCCGGGGGGAGCGCGACCGGCTTGCCCTTGCCGCGGTCGGACCCGGCCTTCTCGGGCGGGGGCTCGCCCCCGCCGCCACCACCGCCGCCGCCGGCGCCGGCGAGCGGGTCACCCCCGCCGCCGCCACCGCCCTCGGCCCCGGCCCCGCCCTCCTCGGCGGCCGCCAGGATGTCCTCGGGGGTGACGCCGAGCTGGTCCATGAGCGCGAGCACGTCCTCGACGCCGCCCTCGCCCCCGCCGGGGCCACCCGGGCCGCCGCCGCCTTCCATGCCGCCCATGCCGCCGGCGGGCTCGCCGCCGCCCAGGGCGTCCATCAGCTCGCCGCCCCCGCCGCCGCCCATGCCGCCCATCTCGTCGCCGCCCCCGCCGCCCATCGGGTCACCGCCGCCGCCCCCGCCCATCGGATCGACCGGGCCGCCGGCCATCTGGGACGGGTCCACCGGCGGGATCTCCCCCTCGGCCTGCTTGCCGAAGAAGGCGTCGAGGTACTCGATCACGTTGTCGGCGTCGTCGCCGGCGGTCTTGATGATCTCGCAGAAGGTCTGGTGGACCATCGCGTCGGCGGCCCGCTTGTCGCGCGGCAGCCCCGCGGCCTCCCACCCGGCCTGGAACGCGGTCTGCGGGGCCACGGCCCCGCCGCGGGCCGGCTGGGCGGCCGCCTGCTTGGTGGGCTGCTGGGTGCCCGCGACGATCTGGTTGCAGATCCGGCCGGCGATCGCCTCCATGTCGGCGGCGATCTTCTTCAGGCCGTCGTCGCCGGCGTACTTGTGGCCGTCGAGGGCCTCGTTGTCGGTCCGGGCCGGGTGGCTCGACCCCGGGTCTTCCTTCCCGGCCTTGGCGCTCGACGTCTCGTTGGACTTGTCGTCGCCGGTGGCCTGGACGTTGGTCCCGATCTGGAGGTGGTCGTCGGCGGCCGAGCCCGGCGTCATGACCGCCCCGCCCTCGGCCCGCTTGGCGAAGCCGGCGAGGAGATCCTTGGCCGACTTGGCGGTGGCGTCGGGCGCGCTCTCGACGGAGGGCTTGCCCTGGTCCTCCTTGACGTCCGTGGCGTTCTCCTTCGACCGCGCCCCCTCCTTGGCGGGCTCGGTCCGGTCGTCCACGTTCTTGACGGGGTGGCTGGTGGCGCCGCCGATCGAGCCCGGCTCCGTGCCGGCCTCGGCCTGCTTCGTCTGGCCACCGCCGAGCTGGCGGATGAACTGCTCGATGGTGCCCATCGAGCTCTGCGCGGAAGTGGGGGTGGCCATCTTGGCTAGGCCCTCCTGTGCCTTGGTCCTTTTGGGTCTACCGGCCCGTCCACTGGCCAGACCCCGCGTCACACCACCTGATTCTGCACGGCCGACGCGAGGGTGGTCAAGAGGAAGTCGCCGCCACGAGCGGCGATACGGTGCAGCGCGGCCAACTTGTAGAGGGCGTAGGAGCGGGCGAGCTCCTCCGCCTCGGGCGCGTCGGCCGCCTGCTTTTCGGTCCAAATAACGGTATTTGCCGCGGGCACCGGCCGCCGGCGCAGGGCCGACAGTTGGCACCGCCGGTCCACCGCCGCCTTCTCCAGCGAGAAGGCGCTTTTGTGCATGACCGCGGCCGTCCGGGCGGCGGCCCCGGGGGTCCGCCCGTGCACGGCGAACGGGTTGCCGGCCGCGAGCCGGTCGATCGACCCGTCCGCCACCATCCGGCCGTACACCCCGGTCAGGGCCTGGGCGGCCCCGGCGACGTGGTCGGCCTGCTTCGTCAGCCGCGCGAAGTCCCGCAGCGGCATCAGGATCGTCTCGTCGGCCAGGGCCGCGAGGAACTCGGCGCACTTCGGCGTCCCGGGCTCGCCCGCGGCCGACAGGTCGAGCGGCCCCTGGACGGCGGCGTCGAACGCCCGCTTCGCCTCGGGGGTGATGCCGAACCCGCCCAGCCGCTCCTCCTGGAGGGCGAGGGCGTGGGCCAGCTTCACCTGCTCGCCCACGGCGGCGGTGGCCCGGTCCGGCAGCACCAGCTCGCTCGCCAGGAGGACCGGGAGCGGGGCGGTGACGCCGAGATCCTCGGCCGCCTTCGCCCCGCCGCCGAGGAACACCCCGCCGGCCGCGGCCGCCTTCTCCAGCGTGTCGGCGGCCGCCTTCGTCAGGTAGTCGGCCTTCGCCCCGTAGGCGACCCGGTCGGCCGGCCGCCAGACCTTCGACATGTCGAACCACGTCGGGTGGTCGTTGTTGACGTACACCATGCGGGTGTCGCCCGCGACCTTCACCAGCCGCGTCAGGTTCTCGCTGCACCCGCCGGCCGGGCAGGACGCCGCCTTGCAGTACTCGTCCCGGGTGCGGGCCTTGTTGCCGCAGTGGGCGCACTCGTCGTACGGCACCCGGCAGGCCATCGAGACGGGGATGTCCTCGCCCTTCGCCAGCTTTTCGAGCTCCTGGTCGGCGACGAACCCGCCGTTCCGGTCGGCCGCCGACTTCTCGGCGTTGAGCACGGCGATCAGCTCGACCCGCCGCATCGTGTCGTGGTAGGCCGACTGCTTGATGTACCCGTAGAACGGGTCGCCCTGGTGGGCCTTGTTCTTGTGGTTCCGATACCACTTGGCGAACTTCACGAACGTGTTGTGGTAGGACTTGCAGGCCGCCTCCTTGAAGGCGTCGCCGTTGCGGTTGGGGCCGTACGCCTCCGACGCGCCCAGGGCGATGAGGTGGACCGGCACCTCGTCCTTCGCCACCTTGATCTGGTCGATGTAGGGCAGGAAGACGTGCGACGCGAGCTTCAGGAACTCGCGGCGGTCGTGGCCCCGCAGCCCGCGGCTGGAGACGTTGATCGGCAGCGCGACCGGGCGGTCCCAGTCCCACCCGCTCGGGCTGACCACCTTGACCATCGACATGTCGGGAGTCCTTTCCCGGTGGGGGAGCCTAGCGGCCCCGGTTGGCGGTTTCCCGGGCGACCTGCCCCATCAGCTCGCGGAGCTGCTTCCGCTGCTCGTCCTCGTCGCGCTGCCCAAGGTACATGTGTCGGCCCAGGTCAACAAGCCCGGCACCGCCCATGAGGGCCGCGTTGCGGCCGGTGACGACCGGCAGCTTGCCGCTGGCGACGCGGCTGGCGCGGTGGCCGGCCCGCAGGATGTCCCGCATGTCGCCGCGGGTGATCTGCTGGCCGCCGTGGGCGTGGAGCACCTCGTTCGGGTCGGCCCCGCGGAACATGTTGCGGAGGCCGCCCGGCCCCTTCGCCCGGTTGACGAGGTTGGCCTGATCGGTCGGCAGGACGCTCGACAGGTCGCGGACGACGTTCCCCTTCCCGGCCAGCCGGCCGACCAAGTCCTTCTGCTGGAGCCCTTCGAGCAGGTTCTCCCGGGTGTACCGGGCGGTGCCGCGGAAGGCGTTGCTCGTCTCCTTGCCGAGGATGCCCAGGCCCATGAGCGACGTCGCCGGGGCGTACTGGGCGGCCGCGCCGGCCCCCGCCCCGACGGCCTGACTGACCCGCTGCTCGACCCCGGGGGTGGAGAGCCGCTGCACCTCGGACGCCAACTCCGGGCGGGCCTTCAGCACCTTCGGGTCGATCGCCATCGGCCGGCCGGTGTCCGGGTCGGTGAACGTGCCGCCCCGCCCGCCCTCGCCGCTCGGCCCGGCCGAGGGCGCCAGCCCGCGGCCGAACTGCCGCGCGGCCCCGAGCCCGCCGCCGAGGGTGGCGCCGGCCAGCCCGCCGGTCAGGAGGCTCCCGCCCAGGCGGCGGCGCTTGTCCTTGAACGACCCCGGGCCGAGGAGGGCGGAGCCCGCCCCGGCCAGGGCGCCGGCCCCGCCGCCCAGGAGGGCGCCGCGGGCGGAGTCGTTCTTGTTGACGAAGTCGCCGACCGCCGACAGGACGTTCGACGCTTCGAGGGCGACCTTCTCGGCGTACGTGGCCGGGCGGGTCCGCCGGTCGGCGGCCCGCTTCGCCAGGGCGTCGAGCACCTCCGCGAGGGGGAGGTCAACCAAGGAGGGTGTCGGGGGCATCTTTGAGCAGGCTCGTGTTGGGGGTGGAGGCCCGGGTCGCGGCGATTCCCTTCTCGATGTCGGTCACTTCCTTCGCCTCGAACGGCTGGACGTTGCCCTGGAGCTTCCGGGCCAGGATCGGGCGGATGGCGGCCGGCTGCTCGGCCACCCGCGGGGCCAGGGAGCTGATCTCGTTGTAGGCCGCGAGCACCTCGTCCGGGTCGTGCCCCGAGATGGGGCTCTCCGGGTCGGTGAGCATGCCGTTGAGCATGGCGTGGGCCTTGATCTTCCGCATCTCGTTCTGGTGCTTCGGGTCTTCCAGGTCGAGCCACTCCTCCTCGATCAGGTCGTTCTTCGACTTCGGCCCGTCGCCCACGATCCGGCCGACCGAGTTGCCGAGGAAGGCCCCGAAGGCGGGGCTGTTGAGGACGGCCGTCTTCTCAGCCGGCGTAGTAGGCCGGCCGGGGGCCGTCGCCCCCGACCGGCCGGCGGCGAAAGGGCCGGTGACGCCCTCCTTCGACGCCGCGAACGCCTCGCCGGCCGCGTCGGCGGCGGCCCGCTTCTCGGCCAGCGTGCGGCCGGCGGCGATCGCCGCCTGGATCGTGGTGAACGGCCGGTCGGCGAGGCTCACGTGCCGCCGGACGACGGCGTCGGGGGTGTCGGCGGCCCGCTTCTCCCGCGACTTGAGCCGCTGGTGGACGGCGGTCAGGAGGGTGCCGGCCGCCGGCCCGAAGGCGGCCGCGGCGGCCTTCTCGACGACGGCGAACGGGAGCCGGCCGGGCTCCCGGAAGTAGTCGGTGATCGCCGCCACCTTCCGCAGCAGCTCCTCCTCGGCCCGGAGGGCGTCCTGCCGGGCCTGCTCGTGGGCGAGCTTCACCCGCTCGAAGTCGCCGTACCGCTTCCGCATCACGTCCTTGGGGTCCGGCGGCGGCAGCTCCGGCCGTGCCAGCGGCGGCAGGTCGAGGGCGGCCTTCTCCAGGCCGGGCGGGGCGGCGGCGGCGAGCCACGTCGGCGGCATCAGGTAGTCGAGGTGGCGGCCGGCGGCGGCCGGGCCGCGGTCGGCGGCGGCCTTCTCGCCCGGGAAGACGGCGGCGATCACCTTGGCCGGGTCGGCCAGGGGGAACTCCGCCAGCTTGTCGAGGACGTTGGCCGCCTTCTGGAACTGGGCGAGCTGCCGGCCCGTGTTGTGGGCGTAGCAGAGCATCTCGATCTCGCCGGGGCCGAACTTGGCGTCCCGGGCGACCTTCTCGATCGCCGCGTCGGGGGTGAGCCCCGCCTCGACGAGGTCGCCGGCCCGCTTGGTGGCGGTCAGCAGCCTATCCTCGTCGCCCGTCGTCAGGTTGGTCACGCCCGCCCTCCTTGGCTACTCGTCCTTCTTCTTCGCCTTCGGCCCGACGATCTCGTCCTTCGGCTTCCCCTCGGGGATCTTGAAGAACTCCATCCCCGCGAGGCTCGTCGGCTGGTCGCCGGCCGACAGCATGAGCAGCTCGGCGTCGCGGAGCTCGCTGGTGGAGTCGTCGTAGGCGACGAGCGCCTTCGGCACATTCTCCGCGTCGCGGGTGCCGACTGTCCAGGGCAGCCCGTCCATGTGCGCCTTGACGTGGAGGTCGTACTTCGACTTCGCGTCGTCGGCGTTGTCGGCCGCCTTCTCGGTGGCGATGATCTGGTTCACCACCATGAACACGTCCGCGACGTTGAACTTGTTGATCTCGAAGTAGTTGGTCGCCTGGGCGGCCCGCCGCTTCATCCCCCGCGTGTAGTGCTTCTCGTCCCACCCGTTCTGCGCCTCGTCCGGGCTGTGCGCGCGGCTGTTGTGCTCGAACCCGGTGACCATCCGCTCCAGCACGAACGGGCCGGCGAAGAAGGCGAAGAACTTCAGGCTCCCGTCGAGCTGGCTCTCGATCACGGCGATGTCCTGCGGCTGCCACGTGCCGACCGTGGCCGGGGCGTTCGACGTCCCCTTGTCCCGCTTGAGGGCCGGGATGAGGATCTGCGTCGTCACCCAGTCCCGCATGGACAGGCGGTCGGCGACGTTGAAGAACAGCTTCTCGTAGTAGTCCACCGTCCGCGGGCCGAACGGGTAGTGCTCGGCGATCGTCTCGAACGGCTCGCCGGTCAGGATGCGGGCCTCCAGGGTGAACGCCTGCCCCGCCTCCCCGTCCGCCTTCGCCCGCCACACGGCGAACGCCGCGTACAGATCCTCGTCCTCGGCCTCCAGGGCCTTGCGCTCGTACTCGTCGAACGCCCGGTAGCGGAGGAGGAAGGACCGCGCCCGCCGGACGTACTCGTCGTCGTGCGGCGTGCACCGCCCCGGGACCGGCACCCGGTCGCACATGGCGATGACCCGGTTGAACCGCCACTCGGGGCGGCGGAACGGGTCGATCAGGCGGTACGCCCGCCCGGCCGGGCGGGTGGTGATGGCGAGTGACATGTCAGGTCAGGCTGGGGACGAGGACGGTGTAGGAGATCGCGTAGGCGACCTCGCCGGACCCGGCCGGCGTGATCTTCAGCCACAGCGACGACTGGAGCCGCCCCGGGGCGGCGTACTCGTTCGACACGTACCCCCACTTCCCGTCGTACTGCTCGTACTTGCCGGAGACGCCGGCCAGCGAGGGGGTGACGGCGAACGCCTCGACCGGCAGGGCGTTCTCCTCGTCCACGTCCGACAGGTCGTCGGCCGCCCCGGCCGGCCGCTCGGCGTTGAACAGCCGGGCGGTGAACGCGGCCGCCCCGCCCACCTGGGCGATGACGAGCCGCTGGAGGACGCCGTGGGTCGGCATCGGCAGCTCGACGACGTTGTCGATGCCGGCGGTGACGGTCGCGGTGACGGTCTTCTGGTAGGGGACGCGCATCAGTTCCTCGCGGCCTGTTCGATGTTGGGGTCGCCGACGCCCTGGAGCTCCTGGAAGTTGCCGACCTGCTTCTCCTTGAGGAACAGGCAGACGTCGCCGAGCACCTCGAAGGCGTTCCGCAGGGAGTCTTCGAGCTCGGGGAGATCCTGCTTGCCGTAGCGGTCCTCGAACTCCTCCTGGTGCCAGTAGAACATGAACAGGATGCGGCCGATCTTGTCGAGGGCCTTCATCAGGTCGCCCAGGTAGCGGTCCACCAGGGAGTCCTGGCGGACGGCCTTGAGCATCCCCGAGATCATCGCCGTGTCGAAGACCTCCTTCTGCCCGCTCTGGGCCGCCGACTGGGCGACCTGCATGGCCCCCTGGTCGGGCATGCTGAACGGGTCGTAGACCGACGGGTCGGTGCGGGAGGCCGACAGCTCCGGCACCTGGGCCGTCTCCTCCTGCGGGTACATCGACCGCACGGCCCCGTTGCCGACCTGCTCCATCCCGCTGTTCGGCTGCGGGAACGCCGGGGCGTTCGGCCCGCCGGCGAGGGCCGACTGGAACGGCTCGGCGTACTTCACCCGGTACGTCACCGACTTCTTGACCGCCGCCTCCTTGAACATCTGGCGGGCGGCGAACTCGGTGAACCCGTGGCCGGCGACGAGGCGGACGAGGGCGGCCGCCTTCGTCAGCCGCTCGTTCCCGTACGGGTGCTTCAGGTAGACCTCGCCGGCCCCCAGGTCCATGACCGTCAGGCCGGCCGTCTTCTCGTGGAACAGGAGCTGGATGTCGGCGATGTTGCCGGGCGCGACCGGCTTCCTCGCGTCCGACCGGTCCCCGAAGTTCGCCTCCGGCGGGCAGCAGCCGAGGAGCGTGCCGTCGTCCTTCTTCTTCGGCTCGGGCGGGTCTTGGATCTTGAGGATCTTGAAGTTCTCGGGCACCGACAGCTCGCCGCCGACCGACCGGAGCTTCGCCCCCTTCCGGGCGTTGAGCCGGAGGATCGCGTTGTACGTCGAGACGTAGTCGTAATCGACGTCGTGGAGGCCCCACCGGTCGGACCCGTGGATGCGGGGTAGGCCGCGGGGGCGGTCGTTGGAACAGTAGTCCTTGAACTCCACCCGGTAGCCGCCGGCGTCGAGGTCGTCGCGGACGGTGAACGGGGTGGTCCCCGCCCCGTCCGGGCCGATGGCGATGTAGGTGCCCCCCTTCGCCAGGGTGGACGTGTCGCCTAGCCCCTCGAACCAGTCCTCGAACTTCTGCTTGTCGGGCGAGCTGTTGCACTGCACCCACAGGTTCGTCGGGTGCGTGTTGAGCCAGTTCTTCGGGTCCGACAGGCGGACCACGGTGGCGAACGTCTCGCCGCCGCGGTTCGTCTGGGCGTTGACGACGACCAGCATCCGGTCGAAGCTGCCCGGCTTCTCCAGCACGTCGTACAGGCCCGTCTCGCCCGGGTTGACGAGCTCGACGCGGACCTGCGTGTTGTAGACCATCGACGTGGCGTGCGGGTCGCGGTTGTCCCGGATCAGCACCCCGTCGTGGAGGAGCTTCTCCCGCTCGGCGTCGTCGAGCTCCGCCTTGTTGACGGTGATGCCGCCCGGGGACGTGTTGTCCTCGTCCACCTTCAGCGTCGTCTCGCCCGACTCGGCCGCCTTCGACAGGGCCGCGTCGAGGTCGCCGGCCGGGTGGCGGACCCGGGCGCGGGCCATCTCCCGGTCGGCGTAGAAGACCTGGAGGGCGCCCGACTTCACCGGGTCGGTCGGCGCGTACTCGGGGAGGAGGGTCGGCCCGCCCCAGCGGGGGGCGGGGCGGCGGGGGGCGGCCGCCGCCTTCGTGACGATCGACGCCTCGCGGGCGCGGACGTCCTCGGCGACCTTCAGGAAGAAGTCCGGCCCGTAGAACGTGTCGAACCCCTTCTTGATGAGGGGGTACGCCAGCGCGAGGTCGTGGGCCGCCTTCAGCAGCGAGAAGTCGGAGGCGAGGAACGCCTTCATGTCCAGCCGGCTCTGGAGGCCGGCGTGCTTCACGAACACCCGGTCCACGTTGGCCCCGCCCGACGTGGCGGCGGCGCCGACGAACGGGAGGAACGCCCGGCTCCACCCCTGCACGTCGGGCCGGTAGGCGTCGGAGCCGTACTTCGAGTTGCCGGGCGACCGGGTCAGCCGGCTCAGGTCCGACGGGAGGCCGCCGAGCTGGTGGGTGTCCTTGCCGCTCCCCTCGCCGAGGACGTGCGGCTTGCGGGAGATCAGGTAGTTGACCCAGTTCTCCTTCATCGGGATGAAGGCGTCCTGCTGCTTGATGTACAGCAGCTCGTGCCCCTTCAGGTCGCCGTTGAGGAAGAAGGTCGGGGCGTAGAGCCACTGCTCGCCGACCTTGAACCCGAAGACGCCCATCGCCTTCGTGTTGTCCTCGTTTCGGTCAACGAGCTGGAACCCGACGATGAAGTCGAGGAGGCGCGGACTTTTGTCCTTGAGATAAGCATAAGCCAACGACGCGAACGCCTGCTCGAATCCCGCTTCCTGCTCACCGCCGATGCTGGCCTGCTTCCAGAACGTCCGCGCGAGGTCGCGCACGACGCCCAGGAGCGACCGCTTGTCCGCCTTCGACACCCAGTAGGTGCCCTCGGCGGTGGCCCGCTTCTCGAACCGGGGGGCTGCCTGGGTGACCGTCACGCTTCGCCTCCTTGCGATCCTGATGAGGGCACCGACCGTAGTGCGCCTTGGCGTAGTTGCAGTTCGCGCACAGCACTTGGAAACCCGGCGGGAACCTGTGCTGCTTCAACCAGTAGTAGATGTTGGCGCGGCCGACCTCCTTGCGGTGCTTCGCCCCGTCGTTGTGGACGTGGTCGAGCTGGAGGAACTTCGGCTCTGTTTCTCCGCAACACCTACACTCATAGCCACCGTACGCGGCGTACACCTCGTCCCGCAGCTTTCGGTTGTACTCTCTCGTCCTGGCCCTGCACAACTCGCAGTTGCGGCCTCCGACTACCGGCCGGCGACCGCACTTACAGATCCCTCGTCGTCGCAACTTGGCCCGGTACGCCTTGTGGTAGTCACGACAGTCCTGACAAGACGACCCGCCGGCTACCGGCGGGCGCTGGCCGCACATCGAGCACAGACCCTGTTCACGCCACCGGGTCGCGCGTGTAGCATGAGCCACAGCACTTCACCTCGCGTTAGGTGATTGTTGTCAGGCCCGACCGGTGGACTGGTACTCCGCCGGTCGGGCCGCTGCATTCTAACCGGGGGCGGGGGCGGCGCCGCCGCCGGTCGCCGCGTTGGCCGGGTGGCTGCGGAGCAGGTGGCTCCAGTCCCGGCCGCCGTAGGGGTTGTGGAACGTGGCCCGGTAGTTGTCCCAGTTGGTCGCCCCGGTGCCGATCGGGCTGCCCGGCCGGGTCGGCGTGGCCGCGGGCCGGCGGCCGCGCGGGCCGGTGATGCCGAGGGCGGCGAACCGCTTCGCCATCTCGTCGCCGTCGAACCGGCTCATGCCGGCGTCCACGGCCGCCTGATCGCGGTAGCCGAACAGCCGGTTGGCGAGGCCGCCCTGCCCCTGCCCGCCCTTGGCCAGGACGTCCGACTGGCTCTGGGCCTGCTGCCGCCGCTGGGCGAACGTGCGGCCGTCGAACAGGCCGCCGCCGAAGTTGCCGGAGCGGAGGTTCTCCTCCATCGCCTTGATACGGGAGTCGCGGTCGGCCTGGGAGCCGCCCCGCCACCACCCGCCGCCCCCGGCCTTCAGGTCGTCGATCTGCTTCTGGTAGTCGCCCCGCATCCGCTCCAGCCCCTCCACGTTGCCGGAGAGGCCGCCGATGTGGTCGGTGTCGGCCGCCGCGTACGCCCCGCCCGTGCCGGCGGCCCCGACCGCCCCGCCGCCGAGGGCGAGCTTGCCGGGGAGGCCCATGCCGGGCCGCGGGGCCGGGGCGGCGCCCGCGCCGGGGGCCGGGACCGCTCGGCCGCCGGGCACCTGATTGCCGAACGGGTTGCCGGGGACGCCGCCGGCGGGCGGGGCCGGCGGGGCGACCGGCGGGCGGGCACTCTGGTAGCCCTGGCCCATCGCGGCGCGGGCTCGGCCGACGAAGCCGCTGGCCGCCCCGCCGACCGAGCGGGCGCCGCCGGCGACGGCCCCGGGGACCGCCCGCGCGGCCCCGCCGGCGGCGCCCAGGAAGTTGCGGGCGTGGCCGAGCGCCGCGCCCAGGGCGCGGAAGACGGCCTCCTTCTGGAAGTTCGGGTCGCGGGCCGCCCGCTCGGCGGCGAGAGCTCCGAGCCGGGCCATCACATCCGTGTGCATGACGGGGCACTCCTTTCCCGAGATTCTAACTGCACCACTCTCGCCTCGCCAGCCCGGCTACAGTTGGTCCTGGTTGACGGGCTGCCGGCCGCCCGGCAGGACGGGCGGCGCCGTGAACCTCTGAGGCCCGAACGGGTCGTTCGCCGGGGGCGGCGGGTTGAGCAGGTCGTTCAGCCGCGGGACCGCCGGCTGGGGCGGGGCCGGCAGGGCGGCGGGGGCCGTGATCCGGGCCGGGGTCGCCGCCGGCGGCTTCGGGGCGGCCGCCGCCCTGGCCTCGCGGGCGGCCCGGGTGCGGCCGACCGCGGCGATGGTCGCGTTGACGCGGGTCGCCACCTCGGTCCGGCCCGCCGCCGACGCCGCGTCGGCCACGGCCGCCAACTGCTGCACGTACTCGTCGGCCGCCGCGTGGGCGCGGTCCGTGTCGGCCTGGGCGACCGGCTGCCCGCCGAGCCCCCGCGGCCACATGATCCCCCCGGGGCCGTAGGCCCGGGTGCCGAACCCGCCCTCCCCCGTCTCGTTGGTGAGCCACTCGGTGAACGCCTCCTGCTCGGGCGGGGTGGCCGTCCCGCCGAACACCTTCTCGGCCGCCCGCATGCCGTTGCGGCGGCGGCTGTTCGTCGCGTCGGCCGACATGTTCATCGCGTTCTGCTCGACGCGGGCGTTGAACTGGCGGTCGATCGTCTCCGGCCGGGCGAACAGGTTCACGGAGTTCGCCCCCGAGTTGGCCGACCGGAGGCGGGCGGCCTCGGCCCGGTGCTGCGAGAGCTGGGCCTCCTCGGGGGCCGTCAGCGGGCGGCGGGCGGCCGTCTGCTCCAGGTGGCGGACCTGGGCGTCGAGCGTGCCGATCCGCCGGGCGTCGATCGTCTGGTTGCTCTCGGCCACCGCGGCGTTCGACCGGTGGGCGTCGCCCAGGATGAGGCCGGACCCGCGGACGGCCCGCGACGGGCTCAGGTAGGTGTGCCACCGCGGGTTCAGCATCTCCTCCCGCAGCTCGTTCGGGTCGGCCATCGCGGCGCCCGCCATGTCGAACCCCCAGCCGACGACCGGCACCTTGCTGAACCCGCTGCCGACGACGCGGCTGAGGCCCGGCACCCGGGCGAGCGCCTGGGTGGCGAGCTGGCCGGTGTACGGCGTCGTCAGGACGCGGCCGGTCCCCTCGGGGAGGGCGTTGGCGGCGTCGCCCAGGGTGTTGAGCACCCGCTGGCCGAACCCGGGGCCGGCCGGGGCGGCGGGCCGGGCGGGACCGCCCCCGCCGCCGAACCCGCCGAGCCCCGGCATCCCCGGCTGGCCGAGGCCGCCCGGCCCGCCCCCGCCCTGGCCCTGCTGCTCGAACGTGTAGGCGGTCGGGTTCTTCGTGTACCCGCCGACCGTGTTCCACCCCATGAGGGTGGCCATCGCGTGCGGGTCGAGGGCGGTGGCGTCCCCCTGGGCGAACGCCTGGGCGGCCGCCGGGCTGGTCATCACGTTGGTGCCGCCCTGGTAGCCGCTCGACAGGGCGAACTGGTTGTTCACCGGGGTGCCCGGGAGCTGGACGTTCGCCCGCTGGGCCGCCGCCTGGATGCCGGCGGTGGTGGCCGTGCCGGCCGGGGTGGCGGCCGTCCCGCCCGGGGCCGGGCCGGGGGCCGCCCCGCCCGGGGCCGCGGCGCCGCCGGCCGGGGCGAGCGGGTTGCCGCCGGCCGGGGCCGGGGCGGCCAGGGGGCTCGACTGCGGCGTGCCGCCGGCCGGGGCCGCGGGTGCCGCCGGGGCGGCGGGGGCGGCCGGCTGCTGGGCCTCCTTGACGATCGCCCGGACGCGGGCGGCGTCGGTCGAGAGCTTGAACAGGCTCCCCCACCGCGACGCCGGCTTGGGCGGGGCGGGCGGCTCGGCGAGGTCGAGCGGCTCGGGGGCGGGCGGGGCGGGGGCCTTCGGCGGCGGGGGCGGCAGGGGGGCCGGCTTGAACTGGGCGGCCCCGCGGGCGGCGTCGGGGAGCGGCTGCCCCTCGGCGGGCACGGGGGTGCCGGCGGCCGGCTGGCGGACGGCCCCCTGGCGGCCGAAGTCCACGGCGCGGGCGAGGCCGGGGACGAAGCTCGTCCCGAGCTCGTTCGACGTGGCCCCGCGGTGGGCGGCGTCGAGCAGCGACCCCTTGAGCCCCGACCCGTACATGCGGGTCAGGGGGTCGGGGTCGTGCTGGAGGTTGTACATGCCGCGGACCATCTCCGACTGGAACGGCGGCGGCTCGGCGTGGACGGTCAGATCCTTGACGCCGAACTCCTCCAGGTCGCGGAGGACCGACGGGCGGACCTTCGTGCCGACCGTGTAGTGGAGGACCGGCCGCTCCAGGTACTGCCCGAGGGCGGCCTTCGCCGGGACGACGGCGTGCCCGGCCCGCGGCTTCCAGGTCTTCTCCAGCGTCGAGTACGGGACGACGTCGTCGGGGACGTGGTCGCCCATCTCGTCGGTCAGCCGGACGTGGTTGATGAGCCCGCGGGAGAGGAGTTCGATGTTGCGGCGGTGCCCCCGCACGCCGGCGGACGCCAGGGCGTCCTTGAACGCCTTGACGAAGTACCGCCGCCCCTCGCCCACCCCCTTGTGCTGGACGATGACGGCCGGGTTGGGGGCGCCCTCGCTGATGACGTCGCCGGCCTCGACCGTGTCCCCCTTCTTGACGGTCAGCTTGAACCCGGTGCCGACGTAGTGCTCCTTGCCGTTGACGTGGACGTAGTGGCCGCCCTGCGGGGCCGGCTCGACCCGCTCGACGGTGCCGTCCTCCTCGGTGTGGGCGGCCCCGCCCTTGAACGTCTTGGGCACCTGGATCTGCTGGTCGATGGCCTGGAACCCGCTGACCGCCTTCTCCTGCCCGGCGACGCCGCCGGAGTGCTTGGCGGAGAGCTGCCCCTGGCTGATCGGCTCGGACAGCGCCTGGGCGGCCGTCAGCCCGACCATCTCCCCCCGGCCCGGGATGACGCCCCGCTCGCGGACGCCCACGTCGCGGGCGTAGACGCCGCCGTTGGGGGTGCCGCCGACCATCGGGCTGCGGACGAGGATGCGCTTCCTGCCGCCGGCGGTGATCGCCTTCAGGATCTTCGGGGTGAGGACGGTGTTCCGCTTGTACAGGACCGTCCCGTCCTTCGCCGTAACGTCGTGGGCCAGGAGCGCCCCCTCGTTGTCCATGTCGTCGGTGTCCACCGGGACGCCCCGGACGCCGCGGGCGATCGGCTTGCCGTTCTCGTCCGCCTCCGGCTGGTCGTCCTCGTCGTCCCCCTCGACGACGAGGCGGTGGGCGACCTGATTGAGCTGCTTCGAGTTCGAGACGATCGCCCCGCTCGCCAGCACGAACAGGTGGTCGGGGTGATCGACTTCGATGTCGTACGTCGGCCCGCGGCCGACGTACTCGCGGTCGAGGTAGTGGAACAGGAAGTCGTCCTCGCGCCCGGCGGTCGCGCTCGCCGCCAGCAGCGACATCAGCCGCTCGGACTTGGCGACGCACGCAAACCCGACCAGGGCGGCGTACCGCATTACCGACTGTCGGTCGGCGACCGTGAACGAGTAGACGTCGTGTTTCGCGTAGTAGGTCTTACCGGGAATCGCGGTGATCGGGCGGCCGATGACGTTGCCGCGGCACACCTGACCGTAAATACCGAACCGCTCGGCCAGCAGGGCCGCGATGCCGTGGACCACGGCCGGGGCGGTCATACCCAGACGGAGAAACGGCATCGTGTCGTTGGCCGAGGTCGCCACCCCGCCGTCAGTATCGAACACACCGCGGATGTAGGCCGCCACGCTGCGGTTGTTCCACGAGCGGATCTCATCCGGGACGAACTTCTGCGGTGCCGGCAGCCCCAGCAGGCCCAGCCCGTCCAGCCGCGTCCGCAGCCGGTTACGCCCGCCGGGACTCGGCAAGCCGTCAGCGATGGTGTATTCGTACTCCGCCCCGGTCTTCCTCATCAACCGGAACCCGTCGTCGGCCAGGGTCGTCGCGACCAACTGGGCCAGGGCCGGATCGCCGCACGAGTAGCCGAGGTGGCTCGTCGTCAGGCCGCCGTCGCCGGTTAGTAGCCCGACGAACCACGCCCACGGCTCGTCCTTACCGTACCCCGTGTCGTCGAACCCCTGCGGGGGCACCAAGCTGTGAAACGACACCGCCCGCCGCTCGCACTCGCCCAACGGCGAGGCCGCCACGGTGACGGTCTTGCGCAGTACCGGGTCAGGACGGATGCGGCGGCGCCGCAGGTGTCGGACCAGTGCCCGGTGCTGCCCGGTGGCGACGACCTCGACGACACGTGTCCGCGACTTGCCGTACCGGAACCGGAACCGGTACAGGTCGCGTACGCCGTTGGCGAACGTCGCCGACACCCGCACCGGGAACGTGCGGCCCGTCGTGTCCGCGCCCAGCACCGCGTCGCCGACGCTGATGTCCTCGATCGCCTTTACCGAGAAGTCGGCCATGCGGACCAGCGTGCCGCGGCCGAGACACAAAAAGCCCGCGTCTTGCGTAGCAAATTTGGTGGCCATCACACCGCGCCGCGCCCCGTACGTGCCGGCCCAGTACTCGGCCGGGGTGAGCCCCTGGCTGTACGACCGGAGCACCGGCAGCGGGATCGGGTTGTCGCGGTGGTCGGAGTAGAGGAGGTCGCTGCCGAGCATGCTCGACAGGTTCATCTTGTTGCCGCGGCCGGCCCCGATGAGCTGCACGGCGAGCGGGTTCTTGGCGGCGATCGCCTCCTTGAACACCGCCTCCTGCTGCTCCTCCATCACCGACCCGGCGGCGTGGACGATCATGGCGTGCCGCCGCTCGTCGGTCAGCTCGCCGCCGCCCGGGAGCGTGTCGGCGTCGAGGATGCGCTGGATCTTGGCCCGGAGCTTGGCCTCGACCGCCTTGCCCGCCCTCGCCTTCTTCATGTGGGCGAGGCCGAAGCTGTTGCCGCCGGTGCGGGTGGCCGTCTCCCGCCCGATGTCGGACAGCTTCTTCGAGATCTCGCGGTACTTCTCGGGGTGCTTCTGCGCGACGTCGCGGAGAAGGGCCTGGATGCCCTTCTTGTCGATGACCCGCCCGTAGTCGCGGAGGTCTTCGGGCAACGTCTCGTTGATGAGAAATTGCCCCGCCGTCGTGCGGAGGACCGGCATCCGTGCCCACCTCAAATAACGAGATTAGGGCTCAGCCGCCCGCGAGCGTCTCCGGGCTCGGCGTGGTGCCGACCGCCGGCCCGTCCTCCGGCGACAGGAGCGGCTGCGTCAGGAGCGCGGGCTTGATGTCGGGCAGCGTCGGCCGCTCGTCGGCCAGGAAGTCGTTGTCCTCGGGCTCCGGCTCGGGCGTCGGCTCGGGCTCCGGCGGCCGGCTCCCGTCCGTCCCGCCGCCGGTGAGGGCCGCGAGCTTCTCGTCCTCGTCGTCCACCGCCCCGCCCGCCAGGAAGGCGTCCACGTCGAGCGGCTCGTCCTTCCTCGCCGCCGGGGCGGCCGACAGGAAGGCCGACGGGTCGAACGGCGCCGGGGCGGGGGCCGGCAGCGGGTGGCCGGTGGCGGCCGACCGGCGGGCGCCGACGAGGATCGCCCGCCGCTGGTCCTCGGTGATCTCCTCGCGGCTGACCGCCCCGTCGAGGGCGACGGTCACCTTGGCGACCAGATCCTTCTCCGCGACGGCGATCTCGACCCGCCCGCCGCGGGCCGCGTGGACCTTCGCCATCGCCACCCCGGCCCCGACGTCGGCCGCCTTTTCGATCTCGACGACGATGAGGTCGTTGAGGGTCGTCCCGGGCGGCAGCTCCCGCTTCGGGGCGGCCTGGGGCCGGGCCGGCTGGCCGGCCATCGGCTTGGACCCGCCGGTCGCGTAGTACTTGTCGGTGGTCGTGTCGTCCTTGTTGAACAGCGGCGTCGCCACCGGGCTGACGCCCGGGGCCGGGGTCTTCTGCCCCGGCTTGCGGCGGCTGTCGGCGGCCGAGTGGCTCATCGGCGAGCCGGGCTTCTTGCTCTTGTAGTACTTGTCGGTGTTTTCGAGCGGGTTGTTATTCACCGGCCACCTCCTAGGTAACCCCCGGGCCGGCGACGAGCCGGGCGTCCGAGGGCGGTTTCGAGAGCACCAGCGTGTCGCAGATCACCGTCTGGTGGACGCCGAGCTGCTGGAGCACGTGGTTGAAGTTCCGGTCCTTGACGTGGGCGACCTCCTGCGACCGCCCCTCGCCGACCTCGGCGGCCACCACGATCGGGGTGGTGTTGTTCTGCCGGACGACGACGCTCGCCACCCCCGGGATGACGAGCGGCCGAAGCGTCCCGTCCCCGAGGACGAGCTCGACGATCACGCGGCGCCCCCCTGCCGGAGCTTGAGGATGACGGACGCCCGGCTGGCGGCCGAGCCGAGGCCGCTGGTGTCGAACCCCGACCCGCGGCTGTACCGGTCGCTCCCCTGCTTGGGGCTCCCCTGCGGCGGCGGGGCCGCCCCCTCCATCGGCCCCATCGGCGGGATGGCCCCCTGGCCGCCCCCGCCGCCGCCCATCGCGGCGTCCTGCTGGCCCGACCCCTGCTGCCCCTGGGCCATCGCCGTCAGCTTCTCGGGCGTGGCCGTCATCTCCTGGGCGCTGACCGGGATGCCCATGCTGTCGATCACCTTCGCCAGCATGTGCTTGATCTGCATGATCTCCACGTTGACGTCGATCTTCGGCTTCAGCATGCCGCCGGCCGTCGCCCCCGACTGCGGCCCGCCCATCCCGCCGCCCTGGAGGGCCTGGAGGATCTGGTCGAGCTTGGCCGTCAGGGCCGGGTCGCCGCCCCCGCCGCCGCCCGGGGGAGGGGGCGGGGCGCCGCCGCCGCCCATCATGGCCGGGTCCATCGGGGGTGCCCCGCCCCCTCCCATCGCGGCCGGGTCCATCGGCGGGGCGCCGCCCCCGCCGGCCGCCGGGTCCATCCCGCCGCCCCCGCCCGGGACGAAGGCGTTCTTCTGGAGGCCGCCCCGCAGGAGCTGGCGGGTGACGGCGAGCAGCTCCGGGTTGACGATGTGGTCGGGGTGGTAGTGCATGGGAGTCCTTTCCGTGGGGCCGGTACGAGTGTAGCGGAGGGCGGCGGCCGGTAGAAGCCCGTCAGTGCGGCGGCTCCCCGCCGTCCTTCCACCAGTCGGCCGGGTCGCGGCGTTTGCGCGCGGGCCGCGCGCGACGCGGGCGGGCGGCGGCGGCGACCCGGCGGTCGTGTCTTCCGAAATAGTACCCGAGAAGGAACACGAGGACGATACAGCCCAGGCGGCCGGCGGTCAGTTCCATCACGCCTCCAGCACTTCGACGGGGTCGTCGGCGTCCACCTCGCCGCGGCGGATGGCGCCCATCAGGTCGGCCTTGCGGGCGAACACCCGCGGCCGGGCCTTCTCCTTGCGGGCCGCCGAGGCGTGGTACAGCCCGCCCAGGTACTCCTGGCTCGGGACGTGGACCGGCGTCTTGAAGTCGGCCGGGGAGAGGAGGTTCTTCGACGGCAGCATCCGCTCGTACGCCTCGCTCACCGCCTCGTCGGTGGTCGGGACGTGGAACTGCATGGCGTCGCCGTCGAAGTCGGCGTTGAACCCCTTCACGATGAGGGGGCTCACCTGCATGGTCGAGCCGGTGACGAGCTGCGGGCGGAACGCCATGATGCCGAACTTGTGGAGCACCGGCGCCCGGTTGATGTACACCGGGCGGGCGGCCATCTCCTCCAGGAGCATCTCCCGGGCGAGCGGGGTGCGGTCCTTGACGGCCCGGACGGCCTGGGCGAGCGGCATCCCCCGCCGCCGCAGCCGGCGGGCGACGAACTTCCCGTACACCTCGAACGCCTTGTCCTCGGGGAGGCCGACGGAGTCCATGTCGAGGTCGGGGTTCGGGGTGATGACGGCCCGGCCGACGTTGTCCACCGTCGAGGAGATGAGCTTCCGCTGCACCGTCCCGAACTTGGGGGAGCTGCCGAAGATCGACTTCAGGATGCCGCCGACCTTCTTCTCCTGGAGCTTCGGGCTGACCGGCTCGCCCAGGCCGGTGACGGCCTTCAGGGCGTGGTAGGCCGCCAGCCGCTCCGCCCCGACCCCCTCCTCGCCCAGCTCCGCCGTCATGTCGCGGAGGTTCTTGTCCGCGTCGAGGAGCTCCTTGTAGAGGTAGTTGGCGTCGGACACCAGCGGCGTCCCCGAGTCGCCCATGACCGACACCGGGCGGAACGCCGGCGGCAGGACGGGCACCTTCGGGAGAATCCAGTCGGCCGGGCTCATCCCCGTCTTCTGGAGCCCCTTCAGGTAGCCGAGGCGGCGGACGGCGGCGTCCCGCTTCGACCGGTTGCCGCCGGTCATCTCCACCCGGGCGCGGGCGACCTCGCGGGGGACGTTGAACTTCTTCAGGGCGTCGTGGACCGCCCGCGGGCCGGTGCCGAACCCGGCGAGCTGGTGCTCGCCGGCCAGGACCGCCTCGTACTCCTTCCCGGTCAGGTTGAGCAGCCGGCGGATCGGCTCCTCCATGACCGGGTTCGGCAGCGGCTCGGCCAGCTCGATCGCCGCCCACCGGGTGCCGCCGTGGCCGCCGGTCAGCTTCGGGTCGAACAGGCCGCCGGCGACCGGCTCCATGTCCCGGTCGAACCGGACGGTGTCGCCCGACCGGAGCACCCGGTCGCCGGCCAGGGCGTCCACGTCTTTCGACGTCAGCGCCATGACGTGAAGCTGGGCGCCGTCGCGGACGACGTTGACCCCGGCCGCCCGGAGCTGGTTGACGAACTTCTCGTACACCATCGGCACCTTCGGCTGCCGCGGCGTCAGCCCCATCATGTACTGGAGCCAGAACTCCTCGTTCCGCTGGCCCCGCACCGACCCGGCGTCCCGCAGCGTCTCCGTCGCCCCGTGGGACAGCAGCGCGTTGACGTCGAGCAGTGAGATCCGCTTCGAGTTGGAGACGAGGATGCCGGCCGCCAGCACGTAAGTGTGCGACGGCTCGACGGTGATGTCGTACACGTCCACCAGCCCGTCGGCGGTGGTCGGGCCGGCGTACGGCCGGACGGCAAGAACCTTCACTGGCGGGCCTCCCGGGCCGCGAGGAACTCGGCGCGGATCGCGGCGGAGAGCCGCTCCGGGTACGTGCCCGTTTCGAGGTAGGCGGCCGCCTCCGCCGAGGTCCAGCCGGACGCGGCGAAGTAGCAGCCCGGCCGGGGCTCGTGGCACTCGATCGGCCCGTTCGACCCTTGCAGGGTGCTCATCCCTGTTGTCCCTTCCCGGTGGCTGCGCCGTACCAGGACGACAGCACCTTGCCCGTCCCGCCGGCGGCGAGGCCGGCGAGCCTCGCCCGCAGCCGCTCGCGCATGTTGGGGGACGGCGCCGTCCAGCCGCCGGGCGGGTTCGTCCAGCCGCGAGCCAGGAGACCCTGACCGACGGGGCTCGCCTCGGCCGGCTGGGTGCCGGCCGGCACCCGGACCGCCCCCTCGCCGAGGGCGTCGGCCGGGATCTCGGTCGGCTTGGTGATCTCGCGGACGGCCCCGAGCCCGGCGGCGCCGACCGCCCCCAGGCCGCCGGCGGCCAGGGCGA
>Ga0075163_10002450_pt1 | contig 24914 bp, 27 predicted proteins | sample JI1023141ADNA_FD_71478 | JGI IMG/M metagenome (GOLD analysis project Ga0075163, IMG submission 71478) | Wastewater effluent complex algal communities from Wisconsin, to seasonally profile nutrient transformation and Carbon sequestration -... | ecosystem: Engineered > WWTP > Effluent > Algae... | reverse complement strand
AGGTCGGGCGTTGTACCGAAACGGTAGCAATGCGCAATCCTGAAAAACATGTGGACATCAGTGTTCAGTTCTTCCAGCTTACGCCGGAGCATCTCGCAGTATCTTTGCATGTTGCATCTCCTTTTCACATACCGCAGAACAAGACCATGCGTACTCATCACCAATTAACGTGTGACCGTACGCCCCTTTGATTACCTTCTTGCAAATGTGACACGGACGGGGACGAACCCACACCTCTTCGTCCTTCTTCTTCCATTCATGGAGTTTCATCGCGTTCCTTTCAAAGAACTTCTGTATGTATTATATCACTGTCCACAGGCCATTTCGTGTCAATACTACTTTTATGGTATAATGTTTGAAATGGGGACATTCAATCCCAAACGTGAAACACTCCTCGCACTGGTACGAGAACATCCAGGCGAATATACTGTTCGTGAACTCGCACAAAAGACAGGACTCACCCGTGATGCAGTCTCCGCAATCATCCGAAGAGCAAGCGAACAAGAAGAACTCCACGTCATAAAAGAAAAATCTACACCGCAACCCCTTGACCCTTTAGTAGAAAAAGAACTGATATACCCAAAACGAGACACCACAAACGTTCTCGTAATAGGAGATATACATCCGCCCTTTGACTTAGACGAATACCTAGAGTTCTGTAAAGACCAGTACAAACGCTGGAAATGTACCCATGTTATCTTCGCCGGTGACGTAACCGACCAATACAACTTCTCACGATTTGATAAAGACCCGGACATGCTCTCGTCTTCGGAAGAACTCGACCAAGCGTATGATAGGTTGCAAAGATGGTACAAAGCCTTTACAAAAGCAGATTTGTGTGCTGGAAACCATGATTTGAGATACATGCGCAAAGCATACGGTGCTGGGCTCCCCCGAAGGCTTATCCGCTCATTCCAAAGTGTATTCGACCTCCATCAATGGAATATCCGAGAGGAATACTTCTATGATGGGGTTTTATATATCCATGGAGAAGGTAAAAGCGCTGAACGCCGAGCAAGAAATGAACTTGTCTCAGTTGTTTCAGGACACGAACACTCGCAAGCATATGTAAAATGGTTCCAAGGAAGAACATCACGACACTTTGCCATGCAGGTAGGGTGCGGAGTAGACCAGTCATCACGAGCATTTGAGTACGGGAAGCACAGCGCTCGCCCCATAATCGGAGTCGGTGTAGTATTGAATAACGGTAAGCTACCCATAAACATAGTCATGCCATGAGAAAAGCAAGAAAAGAAAAACAGGCATATCTCATCGTTAAACGTGTATATGCCAACTCAATCGCAGAAGCACTAAAAATGGAGCGCACTTCCCCTATTATTGAAGTAGCAATAGAACACATTGACCCCGCTCAAAACGTAGCTGGATTTGATATCTCAGTAGACGAGGAAGAGGAATATTAGTATAATTCATGCAGGTCATACATCGCGTCGGGGACAGAGTGAGTACGCAATTTTAAAATTCGGCAGTACAATTACCTCCTTCCCCTGCGCGGGACGCGACCCGCAGGAGTACAACGTCCACCACGTGTCTCCTTTCCCTACGTAACTGTAGGGAATACGCCATTCACTCACCTCGACATACAGAGGACGGGAGCTACACGTCACATCACCACAATTTTCAAGAACTCACAACGAGATTAGCGTAAACACCAAAACAGGACGCTCTCCTTCCTAGGTGTGACAGGTTCAAATCCAAGAATGGCATCTACATACTGTGGCTAACAGCAATCCCAACAAAGTAAACCAATACACAAAACCAGACCCACGCCAGTCTTTGTTCCTTTCATATTACATAGACCCCAAAAGTGAGACGTTTTCAAACGCATATCAGTCCGCTCTAAAGGCAGGATACGAAGAAGAATACGCAAGTACTATCTTAAACCAAGACACTAATTGGTTATCAGAATCACTTAGAGACAACCAACTACTCAACAAAGCAGAAAAGAGACTCAATCAGATACTAGATTTCGAACCAGTTGATGAAGAAGGAAAGATAGACAACGCACTGCTCGCTAACCAAATGAAAGCTGTCGTACTTGTAGCAAAAGGAATAGGCAAAGCAAAGTACAGTGAACGAGTAGAACAAACAGGAAAAGACGGTCAACCTATCGCAGTAACATTTGATTCATCATTTGATGACAACGCTTCACACTAAACAAAAAGAAGTAGTTCAATCCAAGCGTCGATTCAAAGTAATACGAGCTGGTAGACGTTCCGGAAAGACAACTATGGAGATAGAGAACATGGCGTACAAAGCCGTTTCTGGTTCTAACAGAGTCATATTCTATATTGCACCAAACCAAGTCCAGGCTAGAAACATTGTTTGGGAAAACCTTAAAAGTAGACTTGCTGCAATTGGAAAAGCAAACGAACAACGTCTTGAAATGAAAGTCCCTACAGTGGACGGCGGAACTTCACTTATTAAGATAGCTGGATGGGAGAATAAAGAGAACTTCCGAGGGCAATCTGCGTACCATATTACGTTTGATGAATTGGACACCATGAAGGATTTCTTCATCGGGTGGCAAGAGATATTTCGTCCTGCGCTTATCGACACAAATGGAACTGCAAACTTTATTGGAACTCCAAAGAAGGAAAATCCTAACCTCAGACGTTTAGAGAAACAAGCTGAAACAGACAGTGCGTGGGGAGCTTTTCATTTTACCTCGTGGGATAACCCTGTAATACCACAGGAAGAACTCAAGAAGACTCAAGAGGAGATGGATGGGGAAACATACAAGCAAGAGATTATGGCTGAGTATGTCGACAATGCCGGAGCACTTTTTAAATATACCGCTCTTGTTGATATGTTTTCGAACACTATCACTAAAAGTAATGAGAGGTATTTGATAGTGGATATAGCAGACGATGGCTCCGACAAAACTATATTCTCCTTCTGGCAAGGTCTAGAACTGTATCGAGTGGAGCAATTCAAACAACTCACCACAGAAGCAATCATTGACCAGATACGAGAATACGCGTCAGATGAACGAATACCATACAGTCAGATTGCGGTTGATGCTATTGGTGTGGGTGCAGGTGTGGCGTCTTCTTCTCTTCTTGACGGCATAATCGGCTTCAAATCATCATATGGCGCTATCAAAACAGACGCAGACCCAACAAAGCTTCCGAGTGTACACTACCTTAAAGATGCACCGTTGGTATCTGAGTACGCAAACTTACGCTCACAGTGTGTGTTTACCCTTGCAGACTTAGTGAATAGGCACGAAATAGCAGCGTCAATTGATGATGTCCGTGTCAAAGAGGCTATTATTGAAGAGTTGTCCACCTATCAAGATGCAAGCAAGGGCGATGGGAAACGTCTTGCTACAAAAAAGGAAGACATCAAAGAACTTATAGGACGTTCACCCGACATCTCGGACACGCTTATCATGCGTATGTACTTTGTTGTTCGTGGGAAACTCATTCCTGGGCAATCAGAAGACAGAGCAGAGCGTCGCGCAAAGATTGCGAGGCAATTCATGCAAGGAGAATGGGCAGCAGAATTTAACTCAACGAAGTAGTGTGTGGTATAATAAAGCCACTATATTAACAAGTCATCCTGGTGGATAACTTAACTCATGGTAGAAAACCCGTTAGACATTGTACGCAAGCAAGAGCAACACTACATCAATTCTGATACTACTATCAGCGAGCATGTTTCCTTCTCTGTAAAAGAGAATGTTGATAAAATCGAAGCGTACCTCAATTCGAAGCACACATCAGGGGAAAAGGACTCACTTGGACGAGAAAAACCGTTCTTTAACATTGTCACAGCGAATGCAAACGTCTGGTACCGAGCAACAGATATCGACCGTGCAAACATTCGTATCAAAGCATCAAAGAGTTCACAGCACATTATTGCTATGCTTGCCGACATCAAGAGTAAAGAGTGGATGCGCAAGGCTAATTTCGGTGTATGGCTTAATGAATGGGGACGCACACTCTCACGATACGGTTCAGCAGTTTCTAAGTTTGTTGAAAAAGATGGAAAGCTTGTTGCTTCAGTTGTCCCGTGGAACCGACTCATTGTTGATGACATTGATTTCTATAACAATCCAGTAATAGAAAAGCTCTACTACACACCAGCACAACTTCGAAAGAACCAACTCTTTGACCAGAATACAGTTGAAGCGCTTATTGCTGGAGCAAAAGAGTCACGCGAGATAATTGGTGGAGACAAAGCAGACAGCAAGAATGAATACATTGAAGTCTATGAGCTTCACGGTGAATTTCCACTTGCAATGCTCAATGACGGAGGCTCAGAAGATACATACGCTCAAATGGTGTTCATTTGTGCATTTAACGCAAAAGAAAACGGAGAATACGATGATTATATTCTCTACTCAGGAAAAGAGAAGAACCCATATCACATTGCACACCTTATCCCCGAAGACGGTCGTGTAATGGGTCGTGGTGCTGTTGAGCACTTGTTCGAAGCGCAATGGATGGTAAATCATAACGAGAAGGCAATTAAAGACCAGCTAGAACTTGCATCTAAGCTTATCTTCCAGACATCAGACCCCGCATACCAAGGAAAGAACACAACACACCTTGATACTGGCTCAATTCTCTACCATGAGCCAAACCAACCGCTTACACAGCTTGCAAATAATAGCCACGATATCCAGTCACTCATGAGTGACAAGCAGGCATGGATAACACAGGGAAACGAAGTTGCTTCTGCACAGGATGCAATCAAAGGTAACACCATGCCGTCTGGCACTGCCGCACGACAAGTGGAAGCACTCCAGCAAGAGTCACACTCACTCTTTGAACTGATGACCGAGAACAAAGGACTACACCTTGAAGAAATCTGGAGAGAGTTCATCATTCCAAACATCAAGAAGGGTCTCAACTCAAAAGAAGAAATGGTGGCAATGCTCGACGATGCAAATATCAAGCAGATAGACGCTATCTATCTCCCGAACAAAGCAAAGAAGATTGAAAACGAGCGCATCAAGAAAGAGATGTTCAAACTTGCTAAGTCTGGTATTGATGAAAACGTACCATTCCCAGAACCTGCAAACGTTGAAGGAGTCCAGAGTGAACTCACCAATCAAGTGCAGCAACTTGGAAACCAGCGTTACTTTAAACCATCTGAAATGGACGACAAAACATGGAAAGAACTCTTTTCAGACTTTGATTGGAACGTGGAAGTAGAGGTGACAAACGAACAGAACGACAAACTTGCAAATCTTACAACGCTCACTACTGTACTTGCACAACTCTCAAGTATGGGCGACATAGACAATGCTCGCATGGTTCTCTCTAAGATACTCGAAGAGACTGGAACATTCTCTCCAATGGAACTCATAGCAGTTTCGAACGCTCCTAAGCCAGTACCATCTCCAATGCAACCAGAACAGCTCGCTCCCCAGGCAACACCATAGGTGGGGATTAACAACATGATTAAAAAAATAGTAAGCTATATTATGGCTAAAATCCAAATGAAGAAGTTCGTCCCGGCTGCTGATGAGGTAGCTGTTGGTGCTACACCAATGGACAAAATGGAAATACTCGAAGCACTTACAAAGTACAAGGCACAAAATCCTAAGAAGTACGAAGCTAAGAAAGCAGCGCTTTTTGCGCGCTATGGTCTTACTCTTGAAGAGGAACCAATGCCAGCACCAGACGAAAGTGACAAAGAGATTGAAGCGTTAAAAGAAGCGGTGGCTAAGAAAGCATCTCGCACTAAGAAAGCAGAATAATGACAACGTTTGAAAAGAACGCACGCATGACTGAGCAGGATATTGCTGTATTGAAGGCAATGTTCGAAGACCGAGAAGGAGCAGCAGAAGTAATCAGGAAGATATTCTACCCAGAACTCACTGTTGATGCACCAATCCGTCTCAATCAGGACATGTGGTCATCATGTCACTTGACTGCAGACATGACACCAGAGCAAAAGATTATTGCTGTAGAGTCGCACCAGAAGCTTATGCAACACGTAGAAGGTTGCCTCGGTGTAATCAAGACACTTATTGGAAAGAAGGGAGAAACACCAGAACAAGTACTTGCACGCCTTCAGCGTGACAGTGCAAAGTAGGACGTGTTATAATTAGTTACAAAGAGTAACCATCTCATCAAATGGACAACGAGAAAGAGAACCTCGACTCATCAACTGAGGAAACAGAGACCACTGACTCATCAAATAGTGAACAGGAATCTAATGACGAAGGTACTGAAACTGAAAAAGAAGAATACACCGAACGAGAAAAACAGTACTACGCTCGCATTAAGAAACTAGAAAAGGAACTCGACGAAACGAAGAAAAGTAAATCACCGGAAGTGAAGTCTGATTCAACAGGACTCACCACAAAGGATTTGCTCGCTCTTTCAAAAGCGAACCTAGATGACGAAGATTTTGACGAAGTTATGGAGTTCTCTTCTTTCAAGAAGCTCTCCGTTTCTGAAGCACTCAAGTCACCAACACTCAAAGCTATACTTGCAGAGAAAGCTGAGTTACGTAAATCCGCGCAAGCTGTCAATACTGGCACCTCTCGACGTGGAACAACGGGTATATCAGATGAACGTCTTCTCTCAGATGCCCGAAAAGGTATACTGCCAGATAACGAAGATGATATTGCTCGATTGACTCGACTCAAACTCCAAAAGAAATAGCTACTGGTGGGATTAAATCTAACTTAATCCCAAAATGGCTAACACAATTGCGTCACGTGTCTATCGTGACAAGTACCGCTCAGCAACTCTCGATACTCTTCTCCGAGGAGCACTCGTAGCAGAAGCTGTTACAAGCGTAGACCGCTCAAACAACAAGCGAATCCAGTCTCCATACAGCTCAACTCCAACAGTTACTGTACAGGCTCTCACTGGTACTTATTCAGCTGCTGACTTCACCACTACTGATGATGCTCTTGACGTAACTGACGAGTTTATCGTTGCAGAACACGTTCATGACTTCCAGGAGATGCTTACTAACTTTGACCTCTTCGCAGCTCGCACAGAGCAGATGGCGTTCAACGTTGCTAAGAAGGTAGACGAGTGGGTACTTAACAACCTCTGTGAAGACGGTTCAGGTACCTACACAACCCCAACAGGAGGATTTACTACAGCTGCAAACGTAAACGAAATCTTTGCAAACCTCAATGCCAAGCTTGATGGTTACTCAGAGTCATACGCTGGTCGCTACGTTGTCCTCGAAAATACTGACCTTGTAGGAATCTACCAGGCAGGAGCAACTAACGGTTTCAACTTTGCAGATAACGTTCTCAACAACGGCAAGGTAGGACAGTGGATGGGTGTAGATATCTATGTTGTACGCACTGGTACTTTCACCGACGCTACAGTAGGTACTAAGACCTGGACAAACTCAGGACATCGCGTTGCTGGTGTAAAGGGTGTTACTACTATGGCAATGCCAGGTGGTATCAAGACTGAGGAGAAGATGGTATCAGGAAAGACAGGTGTTGAGATTGCTACTTACGGATACGTAGGTTTCAAGGCATGGGCACCTAAGACTGACCTCACTATCGACATCACACTCGCGTAACCTTATTAGCCTTCTACTTCGGTGGGAGGCTTTAGGGTGCAAGTTTCCCACCAGGCTCGCACTCTAAATCCTCTCACTGAATGGATAACCCAAAAACATATGTCACAACTTCGAGGAACAGATTTGGTGGTTGACAAGGTACGCACTAAGAAGAACATCATTTCAGGACAGGGAGCGACACGCACCCTTAATGCAAATGAAAGTGGTTCACTTTGTCTCTTCGACCGTGCTGCGGGTATTGTCTATACACTACCAGTCGCTCCAGTCGGTGCGTACTTTGACTTCATGGTTACTACTTCAGTCACGTCTAACGCGGCGAAGGTAATCACAGGAGCAGGTACAGAACTTCTCATCGGTGGATACATGAACGTAGACACAGATACATCAAACGCAGTTGCTGCATTTGATGGCAACGGCTCTACTCACGTAGCAGTTTCTATGAACGGAACTACTACAGGAGGGCTCCAGGGTACTCAACTTCGCTTTACTTGCCTCTCAGCTACACGTTGGGCAGTGTCAGGTATCGTTCGAGGTTCAGGAACTGTTGCTACAGCATTTGCAACAAGCTAGTCGTCTTTTAGAGCCACCTTCACCGGTGGTTCTATAAAGCCTATTAGCGGCTTGGTAAAAAATATGTCAAAAATAGATAACGTAAAATACACAAATATCTCAGCATCAGCTCAGATAAAAGCTACACCGGGTGCGGTTTATGGCTTCATGGTGAACTCTCACACAAGTGGAACACTCAAGCTTTGGGACAACACAGCGGGTTCTGGAACAGTACTCTTGAACACAATCACATTTGCAGCAGGCCCTCAGCACTTCTCATTTCCACAAGGTGTATCATTCAATACTGCATTATATGCAACTATCGGTGGTACTGCTGACATTACTATCTTTTGGTCATAAACCATGAGCCTACAATTCTCTGATACAACAACTCTCAAAGGACTTGTACAAATGTACGAGCGTGAAATTGGTGTTACACGTGGAGCAGTATCAGGGAATACCACTCTCTTAAAAGAGTTCACAGCTGACGTCAATCTTGCCATTGATGACTACATAGGAATGGCTATTCAGTCATCGGGTATGTGGAAGATAGACGACTCAAACCACACAGATTATCCAGAGATATACACAGACATCGAATCAGGACAGCGTGACTATACGTTTATCACTGATGAAAATGGAAACAATATTCTTGATATCTATCGAGTCTACTACTTAAATGGCGGTATATACTCACTTCTGTCACCAATAGATACAGATACTGAAAGGGAAGCAAGTGATATATCAAATGGTTCATCAACAGAAGGAGTGCCGGACAGCTACGACAAGACAGCAAACGCCATCAGACTTAATAGAACACCACCCACTAACGTTACCGATGGACTAAAAGTTTCAATCAATCGAGAGGGTTCATACTTTGAATACTCTGATACATCGAAGAAGCCAGGTTTCCCAGGTGTTCATCATAAGTATTTCTACCTAAAACCAGCAAATGACTATGCTCGAAGAAACACACTCACTTCATACCCACGCATCGAAGGGGAATTGATGAAAACCGAGCGCGAAATTAAAGAATACTTTAATCGCAGAGCAAAAGACGAACGACCAGAGTTACGAATTAATAGAGAATCATCACGTTAAACATGAGTACACTTCACCTTAAATCACTAGAAATTGGTCTTGACTCGGTATTAGCACTCGGAACACTCAAGTTGTATCCGATGGCGACGTCATTCACCCCAAATGCTGGTACACAATCATACTATTCTGATATTTCAGCATCAGTCGCGAGTGGAGCATCCGCTATCACGCTGACTGGCGTTACTACTACAATTGATACGGTGAACAACCGCCTTGAGCTAGACACTGACAACGCAACAACTGGAGTCATCACCACGTCAACCAATAAATATTCACTTGTGGTAGATACGGGCAGTGCAGCGACAAGTCCTATTCTTGCCACAATTGACCTCGTCGAAGGAACAGTATCAACCGTTGCCGGTACAATCACGTTTATAGTAAACTCAGAAGGACACTTTGCACTTAAAGCAGTATAGCCATGGCTCTTGCAGTAGCTTCCACATCAGAAATAAACGAAAACCCATACGATGGTACTGTAGTGGTCACGAAACCTACAGGAGTCTCTACAGGTGATTTGCTTGTAATCGTTGCTGCTACTACAACTGAAGTGCCAAGCGTCACTGTCTCTGGCTTCACTGAATCGTTTGCCTTTGGACATGACCAGGGTAACTCAAACCGAGATATAGGGTTCAGTTTCCTATGGCGTATTGCAGACTCATCGGACGTCTCAGCGTCAAACTATTCAGTTTCGGGAGGCGTCTTTGCTGCATATATGTTTCGTATTACCGGGTGGACTAGTGGCGAGCCGGTATTCACCTATGGTACTTATGAGACGTCTCTATCTGCCTCAACAGCACAAAGTGTGAGCGGTGGTGTGGACTTAGGTGTACCGACTGAACAGCTACTCATAGCAGGTTTTGGTTCCGCTGACGAAACAAATACGTCCTATACATCGCCAGTGGTTTCACCGAGTAACCCAACATGGACTCTGCTTAGTAATTTCAATTCAGAGGATAGCGGTGGTTTAAAAGACTCATCATCGTTAGTTGCATACGCGATTCGTAGTCAAACTACAAACATCACTTCAGTGGGAATTACTGCCGACCAAGTTACCTCTAGTACTAATTCTCAAATTGGTTTCGTCGCTTGTATTTGTACACCACAAAACGCTTCCGCATCGAACGCTCTGTTTGAAAACGATGCGGAGTTTTTCTCACCACTTACCGCTTCGACACAAGAGCCAAATAATGACTTTCTTGAGGTTGAGCCACAATTCTTTAGTCAGTCTGCAACAGCGGTCAATCCGACTCAGTGGGTGAATGTCGGAAAGCCGTCGACAACATGGGACAATCCTAACAAGTAACATGCCAGACAGACTTACAAAAATTGAACAGGATATTCAAAAAATCAACAGGTTCATTGAATCGCTTAAAAGCGTGAATGCTGCTGACCCTATGTATGTCCAGGCAGTTCGTAAGATTGTAAGTAATGGACTATCACTCAGTGATTTGACGGACGTATCTTCCACCGCCCCATCAAGCGGACAGGTATTAAAGTATAATGGTACTGAATGGGCACCTGGCACCGATATCGACACATAATATGAAAATACCATCAGACAACGTGTGGACACAAACCAACGAAGGAGATATCTCTGGTGTACTTCATACTACACGCAATGTAACGTTGGACACTCCAGGTAAAATTCGTCTCTCTCAGAAGAGTATTGCAATAGAGAACACCGACAGTCTTCTTGAGTCTGGCTATGGCCTAGCGCTCGCGTATTTTAATAACCAATGGCTCATTGTCGAAGATGCGGGAGTTCGTGACTTTGATTTGCTTGGCACTGCAACAAGTGGTACTGGCTCAGACCCAACACCTTCTATCTATGGAGATGGCATGGTTTTCAATAACCTATTGCTTGTCACTGTAACAAACAATCTTTCTTCATGGAACGGTTCTGCATGGACAAACTCACTTGCGTCACTCACCACAAGTGTTCCACACCCAATGGAGATATTTGATTCACTTCCAACATACAAGCTTGCTATTGGTAACGGAAGCACTGTAAAGATATACGACACAAGCTACAATGCATCATCAACCGTCCTTTCACTTCCTTCGCAATATATTGTTACATCAATCGCATACAATAGCGGGTATTTGTATGTAGGAACGAGAAACACAAAAGGAGGACAAGCTGCGGTGTTTATATGGGACGGAGAAGGTACTAACGCTAACTATCAATCGGTTGTTTCAGGTAATTGGGTGTACTCGGTCAAGCCATATGGGAGTTCAGTCTGTGCCATTACCTCTTCGGGAGAATTGGTGTACATAAACGGCACAACCGCAACACGACTTGCAGCACTTCCTGTGTTCTATACACCTGGAGTTAATTGGCATGGTACAACAGATAGCAACATACCAAGAGTCTTCCATCGTGGAATGGTGACTGATGGTGATTTGGTTTACATCAATGTAAACGCACTCGTCGAGACTGGTCAATCACAAGATTATCTTCCTGGCTTTGATTCAGGTATTTGGGTTTTTGACCCACAGAACGGTCTGTATCACCGTGCGTCTACAAACTACCTTGATAAATACGTTGTCGATACCGGGCTATCACTATCGAGTAACACACTCACCACAAGCACTACTCATAAGCTCAAAACAGGTGATTCTATCGTCTTCCAAGACGTGGACGGAATATCGGGAGTAGAGGTTGATACTGTCTACTACGTAAGTGCACAAAGCGCTACAACTATCAAACTAGCTCTCTCTCGTAGAGCATTGCAGGACGGTACCTTCCTCACACTAACAGGCACACCAACAGCGTCAGATAAGCTCGTATACACACCTAATCAGGAGTATCACCAGTATGCACGTGTATCCTCTGGTGCAGTGAGTCGTATCCCGGCAGATGCGCAGTATTTCAAGAATTGGTCTACTCCGATAATCTGGCACGCTTCAGCGCAAGACTATGACATAGACGAGCGGTTTTATGCAATCAATATCTTAACGGACGCATACAACGTTGGTTTCTTTGAAACACAGCGCATATACTCGGACAACATCGAACAATCATGGAAGAAACTAACAACATTCCTTGATGGATTAAACCTTAGCAATGAAGAGATTATTGTTAAATACCGGACAGATGAAGAGCATGGCTATCCAACACAAGCATTGCTTGGTCACTGGTCTTCTGCAAATCAAATAAGCTTTGACGTAGCCGACAGTTCATTCCTAAAAGACGGTGACGAACTTATGATACTCGACGGAGTCGGTAGAGGATATTCTGTGCACATCCTTGGTGAGCCGGATATATCAATGACGGTGGTATCGGTCACTGTTGATGAAAGTGTAGGAGTAGCAAATAAGCCGGTACGTGTTTCTGCTACTAATTATAAAAAGACAGCGCCACTTGATATCGAGACAAAGGTGAAAGGCTATCTCCAATCATCAATTGACAGACAATCGGCATGGGTACAAATAAAAATGGAGATGCGTGGCTACGGCATAGCGGTGAATAAAATGGATTTGGGTAACGTAGTAAATAAAGGAACACAATAAAAATGTTATAATTACAACAGTATGCAACCAGGAGTAACAGAATCAGGAGAGAAGGCAAAAGCACGCATTGCAACAGCAAGGGCAAATCTTAACGCTGGAGGAACACGAAAAGGGGCTACTATCGTAGCGCCAGAAGTTGCTACTGCACCCATCACACCGGAGTCAATGACCCCGACTCCTGTTATTGATGTCCCAACACCAGAAGCCCCAACAAAGGCACCAGCACTTGCATCAGACCTCGCAGTAATGGCAGAAGACGACTTCACTAAGCGTCTTACGGCAGAAAAAGAACAACTTGATGCTTCTTCGGGCGATGCACTCAAGGATTACCTCTCAGCAGTAACTACATCAAAGGGTCTCGCTGGACTTACAGAAGAAGAATACGCACGTCAAAATGGTGTAAACGACATTACTCCAGAGCTGAACGATATCAATGACCAAATACGACGAGAACAACGTGCCCTTGATATTGCAAAGCGAAATATTGTAGAGAGTGGTGGCGGTCTTGCGTCTGGAGCAGTAGCAGAGATAAGCAATCTTGAAAGAGTTTCACTCCAGAAACAAGCAGACCTCGCTATTATTCAGATGGCGGTACAAGGACGTTACGATAGTGCTAAAGAAATAGCAGACCGCGCAGTACAAGCACGTCTCGAACAGCAAAACATATACAACGAAGCTCTCAAGTTCACCTACGAAGAACAAAAGGATAAATTTACAACCGCTGAACAGCGTGAGTTTGAAACATTACTCCAAGACAGAGACAGAGCATTCCGAACAAAAGAAAATGAACTTAAAAGTATTTCAGACCTCTCCCTCGATGCTCTAGCAAATGGTGCTCCAAAAGAAATTGCATCACAAATGCGTCAGGCATCTTCACTTGCAGAAGCAATGGATATTGGTGGACAGTATGTGGGGCTTCTTGAGCGTCAGCGTTTGCAGTCTGAATTGGCTTCCGCAGCAATATCTCGGAGGAAAAATCTTATTGATTTGGCGCTTGCTGGTGACAAAGATGCCATGTCTCAACTTGGAATTGACCCAAATGCTCCAGACGCCGCGGACAAAGTAAAAACACAAGACGAAATCAACCGGATAGATGCTGAAATTGCAACAGTGTCAGGTATGCTTTCAAATGAAGATGGACTTAAAACATCATCAGGAGCTGTCGCAAGTCCGTTCTTGTCCAGTTTTGGTAAAACGGTTCCTGTTGCTACCGGTCTAGGTGCAGGTGCAGGCTCTGTTGTGCCTGGGCTTGGGACAATGCTTGGTGCTGGCGCGGGTCTTATTACTGGTGTCGGAACAGGTTTTCTCGAATATAACCAACAAAGAACTGCACAGAAAAAGTTTCTTGCAGACGCTGAATATGTTCTTGCTAACATGACGGCAAATAAAGTTCGTGAACTCAAGGAAGCAGGTGTTGCTTTTACTCCAATGACTGACAAAGATACTGAACTTATTGGGAAGGCATCAAATAAACTTAACGCATACGCCATTCGTGATAACGGAACACTTGTTGGGTTTACGGACGAAGAAGGGGCACGCAACGCAATTATTGAAATACAGGGCGTACTAGAGGACGTTCGCGAAAGAGAAATGAGAAAACTAGTTTCTAATGACGAAATAGCAGAAATAGAAAAACAATAATATGCTAAGTGAAGAAGAAAAAGATTTGGTTTCAAGACTGAAGCAAGAAGGGTATCAAACTAATGATATTGTTTCTCATATTGGTGCCAAGAGGCTCGGAGCAGAGTCTGCTATTGATAAGGATAAGCTCAAAAAATTCCAAGAAAAGAATAATGAACCCGTATCTAACAAGATAGCCGAAGGATTAGGTTTTGGAAAAGCGGTAGATACGTTTGGCTCTGTTCTTGCTCGTCGTGGAATTGGAACTGACGTAGCTCCAGAGACGGTACAGCAATTTGTTGCGGAACCAAGTACTCGCGAAAAAGTTGGCGCAGTACTTCAGACTGGTTCGGTTCTTATTCCTGGTGGTGCTGGAGCAAATCTGGCACGTCAAGTCGGGACAAGTGCAGCCGCTGGATACCTCTATGATATTGGTTCAGACCTCGCACAAAATAAATCAACTCAAGAAGCATTAACTCCCGGTGTCGGCACGGTAGCTTCAGTACTTATCCCCCCAGCTCTTCGTGGCGGACAGGCACTATTGAGTCGCGGTTCAAGAGCAATGTCGGGCGCAGGTTCTAAGGTAGCAGAAGGATTGTCACAGGCAGGGAGCGGTATTTCAGACGCAATATCTGACGTTGTTCCACAAGGTGTTAAACAAATTGGTACTGAAGTAGCTGAGAGGTTTCCACGTGCAATTGAGAAAGGAAAAGATGTCCTTGAGGAAGCAAGTATCCGAGCGGAACGCATCAAAAACGCACCACCAGCTGTACAAGATGCTATACGTTCAGGCGTTGACGACGTTGTTATAGACGCAATTGAAAAAGCAGACGAACCAACAAAACAGGCGTATAAACGAATGGTAGAAATTGCCGAATCACCTCGAACTGGACTTCGTCCAGCAACTCGACCAGAGAGTATCGCAGGTGAATCAGTTGCAGAACAGTACAAGATACTTGATACACAAAGAAGGAATGTTGGTTCTCAATTGGGTGACGAAGTAGACAAGCTTAGTAAAAAAGGAGAAGTTGATATTCTTCCTGCACAGAGAACTATGCGCGACCTTCTTCGTGTCAATGGAATACTCCCAGATATGTCTGGCAAACTCAATTTCAAGGGTAGTTCACTCACTCCAAAACAGCAGACACTTGTACAACAACTCTACGATACAGCGACACAGTCTGAAACAATGACGCCTCGCCAGGTGTACAATATGGATAAGCTATTTTCACAGCTTCAGCGTGAAGCTCGATTTGATGGGATAGACAATCTATATCTCACAACACCAGAAGGAGACATTAACGCATTCCGTGCGTTTAGAAACATATTCTCAAACGAGCTTGATAGAATCGCTCCAGAAATAAAACCACTTAACCAGCAGTATGCTCAACTTCGTAATCTACAAGATGATATAGAAGGAAGCATTGTAAAGCGTGGAAACTTTGAAAGTACAAGAAATGTAGACCCCGCAGAGTTTGCTCAGACTAACCTCAGACGAGCGTTTAGCGATGCTCAAAGTGCCGCTGACTATCGTGAACTTGCAGACAAACTTGATGCATTTGCACGGGCAAATGGATATAAAGGTGCAAACCCACTTGACCTTGCAGGTTTTGCTCAAAGACTTCGAAACATCTATCCAGAAACCGTACCCGAAACTTCTGCACAGGGACTTTTTGGTGGCGGAATCAAGGGGGCCTTCGAAAAGGTTATGAACCTTGGTGCCCCTGGTGTTACTGACCAACAGAAAGCACTTAAATCTCTTTTAGGTGTTACGGACGAACAAGCTTCTGTAAAAGGACAGTCATTTGCCGGAGGTGTTACTGGTGTGGAAGAAGATGAAAACGGAGAAAAGAAATTTGACCCACTACAGGCAATGGCAGGAATCGCAGGAATGGCGGTTTTGGGTAAACTAAAACCACTTCACATGGATGATGTTAAATTGTTCGAAAGTGTTGCTTACGAAAAAGCAAAAAACGTATCTCCAGAAAAGATGAAATTAATTCGTGATACCTTGAGTAAGGGGTACGGAATGGAGGTCCCCAAAAAGGACAATGATGTCATTGATTTTGTCACGATGCTTGTTGAAAACAGAGTTCTCAACAAATAATCACTTAATCGACAAGCCGAAAAGTATGATATACACGAGAATAAGCCACGGAAATGCAATAGCAAGTCCTATAAGCCCGATGAGTATGAATATAGCTCCCATATTCAACTTATACTCCTGTATCAAATAACTGTCAATACTCTCACTGTGAACATGGAAGCGATACTTCAAAAACTACGCCTCACGCTAGAAAATCCAGATTTCTACAAACCACTAACCCCAGAGGAACAAGCGGAGCTTTTTCTGTATCTTTTCAGACCTAAAAAGAAACTTTTTCAAAAACCAGAAGTCATTCGTGGTATAGACGGAAAAGATGGTATTGATGGAAAGGACGGTATTTCGAAAGAGGAAGCGCAAGCGATGATTTCTTCTCTCTTTGATGAACTTCGTACAACTGTCAAGAATGGTAGAGATGGGAAAGACGCGGTGATAACTGATGAAGTACTTGCAGAGATTGCCTCTCGTGCGTCAGCGTTAATACAGCTCCCCGACTTTGCAAGTTTGATTACCATGGAGCCGGAGGCGATACGAAACTCGCTTGAACTTCTCCAAGATGATGAACGACTCGACGTTTCTGCTATTCGCGGGATTGATGAAAAAATTGATGAGAAGGTATCAAAAGTACCAAAGGGAGCAACAGCTATTATTGCCCGAAGATTAGACCAAATTGAGGATGTTAACACGTCCGGAGTCACTGATGGACAATTCCTTCAATACGACTCAACAACAAAACAATGGTCTGGCGCAAGCGTGTCAGGTATTCAGGAAACATTCGAAACAGTATCTAAAAACCTCGATGCATCAGAAGCCACACTCAACTACACGGGTGACAACTTGACGTCAATCGACTACGCAAACGGTGTCACAAAGACACTCAACTACACAGGAGACAATCTCACATCAGTAGTTCTCTCTGGCTCTACTCCAAGCGGAATAGACCTAACGAAAACGCTTTCATACACCGGAGATAATCTCACGGGAGTAGCGTATTCGTGATATAATTAACACATAACTTAAACAATATGTCGAAGTCAAATACATTCGAAAATGAACTGTTGGCACTTATCTTCAACAACACAGATATTGCTGACATCGGAGACGCCGGTGGATTACAAAACAGTGCGACAGCAGGGTCACTCTACGTAGCACTTCACACATCAGACCCTGGAGAAGCAGGTACAGCTACCACAAACGAATCAGCGTATGGTTCGTATGCTCGTGTAGCCGTTGCACGTTCTGGTGCTGGTTGGACAGTATCAACTAACACCGCAACAAACGCGGCACAGATTCAGTTCCCTGAGTGTACTTCAGGCTCTGAAACAATTACTCACGTATCAATCACCACGGCTTCTTCAGGTTCGTCAAAGATTCTCTATTCAGGTGCACTCACAGCATCTCGTGCGGTATCAAGTGGTATTACTCCACTTTTTGCAGCGTCAGGTCTTACGGTAACTGAGGATTAGCATGGAAAAGAAATACGCAACAATGGAAGCCACCGTATTCGGAAAGGGTGGCGTTTCAGAAAAGAAGGAAGAGGTTAAAAACAACAATCTCTCAACTGGCTCAATCACTATTCTTAAGCATACATTCTTTGCTCTTGCCGCTCTTGAGTTCTTCAAGAATGGACGCGACCATTTGTACGCTGATGATATTCGAGTAAAGGACGCACAAACAGGTAGGGAGTTTTCATTCTCTCTCACCGCTAAAGAAGTAAAATAACATGGCAGGTTTTGCTGGTATAAAAGAAGTTATTGACGCAGAAAACGCAGGGAAAATGCGTGAGTATATTTTTCGCAAAACCCCATCTCAAGTTACTACAATTGGTCTCTGGTTCGACCTTTCAATGTCACCAGGTATGCCGACACCGAAATACTGGTTCGACGCGGCGCCACTAACTGCTCGGGCAATCACACAATCATCAGACGGTGGTTTCTACCATGGTCCAAATGTTTCCCCAAGTACAAAATACTTGCGCAAGCTGACTATCCAGGGACATACCACAACAAACGTTGTGCCATATCCTATGTCGATGATTCTCTGTGACTACATCATGTACTACCCAACCATAGACGACGGTACTACTGATGAACAGGTAATGGACAATACAGTAACTCTCCCCCGCTACACAGACGGGGCAGGTGTACAAATGATTGCAGTTACAACAGGAGCACGAACCGGTGGACAGACGTTTAGTGTGAAGTATACAAATCAAGACGGTGTAACTGGACAAGTCACCCCGACACTCACACAGAACACTTCTACACTTCTCGGCACCCTCACCAATACCAACAGAAACGTAGCAAACGGTTCTGGGCCGTTCATACCACTTGCTGCTGGTGACAGTGGTGTGCGGGCAGTCGAAAGCGTCACAATGAATGGCGTGGACGTAGGGTTGTTTAGTATAATACTTGTAAAGCCACTTGCGTTCATCACATCTCGTGAACATATGAACACCAACACAGGTGCACCAGGAGTGCCTTATGAAAAAGACCTTCTCATGTACGACAATACAATACCAATTGTGTATGATGATGCGTTTTTGAGTATGGTGGTGTTACCACAAGCAAGTTTATCAACAACCACCTTAGTGGGTGGATTAAAAGTAATATGGAATTAATATGGCAGGTTATTCATCATTTGACCAAATAATCTCAGCAATGAGTAACGGACAGAAGTGGGACGCTTCGTTCGGAAAGAACTTTAACCCAACCGCAGCAGCAGTCGCTAACGAGTGGCATACACTCTTTCGTGGTGCTGGTAATCCAGGCTCTGACGCAATCTTTGACGCAGGTACAAACCTTACCTTCCAAGCGGTAAAAGACAACACCACATCAGCAGGTGCTCTTCAGCATGGAGGAAACGTACAACCAACGTACTACAAATACCTCACATCGGGGCACGTAGTATCAGCAGCAGCTACAACAGTACCATGCACGGTTGCACTTATTGACGTAATCGGTTTCTACCGAGTTACCACAGTGACCACTACATCAGCACAGGCAACCACAAACACACTCGGACAATCTGATACATTCACCGCAGACGCGGGTACTGACGTCTGTACTTGGACATCAACTGCTAACATTCCATCAAATATCCTCACGGGTACTCGTGTACGTCTCACTACCACCACAACTCTTCCTGGTGGACTTGCAACCGCTACTGACTACTACGTAATCAAAGCATCTGACACTACCTTTAAGCTTGCAACGTCATATGCAAACGCAGTAGCAGGAACAGCGATAAACATCACCGACGCTGGTACAGGTACACACACCGTCACATGGCTTCTTCCACGATACACAAACGGTGCTGGTGTGGGCGCTATTTTTTTCAATCCAGCAGCAACAGCAATGGGCGCAGGTACACCAAACCTTTCACTCGGATACACAAACTCGTCACAAACCACATCTCGCTCTACACCAACTGTACTTCCTATTGGAAAGACAGCAGCATCAAACTCACACATTCTCTACACTGGAGCTACAGGTACAGGTAAGTACAACTATCAAGTTCCACTCGCAGCAGGTGATGCAGGTATTGCTGAAATCAACACAATCCAGAACTCAACATCATACGTATCAGGTTCATACACGGTAGCGCTCATCAAGGAACTTGCTCGCTTCCCTATCTCAACAATTGGTCTCGCATCAGAACGAAACTTCATCAACGAGTTCCCTTCAATGCCACGTATCTACGACGGTGCGGCACTCTACTTCCTTGTAGGCTCTGGTGTTGCCACTCCAGCATCGTCTGCATTTTCAGGATTACTCACTTTTACTTGGAACTAACATGAACAGAGAAGCCCTTGAATTAGCTCAAAAAGCAACAGAAGAAGGGTGGGACGCATTCAAGATAATGGCAGAGTTTTGTGCGTTCCAAAAGGAACAAGACGCAAAGCTTGCTGAAACACTTGAATCAACAGAAGTCGCACATGCAATAAGGAATTCATAATGTTGCTCACCAATCAAAGCATAATAAACAGAACGCTCGGCAAACAGCACTCTGGTGTCACAAACCACCAGTCGCAGTTTCGCCCTGAAGTGATGTTTAATCGCTTCTTTTTGGGTGACAATACTAACAAGTTCACAAACTACCGAGACTCGTTTCCTACAGGTACACAACCACCATACTCGTATGTTCTTGGGCCTAAAGGAGCACTTATCTCATCAACAACCTACATAAACGGAGACAGTGAATTGACTGCTAGTTTTTCTCTAGGAAAGACAATGACTGCCAATCTTTCAGGTGACGGCTCAATGTCTGCTGACATGTCGATTACGTCTAGCCTTATTGCGACTATCGCTGGTAGTGGCACACTCTCTGCATCAATCACAGCAACGCTAGGAATGGCAGCAGCACTCGCAGGTACAGGTAGCCTCAGCTCATCTCTCAGCATGCTTATCCCGCTCGCTGCGGGGCTATCAGGTTCGGGAACTGTCACATCAAACCTTAAAGGTAATCTCGACATGGAAGCTATTATCTATGTCAACCAATCAGAAGCTACTGTGACTCAACTTGTTGCTGGTGTATGGGGAGCGCTTGCTGCTGACTACAATGAAACAGGAACTATGGGAGAAAAGATGAACGCAGCAGGTACGGCAGGAGACCCGTGGACAGCAGACCTCTCGTCGTACAACACAGCAGATACAGCAGGTAAGATATTAAAAGATGCAAAAAATAAAGCTGCACTTGCTGCTTCCCTTAGTGCGTAGCATGGTATAATTACACAACATGAAAAAGGACTTACTCGTAAAAAAAATCAAGGCGTTCTCTGAAAATCCAGATTTGATTAAGGAGCCAAGTGTAACAGAACTTGCAGACCTTGTTGTACTCGTTCTTAGTGCTGTTGACCAAATATCGGAGATGATTAAGGCAGGTCGCCTGGACGGTAAGACACCAGAAAAAGACAAAGACTATATCTCTAAAGAAACAGCTCTTGCAATGTTGACAGACGCTGTCAACGAGATGAAAAGCAAGGCAGATACAACACTTTCAACTACTTCCACAGAGCTGGAAGCACGTGTTGCTCAGGCAATTGAGAACATCAGGCACGGTAAGGACGGTATTGTAACAGAAGAAGAAATAGAAAAAGCTGCGTCTCTCGCTGCTTCTCTTATTGACTTGCCAGACTTCGAAGCTCTCATGACGGAGAAAGTTCAAGGAAACGGATATTTGATTCGTGACGCACTTGAATCACTTCCTACGGGAGAAAAACTCGCGATTGATGCAATCGAAGGCCTTCGAGAAGAACTTGCAAAACGTATTGAATCAGCACGCACAGCGACCGCCATTATTGCTCGTCGTCTTGACCAAATAGAAGACGTCAATCTTTCAGGTCTTGCTGACGGAGATACTATCGTGTGGAACGCAACAACTCGTCGGTGGGAACCAGGGGCAGGGGGAGGGGGTGTTTCAACATTCCTTGCCCTTACTGACACACCTTCTTCATACTCAGGACAGGCGGGTAAAGCTGTAGTTGTAAACGGAGGAGCCACCGGTGTAGAGTTCCAGGATTTTCCCGCAGGGTCTGGTGACGTAACAGCTTCCTCTGCTTTCGCAAATGATAATCGTGTCATTCGTTCAGATGGCGCGTCTAAAGGTGTGCAAGCTTCTGCAGTCACACTCGATGACTCCGGCAACCTTACTGGCGTGGGTACAGTAAATACACACACCATTCCAGGTGGTACAGGTACATTTGCGCTCACTTCTCAACTTCACGATGCGGTCACTGTTACCGATAGCACCTCAATTGATTTTACACTAACAGGACAGGATATTACTGCACAACGTGAGGCGCTCACTGGTGCAATTACTGCTTCAAAAAACTCTAATACAACAGCGCTCGGTTCGTTTACTAAGGCACAACTTGATGCTGCAGTCTCAGATGGAAACGTTCTCTACGTTGGCGACGTTACCCAATACACAGACGAAAACGCTCAAGACGCAGTGGGTAACGCGGTAGGGAACGGGCTTGATTACGATGACGCATCGGGGGCTATCTCAGTAGACGAGACTGAACTCACTGCAACATCACTCTCTGGCTTTACAGAAGGTGCTCAAGACGCGGTAGGTGCAATGGCGGCGAACAGCACATTCATCAACCTTACATACAGCGACGCCACACCAAGCCTTACTCCAGCACTTTCGGCTACAGGTACTCCTTCTTCTTCAACATATCTTCGTGGTGATAACACATGGTCTACAATTGCAGGTGGTGGTGACGTTACAAAAGTCGGTACACCGGTAAATAACCAAGTGGGTGTCTGGACAGGTGACGGAACAATTGAGGGTGATACCGCTCTTACGTTTGACACAACTACAGACACGCTCACGGTAGGTGGCGGTTTGGCCGTTGACACGTCTACCTTGGTTGTCGACGCAACAAATAACAGAGTTGGTATTGGTACAGCATCACCAGTAACTAAGCTACATGCATCGGACGGTGTTACACCGGCAGCAAATACTTACGTAGGAACAGAAGGTTTTTTTGCTAGTAATTCAGGTACATCATTAAATCTTAGATTGTTCACTACTTCTGCAACCGCTGGAATAGCACCGGCTTTGATTGCCCTGAGAGGAAGAGGGACTGCTGATTCTCCGACAATCGTTCAGTCTAGCGACCTCCTTGGTGGAATGGCAATGCAAGGGTGGGATGGTACGACTAGAGCAACAGCTGCTCAAATTTATGCGTATGTAGACGGCACACCCGGAGCAAGTGACATGCCAGGTAGACTTGTATTTGCTACAACAGCAGACGGCGCAGCTACCGCAACTGACCGAATCATCATCGACAGCGCTGGCGCAATTAAACCAGCAACTGATGACGCTATTACGCTGGGTAACGCGACAAATCGCTATTCAGATTTATATCTTGCAGAAGGTGGCACAATCAACTGGGACAACGGTGATGCAGTAGTCACACAGACAGGGAACGACATTACCGTATCAGGTATCACCACATTCGGTCTTGGAACCTCTACAGCGCTCACTACTGGTACTATTGAACTCGGTGCGGCTTCAGACACTACAATCTCACGTGTATCTGCTGGCGTTGTAGCGGTGGAAGGAAACAACGTAATCCTTGCTAACACTACAGCAACTCGTTCGATGGTTCTCACTGCATCCGGTGGACAACCAACTACCACCTCGGGGTGTGCTGCTGTTGCAAAAGTGGAAGCAGGAACAAATGATATTGATTATAACGTTCTTGACTTTGACGCAACTGCTCAAGAGTATGCTTTCTGGAACGCGCGTCTTCCCGATAACTATGACGGCGGTACTATAACAGCACGTTTTGTATGGACTTCCTCAGCAGGCGGTGCGGGAGGAACTGTTGTATGGGGTATACAAGCTCTCGCAATTGGTAACGATGACGCAATTGATGCTGCGTATGGAACCGCTCAAGAAGTTTCAGATGACTGGATTGCAAACGGAGATATACATATTACTTCCGCAACTTCAGCAATAACAATCGCAGGAACTCCCGCAGCCGGCGATATGCTCATGGTACGTGTTTACCGAGACCCTGCTGACGCAAATGATGACCTCACAGGCGATGCACGTCTTATGCAGGTAGTACTTGAGTACGGAATAAACGCATACTCAGAGTAACAAGTATGAAGCCACTAAAGGAAACAACTAATGGCGACATTCGGTCTAGGTCAACGTTTCTCATTGACCTGCAATCTCCGATACCTGGTGGAGTAGAAATACTCGCAAGAGCGTGGAGTCCTCTCGGAGAACCTATCGGCTTCGGAAAAGACGGAGACGTTGAGATAGAAAGGTTCAAGATATACAACCCACCGACGTATGTCCCCGACCCGGAAGGTGAGTTTGTAGAAACACGAACCAACCCATTCACAAAACAAGAAGAAGTGCGTCGATTCAGATATGACCCCGACGAAGCACTCCGACAGGCAATCGAACATACTATCTCTGTAAAGAACGAAGCCTTCACCGGCTCTCGTATTGAACCAGGCAAGATAGGTAACACCACAAGTACGTTCTACCCGTCATCAGACGGATACGTCGAACGCAACAGCGCGGCGAGTACTTGGGCGTCTCTTCAGAGCGGAAACGGAACCGCAAACGGAACAAGTGACATACTGTGCTTGTTCGAAGCCCACACAGTTTCTAATCAATGGAGCCGACTTTTCCGTGCTTTTATGAAGTTTGACACGTCTGCTATTCCCGACACAGACACAATTTCGTCTGCGACTCTTTCTATCTATGGATATCTAAAACAAGACTCAACCAGCAATACTCCAGATTCAAATATATATAGTGGTCCGACCACAACACTTGCGACAACAGATTACCAAAACGCTGGCACCACAGAACTTGCCACCACCATTTCATACGGCTCATGGAACGCGGCAGGTTACAACGACTACTCACTCAATGCCTCGGGGATAGCGAACATCAGCAAGACAGGCTCAAGTGGCTTCTCGATGCGAAACGCCAACTACGACGTGGCAAACGTAGCGCC
>Ga0075163_10002449_pt1 | contig 24919 bp, 25 predicted proteins | sample JI1023141ADNA_FD_71478 | JGI IMG/M metagenome (GOLD analysis project Ga0075163, IMG submission 71478) | Wastewater effluent complex algal communities from Wisconsin, to seasonally profile nutrient transformation and Carbon sequestration -... | ecosystem: Engineered > WWTP > Effluent > Algae... | reverse complement strand
GTAGTTGATGGTGTTTCTTTTGTACCAGCTAGTTCTGGACCTTATACAGTAACTGGAACAGACGGAAATGGATGTTCAAATACATTTACAGTAACTGTAACTATTAATGCTGTTCCTACGGTTGATGTTACTTCTGTTAATGATACAATTCCTTGTGGAGCTACAACAGCTTTCTTAACAGGAATTGCAACTACTGCTACTAATCCAACTTATACTTGGAGCGGACCTTCAATATTATCAGGAGGAAACACTGCAGCTCCTGAGATTGGAAGTGCAGGTTCATATTCAGTGGTTGTTACAGATGCTAGTGGTTGTTCATCTACAAGTGCAACTGTAAATGTGGTAAGTAATTCAGTTGTTGCAGCATTTACACCTAATGTAACTGGTGGATTTGCTCCATTACCTGTTAATTTTGATAATCAAAGTACAGGTGCTATTTCTTATACATGGAATTTTGGTAATGGTATTACTGGTCCATCACTTGGAGATACAACTCACACTTATAGTGTTAATGGTACTTACCAAGTAATTTTGACTGCATACTCAAATGGTTGCCAAGATACAGCAACGGCTACAATTATTGTAGATGCAAATTCTACTATTATTGTTCCTAATATATTCTCTCCAAATGGTGATAATATTAATGATGTTCTTGCAATTTTAAGTACAGGCTTAAAAGAATTAAACATTGATATCTTTAATCGTTGGGGTTCTAAAGTATATGTAATTACAGCTCCAGGTCAAAATTGGGATGGTAAATTAACTAATGGCGAACCAGCAGCGGAAGGTACTTATTTCTATATCTTAAAAGCCGTAGGTTTTGATAAGAAGGAATACGAAGCTCAGGGACCAATTATGTTAGTTAAATAATACATAACAAGATAAATTAAAAGAGGCGGGTAATTTACCCGCCTCTTTTTGTTTCTATTACTTCAATTAATTCTTTGGTAAAAAAAATTATACGGGTATTTTAAATGTGTATTTGCTTGCTAATTCAGTTGGAAATAAAGAAATAAACTTCATGTCATCTGCTAAATCTTTTATTAACGGTAAACCAAGTGTGTTTTTCTTTAATTTTTCTTCAAAGTCGAAACCAGGCCCATTGTCCTTTAATTCGAGTAAATAAAAATTATCGGTTTCTTTTTTAAAATTGAGTTCTAATGAATACTCTTTGCCTTTTGTTGCCGAATGTTTCACTGAGTTTAAAAATATTTCGGTAACAATTAAACCAATGTGGAGCGCCGATTTTGATTCAATTGAATAGTTAGATGTTTCAATTGTAGCATTAATGTTTTTTGAAAGTTCAGGATGTGAGCTTTTAAATTCTTTTACTAACTCGTTGAGGTAAGCTGAAATTTTTACTTCAGAATAATTTTCAGTTTCAAACAGTAAGTCCTGTATTTTCATCATAGAGAAAATGCGGTGTTCGTATTCTTCTAGAAGAATTTTCGGGTCATTTGTGAGCCCTTGCTCTTTACTAATTCTTAGTAAACTAATAAGAATAGAGAAGTTGTTTTTTACTCTGTGATTAATTTCTTTAATCAATAACTCTTTTTCTTTTAAAGCTGCAGTAAGTTTGTGTTGCGCAGCTCTTCTGTGTCTGGCTTCAAGATTGGAGGCAAATACAAGGGAAATACTAAATGCAAAAGTTTGTTCGTTGTTGGAGAATTTTTTTTCTATTTCCCCAGTTTTTTCAAAACACATTACTCCAACCAATTCACTTGCAATACGAAGCGGTATATCCATTAGAGAAATAATATTATTTGGGATAGAATATGGAATAGTAAATTCTTCAGTGCTTGAATTCGTATGAATGTTTTGTGCAATTAGAATTTTGTTTTTTTTCAAGTGATTTGAAGTACTTAGGAAAATCTGATTTGGAAAGTATGCTGTCTTTCTTAAATGACTTGTTCCTAGCATCATATTCACCCATTGAAATAATAGCTGTTTTTTCAGGGTTAAATAACCAAACACTCATTCTTTCAATTCGCATGGTTTTTACAATTCGCTTTGCAAATTCAATCATCATCACATCAATATCATCTCGCTCTAAAATGTGTATTTTAGAAATATTATCTAATTCTTCGAGTAAATTGATATTGTGGTCTAAGCTTTCCATTGGTTCGTCTAAATTACAAAAAATGCATTAAGGAGCAAATTTTTTGTTTAAAATCAGATATAGAGCATTGCCGCCTGTAACATTTTTTGCCCGCATTCGTCATAACTTAGTATATTAGTTTTTTAAAATCAGCTATTCTTAATATGGAATTAAAAATTCAAAATGTGGTAAAGCAATATCCAAATGGAGTTAAGGCTTTAAATAATATTAATTTAACAATTGAGCGTGGAATGTTTGGGATGTTAGGCCCCAATGGCGCAGGAAAATCATCTTTGATGAGAACAATTGCAACCTTACAAGAGCCAGATAGCGGAACTTTAATGTTAGGCGATATCGATATTTTGAAACAAAAGGATGAGTTAAGAAAAGTGCTTGGGTATCTTCCGCAAGATTTTGGTTTTTATCCTAAAGTTACTGCTTTAGATATGTTGCATCATTTTGCAGTATTAAAAGGGATAAGTAATAAAAAGGAACGTAATGAAATTGTTGATGCCCTTTTAAATCAAACAAATTTATTTGAAGCCCGCAAACGTAATATTAGCGAATACTCTGGAGGTATGCGCCAACGTTTTGGAATTGCGCAAGCATTATTAGGTAATCCTAAACTAGTTATTGTGGATGAACCAACAGCAGGTTTAGATCCTATGGAGCGTAATCGCTTCCATAATTTGTTAAGTGAGATTGGTGAGAACGTAATTGTTATTTTATCTACACATATCGTAGAAGATGTAAAAAATCTTTGCAAGAAGATGGTTGTGATGAATCAAGGTACAATATTATTTGAAGGAACTCCTGATCAATCATTAGAAACAATTAAAAATAAAATTTGGAGAAAATATATTGATAAGGAACAATTGAATGATTTTAGAAAAGAAATGCACGTTATTTCTTCTCGTGTAATGGATGGTAAATTGGCTATTCATGTGCATAGCGATAATAACCCAGGCGCAGGTTTTGAAGGAGTAACGCCTGATTTGGAAGATGTTTACTTTTCTAACATTACTAAAAAATAATATTCGATATGTTTAAATCAATTTTTCTGTTTGAAATAAAACAAGGATTTAAAAAACCGTCCACCTATATTTTCTTTGGTGTGTTTTTGGTTTTATATATGCTTGCAGGTATGTTGGTGGCAGGTGTGTTCCCTGTTGCAACTGGTGATACAAATATTTTAGTTACTTCAGCAAGCGCTGTTACTGGAATGCTTGTTGGACTAAACCAAAATATTTTAGGATTAGTTAATAGTATTATTCTTGTTGCAGTTATGGCAACAGCTATACAAAAGGATTATGAGTACAATACACATTCTCTATTTTATACAAAACCAATAAAAAAGGCCGCTTATTTCTTTGGTCGTTTTTTTGGGGCATATTGTATTGGTCTTTTTGTTTTTGTTGCGCAAGTAATAGGGTATTACATTGGTGTTGCATGCGGTGCAGGTAATTCACAAGTTGGACCATTAAATCCAATGAATTTTATTGAACCTTTTTTATTATTTGTAGCGCCAAATATTTTGTTGTTGGGTATTATCTTTTTTGCGCTTACAACTTATACACGTAGCAGCATGACTGCTTATTTGTTTACTATTATCTTATTAGTAATAAGAACAATAACCGATACCATTACTTCTGATATTGATAATAAGACTTTAGCTGCCATACTTGAACCCTTTGGGCAAGAGGCTTTTCAGCGAATTACTGAATATTGGACTCCGGAAGAGCAAAATAATTATATGATTCCTTTGAGTGGCGTGTTATTATATAATAGGATTTTGTGGATTGGAATTGCATTACTCATTACATTTGTTAGTTTCTGGAAATTTAGTTTCAGCCAATTCTTAACACCATTTGTATTGTTTAAGAGGAAAGTGAAAGAGTCGCTTTCTCCCGCATCATCGCAGTTGCAAAACCTATCCGATTTGCCTAATGTTAGTAGGGATTTTACAACAAAAGCATCTTGGAAACAATTGTTTTACTTGGCTTCATTTGAATATAAGAAGATGGCTAAAAGCATGTTCTTCTTAATTATTTGTGCTTTAGGAGCCGCAATGATGTTTGTGATTTCTAGGTTTACAGGTTCTATTTATGGTACACAAACATTTCCGGTTACATATCAAATATTAGAAGCTGTTGCAGGTATTTTCCAATTCTTCATATTAATTTTAATCGTTTTCTTTTCAGGAACAATTATTTGGAGAGATAGAGATAATAAAGTAGATGAGTTAGTAGGTACAACTCCTATTAGTAACCAGATTCTATTTTTCTCGAAATATTTAGGTTTAATTTATGTAACAGCTGTTTTGATGTGCGTGATAATGCTTACAGGTATTGTTATTCAGTTATCACAAGGATATACTACTATAGAACCCATCCATTATCTAAAGGAATTATTGGGTTATAGATTAATTGGAATGGTTATTTTGATTGGACTTTGTTTATCTATTCAAGTTTTTTCTTCCAATAAATATTTAGGTTTCTTTTATTCAATTATCCCAATTTTACTTTCCACCTTTATTTTTGGTTTATTAGAATGGACGAATAGTATGTATACTTTTAATTCTTCTGGCCCTGGAATGCAGTATTCAGATATGAATGGTTATGGACATAAATTCCCTGTGTTTGTTTTATATAAAACATATTGGATGGCAATCGTACTTTTCATTTCTTTTTATTCATTAAAGTTTTTTGCGCGTGGAAAAGAAAAGGGATTAAAATCTCGCTACAAACTATCGCGTTATTCAGGAACTAAAGCTACTAAGCTTGCTATGTATGGTAGTTTAGTTGTTGCAATTGGCTTGGGGTCTTTTATTTATTACAATATTAAAGTGCTAAATAAATTCACAACTCCAAAGCAAATGGAATTGTTGCAAGTTGATTTTGAAAAGAAATATAAAAAGTATCAAAAAACATTGCAACCACGTATTGTTGAATCGAATGTAAAAGTTCACATCTTTCCAGCAGAAAGAAGTATAGAAGCAAGTGGATTTTTTTATTTAAAAAACAAACATGCTAAAAATGTTGATACCTTAATTATCAGTTATGATCAATCTTACAAATATAAAAAGTTGGCAGTAAGTTGTGGTTACACAAAGATACTGGAAGATACTGCTTCTGGATTTAAAGTATGGAAACTAAACAAATCGATTGCTCCCGGCGATTCTATTAAATTAGATTTTGAAATTTCTCGTTCACCAAATGGTTTCCAAAATGGTTCAACCGAAACAGATATTGTTTACAATGGTTCTTTCTTTAATAGTTCTATTTTCCCTTCTTTAGGATATAATGAAGGTTATGAATTATCTGAAAACAAAGCGCGTAAAAAATATAATTTACCAAAAAAGCCTCGTATGGCTGATGTAAACGATTCATTAGCAAGAATGAATACTTACATTTCTAACGATGCAGATTGGATTCGTTTTGAAGCAGTAGTTAGTACAAGTGACGACCAAGTTGCTATTGCACCAGGCTATTTGCAAAAAGAATGGAAAGAGAATGGAAGAAATTTCTACCATTATAAAATGGATAGTAAAATTTTAAATTTCTATTCTTTCTTATCGGCACGTTATGAAATTAAAAAAGATAAGTGGTTGAATCCTTCTGATGCAGCTAATCCTGTAGCTATCGAGATTTATTATCAAAAAGGACACGAGTATAATATTGATAGAATGATTAAAGGGATAAAACGTTCTTTAGATTATTATACTAAAAACTTCAGTCCTTATCAGCACAAACAAGTTCGTATTTTGGAGTTCCCACGTTATGCAACATTTGCACAATCATTTCCAAATACAATTCCTTTCTCAGAGGGAATAGGTTTTATTGCCAAGGTAGATGATAAAGATGAAAAGAGTATTGATTACCCTTTTTATGTAACTGCTCATGAAGTGGCGCATCAATGGTGGGCACATCAAGTAATTGGGGGTAATGTGCAAGGCGGAACTGTGATGTCGGAAACAATGAGTCAGTACTCTGCATTAATGGTGATGGAGAAAGAATATGGTAAAGAGCAAATGAAAAAATTCTTGGAGTATGAAATGAATTCATATCTATTAGGCCGTGCTACAGAAAGCAAAAAGGAATTGCCATTAATGCTTTGCGAAAATCAACAGTATATTCACTACAACAAAGGAAGTATTGTAATGTATGCACTAAAAGATTTTATTGGAGAAGATACTTTGAATGCAGCTCTTAAGCGTTACATTAAAAAAGTTGCTTTTCAAGAGCCACCTTACACCAACTCGGTTGAGTTTGTTGGTTTCTTAAGAGATGCTTGTCCTGATAGTTTAAAATACTTGATAAAAGATATGTTTGAAGATATTACAGTTTATGAAAACTATATCAAAGACTTATCTTATGAGGCAATGAAAGATGGTAAGTATAAAGTAAAACTTACTTTAGGTTCGGTTAAGTTTAAATCGGATAGTTTGGGTAAGCAAAAAGCTGTTCCAGTTGCTGATTACATGGATGTAGGCATTTTCACAGAGAAAATTGTAAATGGTAAGACAAAAGAAAAGGAATTGCTTTTACAAAAAGTAAAAATGGATAAGGATATAAAAGTATTTGAGTTTATTGTAAGTGAAAAACCAATAAAAGCAGGAATTGATCCGTATGGTAAATTAATTGATCGTAAACCAGAAAACAATAAATGGAATTTTGGTTCTAAACCACCAAAGGTTTCTACAAAAGCAGGAAGCGATAATATGATGATTTCTCTTGGCGGCGGTGGAGATGAATAATAGTAAATTTAAAAACAAAAAAAACCGCCCCGAGTACTCGGGGCGGTTTTTTTGTTTCAATGGTTAAATGGTAATTATGCTTGTTTTACGTTAACTGCATTTAATCCTTTTTTACCTTCTTGAACTTCAAATTCTACTTTGTCGTTCTCAGCAATAGGCTCTTTTAATCCTGTAACGTGTACAAAAATTTCACTTCCTGTTGCATCATCTTTAATAAATCCAAATCCTTTTGTTTCATTAAAGAACTTTACTGTTCCTGTTTTCATTGTGTTGTTTGTTAATTAATTTTTCCTTTAAACCAGGGAAAGGAACCCTTTATCTGCTACAAATTAGAACGTTCTAATTCATCAACAGATAAACAAATATACTAATAAATAGTAAAAAACAATAGTTTTAATTAATTATTAAGAAAATTAACAATTTTGCTATTCACCTCATTTGCATGGGTTTCCATACTGCAATGCCCCGCTTTTTCTATTTTTTCGAATAAAATACTAGGGTTTTGAGCCTTAAATTGCTCCCCAGTAGTAATCGGAATCCATTGATCTTCTTCTCCCCAAATCAATAACATCGGGAATTTTGAAAGTATGTTTTTATCAATTTTTGCATAGCCAGATTGCGCCGACATATTAAAAATGGCCGATGCACTTCCCTTGTAATAAAATGGTTGCATGTAACCTAACACATCTATTTCTTCAGGTTGCTTCGAATAGGCAGAACTCAATAATTCATTAAACGAATTGTAGTTTACAAATTTTCTTTTACCAATTACTTCGGCCCATCTTTTTAATGGAGGAAAGAGTGCAAGTTTATTTATAGAACTAGGTTCTTCTTTTGTATTATCAAATGCAGGTCCATCAATAAAAACTAATTTCTTAGTATTACTTGGGTATCTGCACGCATAAGCCCCGATAATGGAGGCGCCCATAGAGTGACCAATAAAAACCCATTTTTGATTTGAGCTTGTTTTTTTGAGGATTTCATTAATAAGTTCTAACCTAATCGTATCATTATAATTTGCCCCTTCGCTTTTATCGCTATATCCAAAAGCAGGCATGTCAATGCATACAACTAGGTTGTTATTCTTTACAAGTGTATCAATATTTTTTCTGAATGAAAAGCTAGACCCCGAGAAACCATGAATAAAAACAATGTAATTTTTAATGCTATCAGTTGTTGGCTTCCATGTTTGGTAATGAATACGTGTGTTGTGAGATGTAAGGAATTCACTATTGCTGTAAGGCTTGTAATCTAATGGCAATTCTCGTTGTTCTATTGAGAAAAAATAGGGTAAAATCATCAACAAAACCAAGATAAATCCAAGTGTAATGAAAAACCATTTAAAGATTTTTTTAATAATCCTCATGTTCGAAAGGTAAGAATTATTGAATTAATGAGATATTGATTTTAAGCTTGAATTTTAGAATAATCATACTAAAAATTCAACAATTCAACAATTCATTAATTCAACAACTCAACCATTATATCTATCTTTGTGCCGTGAATCGATATTTTCTACAACTCTCTTATTTTGGTAAAAACTTTAATGGTTGGCAAGCGCAAAAAAACATTGCGAGCACCGTTCAGGAGATTATTGAAAAAAACTTGAGCATTGTTTTACAAGAACAAATAGAAATTGTTGGCTGTGGAAGAACAGATGCAGGTGTGCATGCAAAAGACTATTTCGCACATTTTGATAGCACGAAATCTGATTTGGCAATTAATAAATATTTATGGCTAAATAAACTAAATAGGATTTGTCCCGCTGATATTGCTTTTCATGATTTAATAAAAGTTCAGGAAGATGCAAGTGCAAGGTTTCAAGCCATTAGCAGAACTTACGAGTATCACATTCATAAAAAGAAAAATGTTTTTTTAACTGAGCAATCTTGGTTGTGTGCGGTTGACTTTGATGTAAATAAAATGAATGAAGCTGCTGCTTATTTGTTGGAAGTAACTGATTTTACCAGCTTTTCAAAAGTAAATACACAAACCCATACTAATAATTGTACTGTTACAATTGCTAATTGGAAGCAGGAAGGCGAAAGATTAATTTTTACTATTAAAGCAAATCGCTTTTTAAGAAACATGGTGCGTGCAGTTGTTGGAACGTTACTAGATGTTGGTGAAGGCAAAACAAGTATAGAAGAATTTAAACAAATAGTGCAATCTAAAAACCGCAGTAGTGCCGGTAAATCGGTTCCTGCGCATGGCTTGTATTTAACGCAGATTGAATATCCAGAAACAATTTTTATTCGTGAGTAAGGAAGAGAAGAAAATAGAAGAGAAAAAAAAGAAATTGGATTTGGCTATTGTCAGAAGGATTTTTCAATATGTAAAACCATATAAAACTAAATTCTTTTTTGCAGTTGTCATAACGCTAAGTTTATCTGCGCTTGCAATTGCTCGCCCTCTAATAATTAAACTTACCATTGATAAATACATTATAGCAAAGGACGCTGATATGCTTTTGGTAATGGTGATTGCTTTGCTTGGCGCACTTACTATTGAGGCACTATTTCAGTTTCTAAATATTTACATTACTTCATTAATTGGGCAAAGTATTATTAAGGATTTACGTAATCAAGTTTATAATCATATTTTAAATTTCCGTTCTAAGTATTTTGATACAACTCCTATTGGAATGCTCGTTACCCGTTCTATTTCGGATGTAGAAGCATTAGCAGATGTTTTTTCGCAGGGATTTATTGTAATTGCAGGTGATGTGTTAATGTTAGTGGTATTTGTTGTTACCATGCTTTATATTAATTGGCAATTTGCATTGATTGTACTTACAACAGTCCCACTATTATTAATTGCCACTAAATTTTTCCAACGTGGTGTTAAGCTTACTTTTAATGAGGTTCGTAATGCCGTTGCATCACTCAATACCTTTGTACAAGAGCACATTCAAGGGATGAAAATTGTGCAAGTGTTTAATCGCGAAGAAAAAGAACTTGAAAAATTTCAAGAGATAAACAACAAACACCGCGATGCAAATATCCGTTCAATTTGGTATTACTCTATTTTCTTTCCAGTAGTTGAAATATTGTCATCACTTGCAATTGCTTTATTGATATGGTATGCAGGAGCTCGTGCAATGGATTTGCAAATTTCTCCAGGTGAGCTTACCTTTTTTATTATGCTTACCAATATGTTGTTTAGACCAATACGTATGTTGGCTGATCGTTTGAATACATTGCAAATGGGTGTTGTAGCAGCAGATAGAGTTTTTAAAGTATTGGACACACAGGAAACAATTGAGAACACTGGAACCTATATTCCTACTCAAATAAAAGGCGATATCGAATTTAAAAACCTTTCCTTTGCTTACATCGAAGAAGAATATGTGTTGAAGAATATTTCTTTTTCTATTAAAGCGGGGCAAACAGTTGCCTTGGTTGGTGCTACTGGCTCGGGTAAATCATCCATCACTAATTTAATTCCTCGTTTTTACGAATTTAATTCGGGTGAAATTAATTTAGATGGTAAAGATGTACGTGAGTATGAATTGAATTATTTGCGTTCTAATATTGGTATTGTATTGCAAGATGTGTTTTTGTATTCGGATACGATTTTAAATAATATAACACTTAATAATTCTTCCATAAGCAAAGAAGAAGTTGTTGCAGCAGCTAAATCCATTGGTGCGCATGAGTTTATAATGAACATGCCCGGCGACTACAATTACAATGTAAAAGAGCGCGGGGCAACTTTATCTGTTGGGCAACGACAATTACTTGCTTTCCTTAGAGCGTACGTGCATAAGCCAGCTATCTTAATTTTAGATGAAGCTACTTCAAGTATTGATACTGCAACTGAAGCACTCATACAAAAAGCAACCGAAGTACTAACGCAAGGTCGCACATCCATTGTTGTTGCGCATCGTTTAGCAACTATACAAAAAGCCGATAAAGTAATTGTTTTAGAAAAAGGTGAAATTATTGAGCAAGGTTCAATTGATGAATTGCTTAGTAGAGATGGGCAGTTTAAGAAGTTGTATGACTTGCAGTTTGTTTAATCCTACCTCCCAAAAAAACTAAAGTTCACATTACCATAATTCCTGGTTTCTTTGAACAGCGGGGCAGAGGAGAAGTCGGTTTTTTTAGGGTGCTCTATTAATAATAAGCCGTCTTCTTTTAACCAGTTATTTGTTACAAGCAAATTTTGCAATTCTAAATAGTTTGGAATATCGTAAGGTGGGTCGGCAAATATTAAATCATAAGGTTTGCCGGTTTGTGCTAAAAATTTGAATACGTTTCCACGTTGTGTGTTTATGCAATCTAATTTTAATGCAGCTGCTTCTTTTTGAATGTAGGCAATGCACTTGCCATGCTCATCAACCGCTGTAACTAACTTCGCACCGCGCGATGCAAACTCAAAAGAAATATTTCCTGTTCCGCAAAACAAGTCTAATACTTCTATGCCTTCAAAATCTATTCGGTTGTTGAGTATATTAAATAATCCTTCTTTAGCAAAATCAGTTGTGGGGCGTGTAGGCAATCCGTTTGGTGCTTTCAGTACTTTGCCTCTGTGTGTTCCTCCTATTATGCGCAATGGATAAGGTTTATAAGGTGATAATAATAATGCGATGGCATATTGTTTATTTCGAGTGGCTTTTTAAATTGCTTTTCAATTCCTGCAAAATCAATATGTTTAATGTACTTCTTCATTAATTTTACCCAAAGCGAATTGGTTTCGGTTTCGCCGTAAATAACAAACTGTGTGTCTTGCACTTCAAAACTATTTAACTCAAGCGATGAAAGCACAAAGTAAATAAGGTCTTCGGGCGATATAACCGAAAAGCTATTGCAAAATACAACTTTGTCTTTTACTAAAATTAAATCAACCGAATCTCTTCTGAAATTTAAATAAGCGTATGCTTTGTTTTTTTTAGCAACAGGAATGTTGTTTAACTGATTGCTGATAGTGCTTAGTAAATGATGATTGGGATAATATTTATCTAATTGCTCTTTTATGTTTTTATCAATCGAATAAATTAATTTCGATTCGCTGCGGCTAATATCGTCGCTTAAAATTGTTTGATTGTTTTGTGCGCCTGTTGCAAAGTGTAAATACGATGCTTTGTCTTCCTCAGCATAAAATGCATTTGGCACAATGGTGTAAGGAACATCAGCAACCGAAATATATACTTTAGAAAAACTGTGTTGCAATAATTTATCGCTTTCAATAAACAAACTTGGTAAAACACCTGTTACACCATATTGTTGGCTTTGCATACTTTTTAAAGCCAACACATCTTTGTTTTTGGAAAACAATGCGTAGTTAAAAAAGTCTTTGCCAATTTCAATACATAAAATTGCCGATTCGAGCTCAGCGGGTTTAAAACCTTTGGCTTCGAATGTAAATTTGTTAGTAACTGTATTTTTTGAGAGCATTTGCATTGCCCTACAAAGGTAGTATTTTTTTACTTTTGCAGGTATGGCAAATGTATTAGAACGCTTCCGTTTATCATTTCTTGAGCAGTTTGCTGCCCAGCCCACTCCCGACCAAGAAACGGTGATTTCGGGGCTAGCTGAGTTTTGCAATAGCCTTGATAATAGGGAGGTTTTTGTACTCCGAGGTTATGCTGGAACCGGGAAAACCAAGTTACTTGCTACACTTAGCCAAATGCTGCCTGCCTTTAAAATGAAATCGGTTTTGTTGGCTCCAACGGGTCGTGCCGCAAAGGTTATTAGTAATTACTCTAAACGACCTGCGCAAACCATACACCGTAAAATTTATAAAAAGCTTCAAACTGCCGATGGTGGTGTGTTTTTTTCCTTGGGAGAAAACGTACAAAAAAACACCATTTTTATTGTAGATGAGGCATCCATGATTAATGATTCTAGAAATGGTTCAGAAATGGGCGGGGCAAATTTGTTGAGCGATTTATTGGAATATGTTTTTTCGGGAGAAAATTGCAAACTTATTTTTACTGGAGATACTGCTCAGTTGCCTCCCGTTGGAAGTTCATTTAGCCCTGCATTAAGTAAAGAATATTTAGAACGCAATTATTCGATTCATATAAAAGAGTACGAATTAAAAACAGTTGTGCGCCAGTCGGAAATGTCGGGAGTGTTATTGAATGCAACTAATTTACGTGTTCAAATGTTATTGGAGCCAACAGCTTTCCCAAAAATTGAAACAATGAAGGATGTTGTGCGTGTGGATGGTTATGATTTGGAAGATACATTAAACACAGCGTACAGCAAATATGGTTTTGGAAATGTATTGGTAGTTTGCAGAAGCAATAAACGCGCAAACGGCTTTAATAAACAAATACGTTATAAAATTAAGTGGCAAGAGAACGATATCTCTGCAGGCGATTTATTGATGGTAGTAAAAAATAATTATTACTGGACAGAAGGAAACAAACAAACTGATTTTATTGCCAACGGCGAAAACCTTGAGGTAGAACGCTTGTATAAGCAACGTGAAATGTATGGTTTTCGTTTTGCTGATGCAGTTATAAAATTAAGTGATGTAGAAGATGCCCCAACAATGGATGTAACCTTGTTGTTAGATACATTGGATTCGGAAGCACCTGCACTAACACAAGATCAACAAAAAATGCTAGCTGAAAATATTAAAGCTGATTTTGGTGATTCTACAACACGTAAACCTTTTGGTTTTTTAAGACAGAACTTATATTACAATGCATTGCAAGTGAAATTTAGTTATGCCATTACTTGCCACAAAGCCCAGGGTGGACAATGGGATTGTGTGTTTATTGATTTAGGATATTTTACCAAAGAAATGTTGAACGAAGATTATTATCGTTGGTTATATACCGCTTTCACACGTGCAAAAGAAAAAGTATATTTGATTGGATTTACAGATGATTTTTTTGCATGAACTTGATTTCTCAAATAGAACCCATTGTTGTTTTAAGCGAACAAGCTAAGGACTTCATTAAAAAACGCATTAAAACTTTTCAGTTTAAGAAAGGTGAAATGGTGTTGGAACAAAACAAAACCTGCAATTTTCTTTATTTAATAACGAGCGGAATGCTACGTGGATATTATTATTCCAACGACAAAGAAGTTACCAATTGGTTAGCAATAGAAAATGAGTTTTGCACTTCGTTTTTTTCTTTTCTTTCAAATGCCTCGTCATACGAGCGTATTGAGGCAATTGAAAATACAGAGGTAGAGGCAATACACAAAGATGATTTGGAATTGCTTTATAAAACATTCCCTGAAACGGAAAGAGTAGGTAGAGTTATTTTAGAACAATACTATATGCGTTTGGAAGAGCGTGTTGTGTACATACAATTTAAATCAGCAAAAGAACGCTACGAACATTTTTTTTCCAAACGTACCGAATTAATTAAACGTGCCCCGCTTGGCTGTATTGCCAGCTATTTGGGAATTACACAAGAAACATTAAGTAGGATAAGAGCGGAGAAGTGAATTCGGCCACTAAGTCAAACTTATAGATTTTTATTTAATACAGATTCTATTTATTCAAAGCCAAATACAACAAGTAAAACTGAAATTGCTTCTGAGTAGTGATGTTAATTCTCATAATGGGGTGTTTTTATATCAGTACTAGTGGGTATTTTTAGACTATATGCAGCTTCAAATCCATTATGCTACATTAATGTATTTATATTTGGTGCTCAAAACTATTCCAATATGAAAAAAATATTTTTAGTACCAGCGCTTCTTATGTGTTTGGGGATGTCCAGATTATCAGCTCAAACAATTGAAGTAGAAAAGACTTATGAGTTGAGTAAGAAATCAGCAAAGGGTGTTTTAAAAAGTGTGACGTTTGAAAATGATAAATACACGCTTATATACGTTACCAAAGCAACTGAACAAAAGGTAAAGTTTGAAACTTATGAGTTTGATAAAGATTTTAACTTTATTAATATGACTCCTGAGGAGTTAAATAATAATGTGGCAAGACAGCGTTTAACAAAGGGCAAAAAAGTTGAAACCCCTGAAACCTACACTCGTGTTTATGCGAAGGCAGGAGGAAATTTGGTTGGTACTCTTGTAATTGAAATTTGGGAAAGAACATATCGTTGGGACTGGGCCTATGGTGGGTATTTATATACAGAAAAACAGCTTAATAAGATTAAGCCTAAAGGAGAAGAAGGAGCAAAATATCAATTATTAAATTCTTTTAGTGATGGTGCAACCGGAGATATGATTTGTTTGGTTATGTATAAACCTTCTGCATATGGTAAAGATGGAAAGGTTGGAGAAATGGATGCTCCTGATTATAAGTTATTGCGTATAAGTAAAGCCGATGGGTCAATTTTAAAAGAAAAGATTATTGATAATCAATATTCATATCAAATTGCATTAATGAGAACCTTTGTGTCGCCAGACCCAGATAATGAAGATGAGGAATTGGTTACAGGATGTGGATTTGTTTTTGCACCAGTAGAGCAACCAAAGGCATGGAAACAATTCGAAAATCCAAAAAACAATGAGTTTATGTATATGGAGGTTAGCAGTGATTTAGACATTGTAGTAAAGAAAAATTTTGAGGTTACGAATGCACAATGGCGTATAGATGAATTAGTGCGTGATGATAACAAAAACGTATATTTATTTGGCCCATCGCTTGAACCTAAAAATAAATTCATGGGTTATACCATGTATACTGAAACTAAATTTAAAGCAGTTCAGTTAGCTAAGCTAAACAAGAATGGAGATAAACAATATTGTACATTTACTGATTTAAAGCAGTTTGAAGCAACTGCAATGAAGCCGGCTTCACAGAAAAAGACACCAGAGTATTCAGGTAAAAAATTCAAAATTTTAGATTATAATTTAGCTACAAATCAAGATTTTTTGGTTACTGGTCAAAATTTTGAAACAGGTAAGGTTACCAAATACACTGATGTAATGGTTTTTCATTTTGATAAAGATGGAGTTTTAAAAGCAAATTATGGTATTGATAAGCTTACAAAAAGTGATGCTGGTGAACTAAATTCCATGCCTACTATAATGTTACCAGGCGACAATCCTTCTAATATGTATATCTTGATGAAAGAAATTGATGATTACAATAAAGCAGGAAGAGCACTTACTTATGCACGTTTAGCGCAAATTAAAACAGATGGCAAAGGAATCAGTGATGTTACCACATTAGGAATGGTAAAAGACGATCCTAAATATTATTTAGATGAGAATTTCCCATTTCTTTCAGGAGCTAATGGAAATGTAGTGTTTTTTGGTTCTGATAAGAAAGGAAGAAATATTTGGTTTAGTCGAGTAAAGTTGAATTAATCAACGCGTAGATTTTCGAATGACTATTATATTAAAAATCCCGAACACTATTGTGTTCGGGATTTTTTATTTCAATTAAACTTGTAAATATTTTGGATATAGAAGGATAATGTTGAATGCTAAGAACAATTCAATTTTTTGCAGATAGAGTTAATATTACTCTATCTGTCCCTCTGTTTATTGCTTCTTGTGTTTCATCAATAGTAAAATTATTTTTCGTCAAAACTTTTATTGAGCCAATATTATTTTTGCTTGTGTAAGCTTCAATGTTTTTTAACTTAATAGTGTTAAAGGCAAATTCAATGGTTTTTTCTAATGCTTCTGTCATATAACCTTTACCATGAAACTCAGGTTCAAGGGTGTAGCCTATTTCGCCTTTTTCCGTCTCTTTGTCTATATTCCATAAACAAATGCTTCCAATAAACGTATCACTTCCTTTTTCATTAATAATCCAATAAATAGTATTGTTTGCAGCTACATTGGTTTGTATAGTTTTAATAAATGTTTTCGTTTGATCAATTGATTTATGTTGGAAATTTTCAAGGTGGGTATTAACTTTTTCTTTTAATCTATGATTGTAAATGTTTTCAGCATCGTCCATTTCAATTTGCCTTAAGCGCAAACGAGCAGTTTCTAAAATTGGGAAGGGGGTGAAGTTTAGGGAGAGCATTTTGGCTTCAAATTATTTTTTTAAAAGTTTGGTTTCTAATTAGCGTTTTTCTTTTTTTTCCACATTCTAATTGCTCCTTCGAAAAACTGTTTTTTCTCAGCGTGTTTTCCTTCAATAAATACACGAAATTCAGTCCCATCATTTTTTGTTATTTTCATGTAGGGAGAATATGTGTCGGGTACATTATAAACTGTGTCGATTGATTTAATCTCATTATAAAATGCGAATGAAGTGTCGTTTTCTTCAGTATTGTTTTCATCTATCCAATAATGAGCAATTCTTTTATCTGTATAAAAATTTCCAGCTTTACTTTCTCTGTAATTGGAATAGTACTTAATTATGGTTTCGTTTTTTTCTAATAAACCTAGCTTTTCAATTTGCTCAATAGTTTTCTTGTTTAACGTGGTGTTAGTTTCGATTCTATTGCATGAAACGAGAAGCGTAACGAAAAATAGAATTTTGATTGTTATAAGTCTCATGAGGTTTTTAAATGTACACTAATTAATTGTCGTTTTTTAAGTAGTTTAAAAAAGCTAATAATGTAAACTTTATTGCTTTTTCATTCATCTTTATTCAATTCCTTTTCTCCACTATTCTGATATTCAAAAAAAGCTTTATAACTCTTTGCAAAACCAAAATGATAAACTGCTATTGAGTATATAATAATCATTACTATAAGCGGAATTTTAACTACAAGCGCACTTTCTATGGTTACTAAGCCAATCAAAGCGCCCAAAATAGCCAATGAAAAAAGAATGATGGATGTAATTTTCGCCCAGTTTTTTCCTTTATAAACTGCTATTAAAAGTCCTATAGTAAGTAAAAGTCTAATTGCTTGCTGAACAAATTTTTTAGTTTCTATTTCGGGCCGTACTGCGTGATAAAAGTAAATTGTATGAATAGAAATAAGAACAATACTAATTGATATGAGTATTGTTCTCTTTTTTCCGTTTTTTATTAATTCATTCATTTTGTATTTTTATAAGATGTTTAATATGCCATTTCATTAGAATAGTTTAAATCTTATTCTTTTAAACCATATTTTATTCCTAACGATTTAAAGTATGTTTGGATTTCTTTACTTCTTTTTAATGTTAAGCAGCCAATTGGTTCACCTCTAGATTGCGCACATTCAAAGCATATATCAACATAAGCAATGCGTTTATTTTCTTTGTAAAAAACAACAGAATGCCTTGGTTCATAGCAATCGTTAACCGTGCAGGATGTGTTAAGAATAGCATGTTCAAAAAGAACTTTCTTTATCTCGGCAAACTTTTCATTTCCCAAGTTAATTTTTTCTTGAATACACTTTGGTTCTGCGTGCCCAGATTTAACTGATTCATCATCCTTTGTAGAATCACATTCATAAACCGTTTGGTAGGAAAGCACTTCTATCCTGTCTGCGAAATCAATTGTCTTGTTGTAGGAAGTGCCACAAGACTTAAGTAATAAAATTGCTGAGATTAATATTAATACGGATTTCAAATTAAGATTTTTCTATTGCTAAAATAATAAATTTCTTTTAACTGGGTGTTTGCTTTAATATTCCTATTTCAAAATGTAATTTTTTATTTTTTCACTTAGTTCTCCATCTGCAACATGAGTTATTGAAAATAAAGTTTTGAATGATTTGGAAAAAGATGTTTGATAAAGCTTTTCTGAATTAAATTCTTGTGGAAATAAAACAAGTTCGGAATCATAAACCTGATGATTAAACCTAATACTGAAATATTTTGTAAGGTACTGCTCAACTAATCTCCATCCATCAAGGGGTTTGCTTAAATTTAGAAAATACTTTTTAAGTTTTTTGTCTATAAAAACTAAGAAGTCTGAGTCATCATCTCCATTCATTCGATTGATAAATCCGATTACACAAATAGCATCTATGTCAAGTTTCCAAGAAACATCTTGGTCAGATGAATTATCAATTGATTCAAACCAGATTTTATTATCTGAAATAGTTATGTTACTTATATGATTCAATAACTTTATTTAAAGTTGGGTAGACACCTTCTCAAAACAAATATAGTTAAAAGGCGCTTACAATTACTTGGTGTTAGCATGTGTTACATTAACTTTCCACCATCAATTATTTTCAATAGTCGAAGAATAGATAGTCTATGTATAAATTGGAACAAAATGATAAAGAAAATATAAACTCCAATTCCAAATATAAGGAATGTTATTCCTATAATTTTTTCGGTGCTCATGCTCAAATAATATACACTTGATATTAGTAAGGCTATAATAAGAATTGAAATAAAAGGGAAAGTTATATTGTGCGGCCTGCATGTTATATATAATTTCCCATTATCCGATTTTCCATTCAAAGTAGTTTTAAGTCCTCGTCCAAATTTGAATGTTGCTTCAAATGCTTCTTCAGATTCTTGGTCAATAGTTAGCCCATAAGACAACCATGTTGTTTTTAGCTGTTTTTCGCGTATTCTGGATTGAATATATGCTGCACGATAAAATGGTGTAATTTCAAAATGGCTTTTTCCTGTCAATATGTTTTTTATGTTGCTCAAGTATTGATTCCTGGTTTTATAATTCGTTTTGTTAGGCTATGATTTTTTTATCTTTTAATTGACCAATAAATTTTTCGCATTGGTCTCGGTTCTTACCATATACATGAATAAATGACTCGGGACGATCATACCAAGTTCCTTTTTGAATAATTAAATTATCTTCTAAATCTGAAAGCCAAACTGTATATTCATCACTTGCAGTTGCATGAAGGAAGTAATTTGAAGTGTAATTTTTGAAGGCCACATTGTCTATAAGATCATAGAAATATGGATGTTCGTATTTAACATTTTGCTTTAAAAGATCTTCAAAAGCAAATGTTTCAATAAATTTCTCAAACGAAGATGAAATAACATTTACTGTTTCATCGTACTCTTTTGTGCAGATTTTTCCACTACTACTGATAATAAACCAAAACTGGGCTGTTTTGTGCTCACCACAATGGAAATACAATTCTCCGTTTATTTCTATTTTGTCTATAGCTCTATTTTCTTTTATATCCTTTTTAGAGAAAAGGCTTGCGCTAAATGTTGAATTTGACTTGTTAGTTATGGTCAACTCAAGTCCAGAATATTCCAACTGAAATTCAATAATTTTCTCAAAAGGTGCTAAGCCCTGTTTTGTTAAATAATCACTTACAATTTGTTTTTCTGCTACAGCATAATCACTATTGCGAAATAATTTGTCAAGATATTTGTAGGCTTTATTTGAAAATTTCATTTGTTTGTATTTCAGTATTCCTTATAACTTTTACGTACCTCGCAGTAGTATGTTGACTGTTGTATTGAGTTTGTTTTTTGGAGTCTACCTATTTTGTAAATGTTACTGCGTTAACCCTTAATGTTGGGTCATTTTGAACTTTTTCACGATGATAAACATAGTCCGAACTCAACTTACTGTTTACTAAATATGCTAAAACAGTTGCGCTTAAAGTGAATAGTAATTCTAAAAGAACACGAATTTCAAACTGTAAAACAAGAAATACAATTAACATGGCTGATACAGCGGTTAATAAAATGCTTGCTAATAAATGCGCTGGATACTTGTAGTTAATTATTCCATAGAGTAACAGTATACCTCCTACACCTGGGAATAAAGCAGCGTAATTTTCGTTGACATCATTAAGTGTGTACATTAAACCTAGAATCATGCTGAGAAGCATAGAAATTATTAGAACGATGTTAAGCTTTTTACATTTGTTTCTCTTGTCAAGCGTTGGTGTCTTGCGAATAGTTTCGGCAGCCTCATGGATTTTAATGTCGTACTTAGTTACTACATCATTAAAAAGGTCTTGCTGAGATTTACCTGAAAGTATTTCTTCCTCTATGTAAACTTTGTATGGTTTTAATTGCTCTGTCATAAATGAAGTCTGATTTTTATATTTAATGGGATTTGTTAGGGGCTGTTAATGTCCAATTATTACTTTAAAGTTTTCCTTCTCTAGTCTCTCCGATATTTCAATAAATTTAGCAAAAGACAGTTTTTTGTCCGCAAAAATTTGGATAGTAATATTTTGTCCATGATATTTTTTACATATAGAGTCAATAGTAGCTTTTTTGTTATCTATTGATAGAAAACCAGTGCTATCTACTTTAATACTTAGGTCAGCTATTTTCTTGTTTTTCTTTACCCAGGGTGGAGTGAATTCTGAGAGGCACTTATTGTAAACTGTAACAATAGTTCTCTCGTCTTGGTATAAACTAATTTGTTTTTTCAGAATGTTTTCTGTTAGGGTAATATTTGCAAAAACAATATTATCAGGGCACTCAATGATAAAGTTAATAGTATCATTTTTATTTCCTGATATTTCATCGTCAATATATTTCTTTATACCAACGGTGTCGGTCATGGTAGAGTCGATTTTTAATTGAGGGAAATTGTCGCAAAAAACATGCACGAATTTTTTCTGCTTGCGTTCCACTTGACAACTGGTCGACAAAGAAACACACGCAAGAAAAAATAACACGTTGATTGAAGTTTTCATAATAATCTTAATTGCACATAAAGTTTTCTAAGCAGTTATACGCGCCTTCTCAAAACAAATATAGTAAAAAGGCGCTCACGATTTTTTGGTGTTATGTTTTGCTTTTTTTAGTCACTTGCAATTTGTTGAAGTGTCCGCAGTTGTTTGTCGCTTGCTTTTACTAGTCCAACTGTTTTGTGTCTATAAAATTGAGGTTCTGTTATTTTAGAAATTTCAATTGCTGTCTTGGCGAATTCTCTTGCTTCTTCACTCTTATTCAACTTATCACAAATATGTGCTACCAATTCTGCATAATAAAATTTGTCGTTGTTAAATGTCAATTCTGTTTTGGGATGTATTTTACAAAGTCTATAGGCTTCATCTAACTTACTTGTCCAGTTTGCAGTCAAAATAGTTTCAGCAAGTTTTAAGTCCGCTTTCGCACTTGTCCCGCTTCTTGATTTTTTAATTTCATAGTACGCAACTACTATTCTGAAATACTTTTCCGCTTTATCAAAGTCACACGTTTTTAGGTAATAGTCGCCAAGTTGTTCTTGTCCGAAGATTACACTGGACTCCTCAGTTGGAAAGTCCTTAATTAGTCGTTCCATTTGTTGAACGCCAACTAACTGATTTTTTAAGTCTGAACTGTCGAGTAGATAAGAAGCCTGAATTCTTAGATACTGTGCTTTGTGAAATGCTCCTCTCGAACGTTTTAGTCGTGTTTCGAAGTTAGTTTCAATATTACTGTCCCAATTAGTATTTCTATACCAGTCGTCTGCTGTCATTAGTTTCTAAAATAACGTTTCTTAAAGTTACACATAACCTTCGAAGGGCTTGCGCTGTGCGGCTTCGGTAGCCTCACAGCGCAAGCTCTACCTCAAAACCCGCATGGCGCAATTGCCCGTTGTTAGCAGGTGTTTAATTTTTTTTTGTTCTCAGACTTTTTCCAATTAAATAGATGTTATGCTGTCTATTTTTATTTACTTTCCACCCGCTTTTTGTTTTCCTGTATTTTACCTCGTAGTATAGTGAGCTTTGAAAAGTTGGTAATTCAGGTGAGTCTATCAGTTCAACATAGATTGCAGTTACAATCATTTTATTCCTCTTTATTTTAACCTTACCATTTAATTGATAAGCTGTTTTTTGATCACTAGGTAAACTAACATGGGAGTGATTTTTCCAATTATCATTTTTGGTGGCAGGTCTTTTATAATAAACCTTTGCGTTAGTTGGCAAATCTGTGCATTTTAGTTCTAATGTTTTTAATGTGTCACAAAACATATTGTGAAATTGCGGATTGTCAACCATTTCTTGAAATATTGAATCGAGTCTTAATTTTGATTGACCAAAAATAGTTAACCCAAATATTGTCAAAATTAATATGAGAATGTTTGTTTTCATTTTGATTTATATTAAAATACAAGACACGTTTTAAAATGCCTGCTAACGTTCTACGGGCTTGCGCTGTGCGGCTACCGAACCTGCCCCGTTTTTCTCGGGGGCCGAACAGGTTTTAAACCCGCAAATATTTAAACGAAGATAACACTTTCTTAAGCGGCGGCAAAACTTTAAAACTGCGCTTTAGTGCAAGCCTTAATTTAGCCAAAGCACTTACACAAATGTTAGGATTGCGCAATTGCTCGTTGTTGTTGGTAGTTTTATTCTTCGGCTTCTAAATCTTGAAGTGCTTTTTCCATGTAGAATCTTAAGTTAGGATACTCTATTTCACCTGGAACCCAATAAGCAAAGAACCAGCATTCCCAATTCTCACTATTTGTGTCTGGAATTAAAAGTAGCTGCTGTTCTTCTTGAAAACCACCAATTAATATACTATTACTAAAAGATTTTGCTAAGCCTTCATCCATTTCATATGCAGTCTCGCTCCAACTTTTCACAAGTTGTGGGTCAAGATTTTTTAACCAATCTATTTTGTCGACAGAAAGTAATGTTGGTTTCAATGAGAAAGAATAAAAACCATTGGATGCTAATATAAAATCTCTATATTCTTTTGGCAATTTAATATTCAACCGCTCTTCTGTTTTTAAAATATCTTCTTTTGAAGCCCCTGAAAAGCCCAGCCATTTATTCGCTAGAACTTGTTCGGGATACTCTTCATTTTCTTTTTCAAGTACTTTAAGTGAAATTTGTTTTAGTAGTTCGCTCCAACTTAAATTTCCGTATGCAAGACTTTGCCCATTTTTTATTCTATTTTCTAGGGCTAGTTTTATATTCTGAAAATCACTTTCACATTTTTCTTTCGTTAATCCGAGAATAGGCGCAAGTATCCCTGTTAGTAAAAGTTTGGCAGTTGACATATCCCTCATCAAATATGCTATCATGATAGAGTCATTGTTTAGACAATAAACCTTACCATACCTCAGAATATACTCTTTTGCCTTAGCCAGAGATTCGTAGCGAGCTGCTAATATAGTAGCACAGATAGATCCTTTCTGATCGAAATGAGGCTCATTTATTGAGTTTAAGTATTTTTCAATTGCCTTAAAAGAAATTTGTAACCGTTCCTTGGATGCAACTTTATCTTTGCTGTTCGTATCGAAAGCCAATCCAATTCCATATAACATAAGATCATTTCCCGTAAGTTCTGTCCAGTCTTTGCCTTCTATTCTTTGATTAAATGTCGGAGAAAATGTTTCCCAATAGGGAAGAAAATGTCGCTCCCAATTTTCCTGTTGCATTTCTTCAATGCTTTTCATTTGAAATGGAATTTTCTTCGGTTTGTTACCTGCAATTTTCCAAAGGAATTGGAAACCTTCATCATTGAGCCAAACATTCCCTGAGTGCTCGATGTCAAAACTCCATAACGTTTCAAGTAATTTATTTGAATCATCCAAGAATCCTGCCGCTGCCCATTTTGTTGCAATATTTGTTACCTTTTGGTAAACAGTTTCAATGTCGTCGGATTGTATTTGCTTAATAAGTTTTTCCATTTGCTTTCCAGCTTTAAAATTATCCATAACGTTTTCGTGGTTTGCTTCACGCTGTTTTGGAACCGTTGTTTACCGAAATGTTTAAATAAAGATACTAATGTTGTTATGCAATTGCAAAGAAAAAATTAAAAGAATTTCTATCGCTTTTGCAATTGCTTTGATGTCTGCAAGTTTGGAGTAAGCCGTGTGTTAGTGTTTGTTTTTTTCACTTTCAAGTTCTGAAAACATTGTTTTCACACAACCTGTCAAATACTTTAATAAATCTTGATCCATTTTGTTGTCGATATATTTGTTTTTGGAAGTCTTAGATATTTTAATTGGATTTGTAAATGTAATATGATATAACGTGTCGGAATACGTCATTTTTTTTTCATCTAGGTCTAGCTCTTTATTAGGATATTTTGAATAGTATTTTTCCCATTCAGCAAAATACTGTCTATAGTTTAATTTATATGGAATTGTGTCCTTGAGATATAATTTTTGCTCTGAAAAACCTAGTTCTGCTGCGTAAACGCCCGTAATATAAACTAGTTTATTGTCGTAATAGTAACCAGTTAATGTTCCAGCGCAAAATGACATGTTTCTATATTCAACTTTTTTTAATGCTTTGTGATGTCTTAACGAGTCAACAGTCTTAACATATTTCGATATGTCTTTTGTTGTCAAAGATTGAGAAAAAATTGATGTCGAAATAAGAATGAGTAAGT
>Ga0075163_10002448_pt1 | contig 24919 bp, 31 predicted proteins | sample JI1023141ADNA_FD_71478 | JGI IMG/M metagenome (GOLD analysis project Ga0075163, IMG submission 71478) | Wastewater effluent complex algal communities from Wisconsin, to seasonally profile nutrient transformation and Carbon sequestration -... | ecosystem: Engineered > WWTP > Effluent > Algae... | reverse complement strand
AGCGCTTCAACCTTCTGCCGACCATCACGTGGGTAAAGGGCGACGCCGCAGGTAACGGTCAGTGGAACAAGGCCCACAAGGAGGGGCTCCGCTCGTTCTTCCCACAGACCGAGGCGATCATCTTCGCCGAGCACAAGGGCGCCGACAACATGGCGAAGGGTGAGGCGGGCTACGCGGCCAAGTGCGACGAACTGCGCGGGTTCGTGTTCGAGCCGCTGCGGGCCTACCTCGCCTCCGAGCGCGACCGTGCGGGCTTCACCAGCACGATGGTGGATGCAGCCTTCCGACTCAAGACCGGCAACCCAAAGAGCGGGATGGCGGGTCACTGGTTCGGGCGCGTGCAGTGGGCGCTCCCGACCGCAGCCAACTACGCATGGCTCCGCGACCTGTTCGGGGCGGGCTCGCTCCCCCACGAGCACGAGGATCTGCGCGCCCAGTACGAGGACCTGCGCCGGCCCTTCAACGTGACCGCCGACGTGCCTTACACGGACGTTTGGGCCTACCCCACGGTCGGTACGCGCAAGGGCAAACACCCGTGCGAGAAGCCGCTGGCGATGATGGAACACATCATTCGCGCGAGCAGTCGACCGGGTGCCGTGGTCTTCGATCCGTTCATGGGCTCAGGCGTCACTGGCCGCGCGGCTCACAATCTCGGCCGTAATTTCATCGGGTGCGAGTCGGATGTCGGGTACTTCGACGCTGCTAAAAATATGCTCACTGCGGCGGCGCAGCTTCTCCTGGGGGCCGCATGCTGACAGTCGCCGCTCTCTACGTCGCGACGGGCGGCTGCTACTTCAACCTGCCAGGCGTCGACCCCTGGGACGAGGCTCGCGACGCCCGGCTGTACCCCGGGCCGCACCCGGTCGTCGCGCACCCGCCCTGTCAGCGGTGGGGCCGGTACTGGTTCGGCGGCCCGCGCGTCCGCGAGCGCAAGCAGCTCGGCGACGACGGCGGGTGTTTCACGGCCGCGCTGGCGTCGGTGCGCCGCTGGAGCGGCGTGCTCGAGCACCCCGCGGCGAGCCACGCCTGGCGCGCGCACGGGCTGACCCCGCCCCGACCTGGGGGCTGGTGCGTCGCGGACGACGTCGGCGGCTGGGCCTGCCAGGTCGAGCAGGGGCACTTCGGCCACCGGGCCCGCAAGGCGACCTGGCTCTACGCCTGCGGCGTTGAGCTCCCGTCGCTGCCGTGGGGCGCCTCGCAGTTCACGGCGCCGGTCGAGCGCATGGCGCACCGCGAGCGCCTCGCCACGCCTCCCGCCTTCCGCGACATGCTGCTGAGCATCGCCCGCAGCGCCCAGGAGCCCCATGGCTGATCTTCCCTGGACGGCCTTCACGAGCGTCCGCGCGGGCGCCTTCAAGACGCTCAGCGCGTTGTGGCGCCACCTGAGCGGCGAGGACCTGTGGGCCGCGCGGGCGGAGGGCCGCCGGCCGTGGGTGTGCCCGACGGTCAAGACGCTGATGGCGCGGACGGGCCGCTGCCGGCGGTCGGTCGAGGGCGACCTGACGCGCCTCCGCGCCGCCGGGTGGGTGGAGCGGGCGTGGGGCGAGCTGGGCGGTCGACGGGTCCACGGGCTACGCCTCGCCGACCCCGAGGGCGTCGACGCGGGCCTCATGCTGGCCCCGGTCGGCGGCGACACCGAAGAAACCTGCGGGGTGACCCCGCAGGAACTTGCGGGGTCCGACCGCACGCTGCCGCGCTCGGCCGTGTCCGGCTCGCCCCGGCCGACCTCGGCCGAGCGCCCGAGCGATCATCCGCATCTATTGCTTCTCCCCGCAGGGGCTTGCGGGGTCGCTGCTGATGCTGCCGCCGCTGGCGCTGCTCCGGTCGCACCCCGCAAGAACCTGCGGGGTCACCCCGCAGGTTCTTGCGGTAGCGACGGCCTCGCGCTGAGCCCCGAGGCGCTGGTCGGCATCCTCGGCGAGGTGCACCTGCCCGCGCCGGCGCAGCGCATCGTGGCGGACAGGCCGACGCTCCGGCGGGCCCGGGCTCTGCTGGCGGTCCCGCTGGAGGGCCGGGACGAGATCGACGCGCTCGAGGCCCGCCGCGAGCGGTTCCAGGAGGTCCTGGCGATCGCGATGGATTTTTACGAGATCTGCCAGGTCGAGCCGGACCAGCTCCGATGGTGGTGCGGCCAGATGCTCGAGCTCGAGGGCCAGCGTCGGGGAGACGGGGTCGTCGGGGTCAGCAGGTGGGAGCACGTCGAGCACCTGGTCGCGATGCGGCGGGCCGGGCGCGCGGACGAGCGCGGCGCAGGAGCGCAGGCGTGAAGCTCACCCCCGCCCAGCGCGACCTGCTCGCTCAGGCCGCCGTCATCCTCCCCCGGGCCATCCGCCACGAGGAGCGCCTCCTGGTGGCCGCCGGCTACGAGCGGGACGACGCCTTGCAGGAGTTGCTCCTGGTCTTCGCCCAGCGCCTCCAGGGGGAGAACCCCTACGACCCCGCCCTGGCCCAGCTCTCGTCGTACCTGTACCTCCTGACGCACAGCGTCCTGCTCAACCGGGTCGCCCGCCGGCAGCGGAGGCGGGCCGGCTGGGCCCAGGTCGCGGCCGAGGAGCGTCACCGGCACGCTGAGCTCGACGTCGAGGCGCTGGCCCGGGTGAGCGCTGAGGCTGCCTGGACGGCGCCTGAGGTCGGCCCGGTGGCGGAGGGGGAGCAGCAGGCCCTGATCGTCGCCGAGGTCGAAGCGGTGCCCGTGGCGCGGGCCAGGCGGCCAAGTGGTGGCACGTCGCGAGCGTCGGCGCCGCCGCAGCATCTGCTGTTCGGGCTCGCGGCCGGGGCCGGAGCCGAACCCTCCGGGTTCCCGGGAGGGGAGCGAAAACGTAAGGGGCCCCTACCGCTGGCCGAAAAAACGCGCGCGGGGCGTTTTTCGGATTCTCGGCCCGCGGGTAGTAGGCGAAAGGAGCCAAAACCGTGAAATTCATCGATTCGGCGGGCATCGAGTTCGACTGCACCGTGACGTTCAACGGCACGACCAACATCGGGGCGGTCGGCACCGGCGCGATCGCCTGCACCACCCTCGCCGCCTCCGGCGCGGTCACCTGCGCGACGACCCTGGCGGTCACCGGAGCGACCACCATGGCGGCGGCGTCCTCGACGGCGCTCACCGCGTCGACGTCGCTCACCGTCACCGGCGCGAGCATCGTCGGTCTGCACGAGCATCTCACCCTCGACATCGCCGCGCTGAGCGGCACCCCGGTCTACGGCCTGCCGTGCCCCGTCGCGGGCACGATCACCAAGATCTGGACCCGCCTGAAGGCGGCGGTCGACGGCGATGTGACGCTGACGGGCAAGATCGGCGCGACCGCGATCACCAACGGGGTCGTCACCATCGCCAACGCCAGCGCCGCCGGCGAGATCGACTCTGCGACGCCGACGGCGGCGAACACCGTCGCCGTCGGGGACAACCTGAGCTTCACCGTCGGCAGCGCGAACGCGCTGTCCTCGGGCGCGACGCTCGTCGTCTCGATCCGCAGGAGCGCATGAACTGGAGGTTTTGGAATGAGTGGGAATTTGCCCGTCGACGGGGTCGTCGGCGGGGGCCGCTTTCCCGCGTCGCTTGCGGCCACCTGGTCCGCTCGTGGAGAAGACCAGCGCGCTGCTTCGCAGCGATCGAGGTCAAGTAGACCATGGGGCTGTCGAGGGCACAGGCGGTCTCGGCGGCCCGGTTGATCAAGAAGGCCCAGCGGGCCGGGACGGTGCCGAAGGCCGTCCCGCACGCCGGGACCATCCTCGTCGGCGAGCAGGGCACCAAGACGACCGCGAAGCACAAGCGCCGTGGGCTCTCGACGACCTTCGTCAGCGGCGCGAACTGGGATTTTTCGCTCGACGCCGGCCTCCTGGTCGACGCGCTGTCGAGCGCGCTGCTCGTGCACTACCGGCAGAGCATCATGGCGGGCGAGCGGCCCGACGGGAGCGGCGCCCAGCCGCCGCTGACGGAAAAAGTCGCGGCGCAGCGGGACCGCAAGGGCAAGGTGCGCGGGTTCAAGACCGGATTTTTGGCCGACAACATCCGCCGCGGGAAGATCACGGGGAGCACGACGAAGGCCACGGCGCGCATTCTGCCGCCGACGAATCGGAATGTGTACATTGCCAGCGAGGCGAAGCGAGGCGTCTCGTTTTTCTCCGTCAGCGGGACGGCCGCGCTGGTGATCGCGGAGGTGACGGACGAATTTGTGCGGAGCGGGCTCGTCAACGCCAACCGGGCGGTGGACCGAGGCGAACGCGACGCGAAAGCGAGGTAGATGGGGCGACCGAAAAAGGAGGCCGGGAAGGTCGCCGTGGGCGACAAGGCATCCTTGCGCGCGGTGCACGCCGAGATCCAGCGGATTCACGCGACCGAAAGCCCGGAACTCATCAACACGGCGATCCGGCTCGCTGGGCTCCACGCCCGGGCCTGGGACCTCGAGGGACTCCTCGCGGAGGACGTCTCGGTGCGCCTCGCCTGCGCGCGGCAGTCGGCGAGCTGGTCGGAGCAGCTGGTGCGCGCGTCGAAAGCCCTCCAGGTTGACCTGCTCCGGGACCTCCACGCCAAGGCAGAGGCGCTGCAGCGCCACAGCTCGCAGATGAAGGGGCTCAAGTAGTTGCCGAGCAAGCACGAATGGGAGGCAGCGGAGTCGCTCGAGCGGCTGCGGACCGTGTTTGAGGCGCCGGTGCTGCTGTGGGTCCGCACGCGCATCCTGGTCCACGGGCGCGCCGCGAAAGGCACCCAGCCGTGTCCCTGCTGCGGCTCAAAAAAAGCGCGGATCGTCGAGGAGCGCGAGGACCTCGAGCTGCTCGTCGACCGCGTCACCGGCGAGCGCCGGCTCCGGTCGCAGGTGCAGAACAAGGCGGGCTTTGACGCGCTCACGGCCGTCGCCAAAGAGGTCATCATCCCGCTCCGCTGCTACAAGCCGCAGCTGCGAACGATGCTCGACGTGAAGAGCAAGGTCCTCGCCGCGTTCGGCGGGGCCCGCTCGGGGAAGACCACCGTCGCCAGTTACTGGCTCGTCCGGCAGTGGATGCTCAAGGGCGGGCGCGGGGCGAAGTTTTGGTGGGTGAGCCCGCAGCGCTCGCAGACGATGATCGGTGTGGAAAAGCTAGCGACCGGCGAATTCTCCGACCGACCGCAGCCCCCGGCGTTCCCCCTCGGGCCCGACGGGCGGCCGCTGCTGGTCGTCTCGTGGCCGGAGACCGAGCGCGCGGGGTCGCAGCGGCTCGTCATGATCGACGGTTCCGTCATCGCATTGCAGCATGCGAGCAGGCCGACGGGTGGCAACCTCAAGGGCAGCAACGTCCAGGCCATCGTCGCGGACGAGGCCTGCGAGATCAAGCACCGGCCGAACTGGACCGTGATGCTCGGGCGCCTGACGGACAGCGGCGGAGCGCTCTTCGCCGCGTCGACGCCACGCGGAGGCCACTGGCTCAAGGAGGACGTGGTCGACGCGCAGAAGACCTCGAAGGATATCCACGTAGAGCACCTGTCGGTCCGCGAAAACCCGTGGATGGCAAAGGCCGACGTCGCTCGGATGATCGCTGCATGCCGCGACGAGAACGAGGTCCAGCGCGAGGTTGACGGACTGTGGGTTTCCGACACCGGCAACCTATGGATTCACTTCGACGTGAGCCGCCATACCGTCGACGATCCGAGCTTCAACATGCTCCGAGATCGCCAGGACCTGACGGCGCAGGCCTGCAGGGCGCACTGGAAGGGCGGCAACCCCTACAACCGAGGGATGCGGACGACGGACCCGCCCTTTGTGCTGGGGCAGGACTTCAACGTCAACCCCATGTCGACGGTCGTCGCAAAGGTCTTCGGCGATCCGCAGAAGCCCCGAACGTGGGGCGTGTATGTGCTCGACGTGGTCCAGACCTCGCATTCGGATACGTGGAAGCACGGGCAATGGATGCGCAGCGAGAAGTGCCGCGAGGGTCGGGTTTCCTACGCCAATGTCCCGATCGCGTGCGACTCGACGGGTTGCAACTATGACCCGACCCGCGTCAAGGGCAGCTCGGTGCACACATCGTCCGCGGCGAAGACGCTCGTGAACCTGGGTTTTGACGCGAGGGCGTGCGCCTTGTCGGACAAGGGCTACCCGCAAAACCCCCGCCTACTCGACAGCATCTCCATGATGCACGCGCTCATGCGCGAGGACAGAATTCTCGTGCACGGGACGCGGGCGTTCGACCTGCTGCGCGCGCTACAGGAGCAGCAGGTCACCCCGAAGGGCCTGCCGGTGAAGGTCTCGCACACGGCGAGCGACAAGCTGTCCGGGCCGATCGACGCGCTGCGCTACCTCTGCTGGGCGCTCTTCAGCGCGGAGTTCTTCGAGCGCCAAAAAACCGCGGTCACCGTGCTCTGACGGGTAGTACAGGCGGTGACGTGGCCCTCCCTGCCGACCACCGGAGCCCTCGCCGACTGGCGCCAGGCCCCCAACAGCCGATCGCGCAAGCTGTCGGCGCTCAACCGGCTCCGCATCTTGCAGGAGGACTTTCGCGGCGCCGTCATCGAGCGCATCCACGCGACCCATAACGAGCCCTCGATCCGTGAGCGCGTGGCGAAATTCGTCTCGGTGGCAGTCAACCCCGCCCGCGACGTGACTCAGGCGGTGGCGATCGCCTACGACCTCGGTGTGCGTCGGATCTTGAAGGGCGCGAGCGAGGAGGCCGCACTCGCCTTCTCCGCGCTGGTCAAGGAGAGCCAGGCGGCGACGAAGGCCCAGCACTGGAACCGCTACGCGTTCCTGCTCGGCCCGACGCTCGTGGTCCCGTGCGTGCGCAAGGGCAGGATGCAGCTGGAGCTCATCCGCCCGGACGCCTGCGACATCCAGCAGGACCCGGACGACCCGATGGGCGTCCCCGCGGCCGCGGTGTGGGCGGCGCACGGAGGGGGCGCGAGCTTCGTCGTCCTCGACGGCGAGTCGTGGCGCTACCTCGACGAGCAGGGCCGCGAGGTCCTGCCCCGGTCGGTGCACGGGCTCGGCCATTTCCCGGGCGCGGTGATGCGGCTGGACGATCCGGCCGATGATTGGTGGCCGCGCAACTACCAGGAGCGGCTCGTCGACGGCACCATCCAATGCGCGTACATCTACGCGAAAATGTCCTGGGTGCGAAAGGCCCAGAACAAGAAGCTGCTGACCGCGGTCGGCGACACGGAGAGCATCGCAGCCGGGCAGATGCTGGACCCGGAACTGGCACTCACCGCGAATACCAACACCGCGAACTCCCTGCAGTTCGACGTCCACGACTTCAACACGAGCCCGGAGGATTTCCTGAAGGAAATCCGCTTCACGATCGAGCAGATCGTCGAGAGCTACGGCATCCCGCAGTCTGCCGTGTCCTTCGACGTCGCGCCCGACGGCGGGGCGCTGGCGATGGTCGTTCAAAAAGAGAAGCTCGGGCACCTGCGGGCCGCGCAGACGCCATACCTCGAGCGCGGCGAGCTCGGCCTGTGGCCGGAGGTCGTCGCGGTCGCCAGGGTGGCGAATCACCCTCTCGCGGGCAAGCTGCCGCCGCCGGACGAGGTGCGCGACATGCTGGCGATCGAGTGGCCGGCGCTGAAGGTCATCGACGACCCGATCAAGCGAGAGGAACTCTACCAGCTCCGGCTCAAACGCGGCGGTGTGTCGCCCGTAGACATGGTCCAGGAAGACCACCCCCTCCTGACGCGCGAGGAGTGCCGGACGAAGATGCAGGGGAACGTCGGAGAATACGCCTGGCTGGTCGACGCCATCACCAGCCGCGGCCTGGTCATGGACATGGCCAACGGCATGATGGCCTCGAGCGAGGCGATGGGCAGGCTCGGGCCGGCGGTCCGCGACGCTGCGCTGGCGCCGGTGCCCACGCTGGCCGCCCCAGACGAGGCGGGTAATAGGATGTGATGGCCGAATCGCAAACCGCAACCCCGGCGGACACCACGCCCGCCAACGCGACGCAGGCGACGCAGGCGCCCGCGCAGACCCAAAACCCCGAGCCGAAGACCGACCCCGTGATGCAGCAGCTGCTCGCCGCGCAGCGCGAGGTCGAGGCGCTCCGCAAGGAGCGCGAGGCCGACAGGAACCGGCTCAAGGAGCTCGAGCGCGCCCAGCGAAAGCAGTCGGTGTTCAGCGGCCTCGCCGCGGAGTTCCCCGGCCTCGGGCTCGACGACATCCGCGGCGCCGCGCTCGTCGCTGCGGAGGATGGCGAGGTCGACCTCTTCGGCGACGACACGAAGGCGACGATCGCCAAGCTCAAGGAGCGGCTCACGCCGAAGAGCAAGAAGTCCGCGGCCGAGGCCGCTCCCCCTACCACCAACGTCGGCGGCACCCCTGGGGCCGCGGGCAAGCCCCCGGGGTCCGCCTCGGGCGCGCTCATGATCTGAGCGAAAGGCAGAGATGAACGAGACCACGACCAGCAGCTGGAACGACCTCATTCACAGCGAGGCGATCGACGCGATCATCCTCAAGGCCAACCGGCCCCCGCCGATCCACCTGGCGATCTCCTATTTGCGCGACGCCAGCAAGGGCGGCGCCGGCACCTTCCGCTTCGCGAAGTGGAACAAGGACGACGTGCCGGCGGGCACCAAGACCGAGGGCACCGGCGCCTTCACCAAGGTCGAGAGCACGACCGGCGGCGCCACGGCGACCGCGGGCTACATCGGCATGGGCCGGGCGCTGACGGCGGAGGCCAAGCAGGACGCGATGCGCGGGCTCGCCGAGCTCATGATCCAGAACGAGGACGCGGGCCGCGAGCGGCTCACCAAGGACCTCCTCGGGCTGTTCACGAGCGCCACCAACACCGAGAACTTCGGCAACGTCGCCTTCAACCTCACGCGGTGGGGCACGGCGAAGTTCAGCTTCGAGGCGCTCAACCCCGTCGGCACCCGCCGCGCCTTCATCTCCTCGCTCGCGGCGATCCGCGGGCTCGAGGCGGACATGCGGACGACCGGCGCAAGCTTCCTCGCCAACCCGGTGGAGTTCACGGCCGGCAACCAGAACATTCGGCTGGTGCCCGGCCAGGGTTTCCGCGGCTACTTCGAGGGCTACGAGATCTACGTCAGCAGCCTCTGCCCGGACAACGACGCCGACACCATCTCCAGCGCCTTCGCCATGGTCGGCGACCAGGGTGCCCTGGGCCTCGCCGTGTGGGAGGGCTGGGATCACAGGGTCGAGGACGACCCCGAGCACGCCAACGAGCTGCTCTGGTCGCGCTCGCGCTACGGCGTCCAGATCACCAACCAGAGCAACCTGCTCGAAGTCATCACCGAGGACTGATCCATGGCCGACGAACGCCGCAGCATCACCACCAATCCTCCACGCTTCCCCGTCGTCACCGCGACGGGGCTCATCAAGATGTGCCCCGTCGCCAGCAACGTCGGCGGCGCGCTGTACGAGTTCGAGGGGGACATCCTGGTCGCCCCCGGCCACGCGAAGGCGGGGTGGGTTCTGCTCCGCGACCTCTACGAGAAAGAGGGCCGCATGGAGCACTGGGCCGTCTTCGAGAGCTACGTCGCGGCCGGGAAAGCCGGCCACGAGCGGCCCGCCTTCCCGGACGAGTTCCTGCCCGCCGAGGTGCTGAAGCGGCGGGCCGGCCAGACGCCGGGCAAGAAGACCTGGGCGCCGCCCAGCAAGGCCGAGGCGCGCCCCGCCGAGGAGACGCCGAAGGCGCGGAGGAACTGACATGCCGAACTGGTCCGGGCTGTGGGAGGACAATTTCGTTCGCATCCGCGACCAGCTCCGGGCCGAGCGCGCGGCGGGCAGCCGCCCGCGCCTCGGCATGAAGACCTACTCGGACAGCGCGATCGACACCTACGCGCGGCGCGAGGCGGACCGCCGCGCTGAGGCGGCGATCATCCGCCACAACGAGGCCGCCCGATGACCGCCGGCGTGGGGCACCATCAGGTCGTCTTCGAGGGCGGCGCGCAGTTGCTGGTCACGGTCCCGCTCAACCGGCAGGCCCGCCCGACGCCGGCCATGGCGGCGACCTTCCGGGTCGTCGATCTGCGCCTCGCCGAGGACGACACGACGCGCCTGATCGCCAGCGGCGCCGCGACGCTCGACACGACGACGACGACGACGACGGCCGCATGCGGCCTCGGCACCGCGCGCGCGCGGGAGGTCCCGGTGACCTCGAGCGCGGGCTTCGCCGCGGGCAAGCGCTACCTCATCACCGACGCGGCGGGGACCCGCGAGATCGTCCTCGCCGAGGCGGTCACGACCGGACTGGTCCGGGTGCGCGACGAGATCGCCCGCCGCTTCGACACGGGCGTGACCCTGCGCGGCATCGAGGTCTCGTGCTCCTTCCCGTCGCTCGAGGCCGCGAACGAGAGCTCGCTCCAGGACCAGGGCGGACCCTACGCGGTCGACTGGAGCTGGGACGTGGATCCGAGCCCGCGCCGCGAGGTCGTGTTCATCGTCCGCCGCGCCGACGGCCTGGCGATCACCGAGGAGGAGCTGCTCGCCGTCGACCCGACACTCGCCGCGGCGACGGGCAACCGCCTGACCCTGGCGACCGCGATCCGCACGGCCGCGCAGGAGGTCCGCGCCATGCTGCAGGCCCGGCAGGTCGACCCCGACAACTTCCACGGCTCCACGTCCATGCGGCTCGCGGTGGCCTACCGCGCCGCCTGGCACGTGCTGCGGCACAAGGACGGCGACGCGAACACCGCGAAGGCCACGGCCTCCAAGGAGGAGGCGCAACTGCACCTCGACAACCTCCTGCTCGGGCGCTCGCCGGAGAAGACCGTCACCACCGACCCGTCGACCGACACCGCCCGCGCGGGCAGCGACGCGACCGTGAAGCACTGGCAGAGGATCAGCTGATGGACTGCACGACCCAGCCGCAGATCCACGCCCGATTTCGGGCCGTCATCGAGGCGATCGTGCCGGTCTACAGCTACCTGGGCGACGTGCCGTGGGCCTACGTCGCCGAGCTGCCCGGCGAGGTCTCCGGCCCGCAGATTCGGCGCTTCACGCTCGACATGACGATCGCCGAGCCCGTGCGGGAGGGGCTGTTCTCGCAGGGCGAGGAGTACATGTTCCAGCTCGACGTAAACACCGCCTACGGCGCGCTCCCCAAGGAGCAGGCGCCGTGGGCCATCACGCAGGACGCGGCCGACCTGCGGACCGTGCTCGAGGCCCAGCTGAGCCCCACGCTGCCCGGGCTCCTGAGCGTCCAGCGTACCGGGTTCGCCGTGGAGTCCGACGAGCCCGGGCACTGGTACGGCGCCCACACCTTCGAGATCCACTACATGCACGACACCGGGGCGACGCTGATCCCCACGGTCTGACAGGACACCCATGGCAATCAATCACGGACATCGCTCCTGGTGCGCCTACGCGCGCGAGGCCACCCAGGCCGCCGTCGTCGCCGACTGGGACGCCGACGGCCACCTCATCGACCACTGGGAGGCCGACCCCGGCACCATCTCGCAGAGCCTGATCGACGACCCCGCGCTCGAGACGTCCGTGTGGGACGAGCGCAAGTACATCAAGGGCATCCGCAACCAGGACGGGCTCAAGATCAAGAAGCCCTGGCACGGCGCCGAGGTGGAGACGGCGGACACGACCCAGGTCGCCCAGACCGACCTGATGGAGATCCTCGAGCACTGCTGGGGCGGGCAGACCCGCGGGACCAGCACGACCTGCGCCGGCGGCACCGCGCTGATCCCCACCGTCGCATCGCTCACCGGCATCGAGGAGGGGCAGTTCGTCGGCTTCGAGGACGCCGACGACCCCGGCCGGGTGCACATCCGTCGCGTCCTCGCCGTCAACGTCGGGACGAAAGCGCTGACCCTGGATCAGGGCCTGCCGTTCGTCCCCGCGAACGGCGACAAGGCCCACGGCTGCGCCGTCACCTACCTCGACGAGGAGGTGCTCGAGGACAGCACCGCCGGCGACCGCACGTTCGCCTGGCGCGTCGAGAGGAGCGGGCCCAACGCCGTCTACGAGTGGCGCGGGACCAAGGCCAACCTCGCCCTGAGCATCGCCCGCAACGCCCCGCCGAGCATCGAGCTCGCCGTCATGGCCGGCGACTTCGCCCACGAGACCCTGACGAAGGAGACGTGGACGCAAACCCCGTCGGGCCAGGCGCCGCTCGCCTGCGGCCGCGACACCAAGCTCTTCCTGCAGGTCTACGGGACGCACACCAACGTCGACCGCCACGACGCGAACATCGCCATCGAGACCGGCGTGAACATCACCCCGATCGACGCCGACGTCGAGGTGGACGAGGGCATGGAGGGGCGGACCGGGTACACGCTCGGCCGCGGCAAGACCTTCGCCACCGTCACGCTGGTGCCGCAGGCGTCAAGCTGGGAGACCGCGCTGCAGGCGGGCACCTTCTACAAGCTCCGCTACAGCCAGATCACCCAGGCCGGCAAGGCGTGGGCCGTGCACTTCAGCCGCGTCGAGATCGCCGAGACGCCGAAGTTCGCCCTGGCGCAGGACGCCCAGGCGACGACCGTCAAGTTCAAGGCGCACCCCGACCTCGTCAACGCGACGCCCGCGAACAGCAAGCGCTGGCGCTCCAAGATCATCCTCGTCCAGGCCTGACCCATGGCACGCAAACGACCGCCCCAGCACCGCGCCGACGCCCCCGGCGTCCTCATCCTCCGCACCGACTCGAGCTTCAACGCCGATCGCTACGACCGCGAGATCCAGCGTATGCGCGACGAGGGGCTCGACTTGGCCCAGCACCCGATCGAGCGCTACTACGCCGGCGAGACGCGCTACGACCTGCAGGCCAGCGACCTCCTGTTCGGCGCGCCGGTCTGCGCCAGCGACTACTTCCGCGGCGCCGAGGGCCCCGAGCGCTGGCTCCTGCGGCGCCTCGACTGGGAGCAGTGGCACCGGGTGTTCGCGCTCATGCAGGCCGGACAGATCGACCAGGCGCAGCTGCTCGCGGCGCGCTACGGCGTCGCCGGCGTCGAGGGCAGCCCGCTGCGACTCACCGGCGCCGAGACCGGCATGCTGACCCACGACGACATGCAGCGCATCTTCGAGGCCGATCAGATCCTGCCGACCGTCCTCGGCTTCGCCGCCTGGCGCTACAGCCGACCGCTGACGGACGCCGAAAAAAAAGCCTGAGGCTCGCCGCCTGGGCCTGGGCGCCGAGCCGGACAGAGAGGCGCTACGGGGAGCGGACCCGCGTCCACTGGACGCGCGAGGAGGTGTTCGAATGCCAGAAGATCTGCCGCCGCGCCGGCACCGACGACCTGGACGACGGCGCCCGCGCGGCGAAGAACTGCACGCTGCCGGCCTTCGACCCGCGGCGCTGGAGGGGTCGGCCTGACGAAGAGCTCGTGCAGCTGCACATGGGCCTCCCGCCCCGCTACGACCTCGACGGCAAGGCGCGCGACTTCATGGCCCCCGCCGAGGACGTCGAGGGCGAGGGCTGCCCCGGCGGCTGGTACCGCTGCGCCTTCATGGCCTCGCTGCACCGCTACCGCCGGCGCGGGACGGAGCAGCGGGTCGAGAACCTGCTCCTGACGCGGTGCCAGGACCGCCTGGTGCTGGAGGCGATCGACTACCTGGAGCACGAGGAGGGCCACGCGCTCGGGGCGTTCTACGAGGCCCGGGACGCCGACGGGTAGAAGCACATCACATCATGAAATCGCCAACCCCGGGCCAAATCCTCTACACGAAGTATCCCAAGACCTGCCAGCGCGTGCGCGAGCGACTGTCGCTTGGGGGCAGCGTGCTGCCCCCGTATCTTCACATCACCGCGGAGGGCGTGCGAAACGAGAAGGGGTTTGACGACGAACGTGACACCGTCGTGACCGTGCGCCTGACCGGCGAGACCAACAGCCGAGGCTGCTGGGAGTTCGTCCCGGTGTGGGAGTAGCCGTGCAAGAACCCAAGCCTGAGCCCAAGCCCATCGAGCCCATGAGGATCGACCGCTGGCTCATCGAGCAGGTGGACAACACCTTTCCCGTGGACCAGCAGGTTCGCCTCCTCAGCGAGGCGAGAGAGTGGATGCGGCTCGCGGTGGAGCTGCAGACCGGCCTCGCCGACCTCGAAGCCAGCGAGTCCCTGCGGAGGGGCACCTGAGCACCTCGCAACATACGGCCGAGGTGGTGATCAAGGGCCGGACCGACGGCGTCAGCGAGAAGCTGAAGAACGTCGCGGACGGGACCGACAAGGTCAAGAAGGCCGCCGACGCCGCGGGCGCCTCGCAGGAGAAGTGGGGCGACAAGCTCGACGCCATCGACAAGAAGATGTCGGGGTTCGCTGGCGGCATCTCGAAGATCACCGGGGTCCTCGGCGCGGCTGGGCTCGTCGGCGCCGTCATGGGGGCCGTCGGAGCGCTCGGCGAGATGGCCGACCGGGCCAACCAGATCACCGTCGCCAACCAGGCCCTGCGCATCTCCATCGGCGCCGCGCGCGAGGCGACGATGGGCCTCGTCGACGACATGACCCTGACGCTCGCCGCCAACAAGGCGACGCAGCTCGGGGTGGTAAAGACCGACGCCGAATTCGCCAAGCTCTCGAAGACCGCGGCGCGCCTCGGGATGGCGATGGGACAGGACGCGGCGCAGAGCGTCGACGACCTCACCACGGCCCTCGGCCGGCAGAGCTTCGAGATCCTCGACAACCTCGGGATCGTCCTCAAGGTCAGCGAGGCGAACGAGGAATACGCGGCCCGCCTCGGGAAGACCGCGGACAAGCTGACGGACGCCGAGCGCAAGCAGGCGTTCATGGTCATCGGCCTCGAGCGCGCCGAGGCGGCGGCCGAGAAGGCCAACGTCTCGCTCGACACGCACGCGACCCGGGTCCAGGTCGTCAGCACCTGCTGGACCAACTTCAAGGACGACGTCGCCGTGGGCGTCACCGCCGCCCTGGCGAACATGCTGTCGCCGACGCAGGCCGTGACCGGCGAGCTCGAGCGGCTGCAGAAGGCCATGGGCGGATCGGCGACGACGGGCGAGGCGCTCGAGCGCGGGCTCCTGCGGATCACGGACCGCACCAACGGGGCCAAGAGCGCCCTCATGGAGTGGGCCGCGCAGACGACCCTCGCCGAGGACGCCATGGGCCGCCTGGCGACGGTGGCGATCGGAGAGCGCAACCTCGACCTCGCGCGCGGCGCCTACCTCGCGCGCAAGCAGGAGACCGAGGAAGCGCGCAAGACGATGGCGCTGGAGATCCGCCGACGGAGCCTCCAGGAGAAACAGCTCGAGCAGGACGCGCGCAAGCGGGGCGGCGGCAAGGGCACCGCCGCACAGCACGTCGCGTCCGACAGCGAGACCGGCGGGCGCGGGGCGACCGGCGTCATGGGCATCGAGGCCACGAATCAGATCACGGACAGCGTCCAGATCGAGGCCGCAAACGAGGCGATGGCGCGCGAGCTGATACTCCGCCAGGACCGCATCGCGCTCGCCGAGCGCGAGCACGAGATCGCCGCGGCGCAGGTCGACGCGGGCCTCCTCGACGCCGAGTTCGCGGAGGAGCTGCAGCACCGGAAGTATCGGGCGGAGGCGGACCTGCTGGACTTCCAGATGCAGGCGGCCAACTCCCGGGCGGAGATAATCGACCTGGAGACCGCGCGCCGGCGCAAGGCCACCCAGGAGCAGCAGCGGATCATCCTCGCCGGACAGGCCGCGGAGATCAAAGCCCTCGCCGTCAAGCGGCAGAAATACGAGCAGTACGGCGGCGCCGTCGGTGACGTGCTCGGGCAGGTCACCGTCGCGGCGATCGAAAACGCGAAGGGCCAGGAGGGCGCGACGGCGCGGGCGCTCGCGTCGATCGCCACGGGCATCCGCAACCAGATGATCCTGACGGCGCTCAAGGAGTTCGCGCTCGCGGCGGCCTCGGCGGCGAGCTTCAACTACCCCGGCGCGATCCAGCACGCCACCGCCGGCGGGCTGGCCTCCGCGGCCGCGGTGGCTGCCGGCATCGCCGGCGCCGCGGCGACGGCGGCGATCCCGTCGGCGCCGTCGCTCAGCGCGGGCGGGAGCGAGAGCGGCGGCAGCGGGGGCAGCTCCGGCCGCTCGACGAAGGGCGGCGCGGGGGACGAAGACGGCGTGCCGACGAGCTACTACGACGGCGGGCTCTACTCGAAGCGGCCCGAGAAGATGCCGCAGGTGCAGCGGGGAACCGCGGTCGTCAACATCAACGCGACCGTGCTCGGCGGGACCCGGGACGAGGTCGGCCAGCAACTCAGCCGCATCATCCGCGACTCGCAGCGCAGCCTGGGGAAGGTGGGCTAGATGGCGATCGAGACCTCGTGGCTGATCGGCAGCGCGTTCATGCCGACGCAAAACCTGACGATCGACGGGAACCCGTACACGATCCCCGCGGGCAACTACTACCTCTACCACCCGACCGGCGCGCTCTCGCTCATCACGACGCTGGACAACATCCTGGACGACGCGGGCGTGCAGGGTCACAACGTCGTGATCCAGAAGAACCGCCGCGTCGCCGTGCTCTACGACGAGGGCTGGGAGTTCCTGATGTCGTGGCCCGCGAACAACATCTTGCGCGACCTCCTCGGGTTCACAGGCGACATCGGGCAGTCGCCGCCGTCGGACGTCGCCGGGACCATCAGCCCGCTGCTGTGGAGCCCGGGCAAGACCGAGTCGCCGCAGGAGTCGCCCTTTCTCTGCCTCGGGCGGACCATCTACGACACGCGCTTCGGCACCGCGCCGGACGGGACGCAGGTCGCCGACTCGCACCACTCGCAGGTCGTCAACACATACACCTGGTCGCACGTGGCCACCGGACGCTTCCAGACCCCGAACCTCGGGTTCGGCGGGCAATACGTCCGGTTCTTCGACCAGGTGCTGCGCCGCGCCGGCAAGTTTCATCTCTGGCACCGCGTCGACGAAGACACGAATTCGTCGGACGCCGTCGACTTCGACCTCTACGACTCGCTCGGGCCCTACGGCTACCGGCCGACCCGCGGCGGCGTGACCTGGGACTTCCAGCGCTCGGCGGGCTTCACCACCGTCAACCGCTACAACAACGTCTCCCTCGACTGCCTCGTTGTGCCCGAGTGGGAGGCCCCGTAGATGGCCAGCATCGCCGACCTGCGCATGCGGCCGGACATGGAGCACAGCTACCTCCTGCTCATCGAGGGCGTGCCGTTCGCGTTCACCGACGAGCCGGCGATCGCCGAGGGCTCGGGCTGGTGGACCCTCGACGACCGCCGCTTGCTGCTCGGGCTCACCGTGCCTGCGACGCTCCGGGTCTCGCTCGACCTGGAGACGGGCCTGATCGAGGAAGACCAGGCGAGCTTCCAGCTGATGGACCTCGACGGCACCGTGCCCGCGTTCTTCGGCGGGCTGCAAAAACAGCTCGCCGAGCTCGGCCCGCGCCTCACCCCGTTCGAGGACCCAGCGACGGGGCTCTTCGACGGGGGCGGCGGAGCGCTCGACCACGAGGGCGCGTACATCGGCACGGAGGCCTTGGGCCCCGAGGGCCAGCGCAACTACTACAGCGCCACGCCCTGGGCCGAGATGCCCGGCCAGGACCACCCCGGGCACGAGCTCCCGCGGCCCGTGCACACGACCAACGCCGTTGGCCCCTACCTCGTCGAGGGCCGCCGGGTCGCGCTCTACCGCCTCGTGTGGGACCCCGACACCCAGACCTGGCCGACCTTCGGGGCCCACGTCGGCGCCGCGCTCAACGGCGGCTGGTCGCCGCAGCTGTGGTGGGGCGTGCTGCGGCAGTCGGGCCGCGTCGAGGGCCGGGTGTGGACGATCAACTGCGTCGGGCCCGGGAGCTGGCTGCGCCGGTCGCTCAACGCCCGCACGACGGCGCGCTGGTACCCCGTGACCGTCGACCTCGAGCTCGAGGACGCGGAGCGGCTGGTCGGCATCACCTTCCGCAAGGAGGAGCACAACGCCAACGCGTACCTCTACGGGATCGACTTCTGGACCTACACGATCCCCGACGGGACGCCGGCGGAGATCGCCGCCTACCTGTCGACGGCGATCGCCGCGGTCTCGAACCTCAGCGGCGACGCCGGCGTGTGGACCGACGGGACCCCCATCAGCGGCGCCGCGGGCGTGATCAGCTTCGGCCTCGACGGCTGCACCATCAGTACGCTGGAGTCCTGCGCCTACGCGGCGACCATGGCGCTGAGGCTGCACCGCAAGGTCTGGAAGGCCCTCGGCTACGACCCCGACTATCCCGAGGACCTGGAGGGCCCGCAGCCGCTCTTCGGCGTCAACCCCGGCGGCTACCACACCGGGATCTACTCGACGGTGCCCCCGGGCATGCACCCGCTGATCCAGGACCCGTCGCTCGAGTGGGACGGCGACGGCATCCCGCGCACGTTCGCACCGCTCTACCCCGGCGGCGTCTCGATCCTCTCCGGCGCGGGCGGCGTGCTCGTGCACCTGTCGGCCGGCGAGGAGGACGTGATCTACTGCGAGGGCCAGAGCATCCGCCCCGCGAGCACCGATCTCGACAACACGGCGGCGCGGCTGTGGGTGTTCCGCGGCAAGCTGCAGCTGCCCGGCGAGCCCGAGCCGATCGACACGATGCAGGTCGCCGCCTGCTCCTGGGCCGAGTTCATCTCCGGCGAGGTCGCCAAGGACGACACCGGCATCACGCACGGGCTCACGATCGACCAGTGGCTCGACCCGCGCCTCTTCGGCTTCAACAGCCTGCCCATCGACCCGGTGCTCGGCTGGGCGAGCGTCAACCTCGGCGAGGACGGCGTGCAGATCGAGGCGTCTCCGCTCGCGCACTTCGGCGCGCGCTACAGCGAGCTCGACCGCGTCGACGACACGATCATCAGGATCCTGCTCTCGACGGGGACGGCCGTGTGGGACGAGGCCGCGCAGGCGAGCGACTGCACCGACGACAACGCGCCCGCCTACGCGGCCGGCAACCAGACGCCCGGCGACAACGACCCCGGCAACGGCTGGCCCGCCGGCGACTTCGAGATCTTCGACCTCGGCCTCCAGATCCCGGCGGCCATGGTGGACGAGGCCGGGATCGCCGCCGCCGTCGACGACCTCCCCGCCGGCGCGCTTAGCCCCCTCGCGGTCGGCAAGGTCGCCGTGCAGGGCGGGCCGATCCAGTCGGCGGAGCTGCTGCAGGCGCTGCTCGCTCCGCGGGGCTGGTGCTTCTCGCTCATCCGCGGACGGATCGGCGTCTGGGCGCCGCACGTGCCCGCGGAGTCCAAGTTCGACCCGGACGTGGATTTTTCGATCGGGATCAGCGACCTGCACGGCGAGGCCGGCGACCCGGCGAGCACGATCCCCACCGTCGAGCTGCGCCCCGTCTCCCCCTTCGACCGCCTCGCCGTCACCTACGCCGGCTTGCCGACGGAGACCTGGCTGGAGGGCCAGGCCGAGCTCAAGGGCCAGGCGCGAGACCCAGGCAGCCGCGCGCGCTCGGGCACCCGATCGCGCGACCTCCCGTGCCCCGACCTGCCGGCGACGGAATGGTGGGTCGAGGAGCCGGGCCCGAACCCGCCGCTGACCTGGATCGGCGTCTTCCGGCTGCTGTGGGAGCGCCAGATCCCCGGCTGGCTCGCGCAGCCCCACCGGCTCGTGACCAACCTGCGGATCAGCCGCCCCAAGGGCCAGGACATCTACCCCGGCCAGATCCTCCAACTCACGAACCCCTGGCCCGCCAACAGCACCGGGACCTACGGCGTGACCGAGGCCTTCGCCCGCGTCCTCGCCGTCACCCACGAGACCGACTCGTGCGCGTGCGTGGTCGACTGCCTCGTCGAGGCCGCGCCGGCGGGCGCGCTGCGATGGGCGCCGATCGTCCGCGTGCTCGACGACGCCGAAAAACCCGAAGACCGCTACGACGCCGCGTCGCGGACCTTCTACTTGCAGGACTGGGGCCATGCGCCGCCGCTGCAGGCGTTCATCAAGCCCGCGAACCTGTCAGCCGAGGACGAGCCCGCCGTGATCTGGGGCCTGCAGTTCGACGGCGTGACCTGGACTCACACGTTCACGACGATCGTCGAGTCGGTCGACGTCGCCGCGAAGACCCTCACCCACACCGACGACGGGCTCGAGGGCACGTTCTACAGCCGCATGTACACGGTGCTGGTGCTCGCACCGCTGTCCGACCCGCTGCAGGCGGCGTGGGTCGCCCTCCTGTTCCCGCAGCACACCGCGCTCCCCGCCTCCGGGACCCTCAAGCCCCTCCCGCTGTAGCGCGGGTAGAAGCAGCCATGACCGCACAAGAGTTCTTCTATTGGCTCCAAGGCTTTATCGAATTGTGCAGCGCCGGCGCGATCAAGTTTGTGATCGGGCCCGACATCGCACGGTGCATCCTCAGCCATATCGACCTCGTTCCTGCTGATGAGCGGGGCGAGGGCTTGATCGAGATCCGCACCCTCGTGCGCCTCGCCGTAAAGGCGCAGACCGAGGACCGAGCCATCGAGCACACCCGCAACATCGTGGACGCGGTGGCGCAGGTGTTCCAACACGTCATCGACCCGAAAGCGGGCGCCGCCGCCACGCAGGCCGCGTTGAACGCCACACACAACGCCCATCTGTTGCCGGGCGCGAAGCCGGCCATGCGCTGCTGATGGCATTCAACCGCAACAGCAAGGCCGACACGCGGCTCCTGTGTACACAGGCGCTCGACTTGTTCGTGGATCAGTCGCAGTGGGCCGGCGACCTCGACGACCAGACCACCTACCTGACCTCGACGAGCACGCGCCTCGCCGTGCGCTCGCCCCGGGAGATCAGTGTGGTCGCGTCGATTGGGACGCTCGACACCGGCGTCATTCTCAACTGGGGGAACGTCGCCGGCACGGTCTACATCTACCGCATCACGATCGGGGTCGGCGGCGCCGTGGTCTTCGGCCACGACTCCGCGACGCTGGCCACCATCCTCCCGCCCAACATCAGCGGGACCGCGCGCAACTACCTGATCCACTGGTCGACCGACTACGACGACTTCGCCGGGACCTACTTCTCGCAGATCGCCATCTTCGACATGACCGGGAGCACGGCGTGGAAGCACAGCCGGGTCACGCACACCCAGCCGCCCGCGCCGGCGGGCGAGCAGCAGTTCAACCTCCTCGGCTACGGCGCCGGCGTCTCGGAGTTCTCGGGCGGCCTCAGCGACATCGCGTCGGTGCGCATCGGCTGCCGCTTCCACACGACCACCGAGGCGCGCGAGGACTGGATCACGGAGAGCTCGACGCCGGACACCGTCGGCGTGCGGCCGGAGGTCGAGCTCGCGCCGCTGTCGACCGTGTTCTACGACGCCGACCCCGACACCGACGTCGGCGACGCCGTCCTGGACCCGGAGACCCTCGCCGGGCCCGCCGAATGGCTCGCCGCCGTCAACGCCGCCGCGCACCGCAAGCGCCTCTACAGCCCGATGCTCAACGTGCAGCCGCGCAGCAGCGCTGGGCTGCTCCGGGCCACGTTCGAGCCCGTCAACTTCCACCGCGACCAGCAGGGTCTCAAGTGGACACCGCAATTCGCCTGGCGCCGGCCCGTCCCCCGGCTCGCCACGGCCGCGCGCGTCTGGGTGCACGTGCAGACCTACCTCGCCGGCGGCGCCCCCGGCGGGTCGGAGATCGAGTTCTTCCTCAGGGTGTGGATGCTGCCATCGCTGCCGACGTCGGTGGCCGACCAGAAGCCGGACGGCTGGCGGGCGGTGCCCATACAGACCTGCACCACGAACCACACCAGCACCGGCGTCGGCGAGTGGATCGACCTCGGCGAGCTCAGCCTCACCGGCTATTTCAAAGAGCCGCAGTACTTTCTGCTGGCCTACGGCTTCGGCGACGGCACGGGCTCGTCCTACCAGCGCGCCCGCATCAAGCAGGTCGTCGTCGACCCGTACGAGTAGCCGGGTAGAAGGCTGGAGCATGTTTAAGCTCGGCATTCTCTCCATCGCGCTGCTGCTCTTCGACGGCCCGCCCGTGCCCACGGGCAAGGTCGCCGCGAAGGTTTCCGACGTCCACGCGGCGAGCCAGCTGCTCGCCGGCTGCCTGCCCGCGGACGTGAAGCCGGCCGCGGTCTCGCTCATCGTGGTCAACGAGGCCGACGGAGACGACGTCCAGCACGTCATTTACACGGTCGAGGTCGGGCTGCACGAGGACTCGGCGGCCTGCTTCCGCGACAAGATCGTCGACTGGGCGGGGCTGTGATGGACCGCCAGCCATCGAGTGATCAACGCTGGCTCTGGCGCGCGGGCCTCATCGCGGTCGCCGTCACCGCGCTCGCCGCCGTGATGCTGAGCCGCGACGGCACCGGCTGCCGCCCGCCGCCCGACGACGAGCCCGAGCCCGCCTGCGAGCCCGGCGACAACACCTGCAAGGCCGGCGAGCCCGCGCCCGCGCCCGCGCCGAGCAAGCCGGTGAGCATGTGACCCAAGGAGCCCCGAGCCCGCGGCCCTGGCTGTGGCCGAGCATCGGCGCCGTGACGCGCGTCGTCGCCGGCCTCGCGGTCCTGATCGCCGGACAGGTCAGCGACCACACCGGCGTCCCGCTCGGCGCGGCCTCGTGGCTCGGCGCGCTCTTCCTGCTGGGCCTCGGTGGGACCGATGCCGCCAAGGCCCGCAGCGAGTGGCTCGCCGTGCGCCAGGCTCCGCCGTCGCCGTATGACCAGCGCGAGGTACAGGAGGCGCTCCGCGTCGTCGACATCGTCGAGCGCCACGGCGCCCGCGTCATCCAACTCGCGGCGGAGCGGGTGCTGCAGGAGCGCGGCCAACTCGGCGCGAACGGAGGCAGCCATGACGAGTGACGTTTTTCCATCGACCGGGTCGGGCTCGTGGGCGCGGCCGACGACGACGCGGTCCGCGGTCGCCCACAAGGTCCTCTGCGCCATCGCCCGCATGACGCTGCAGGAGATGCAGGTTCTCGGGGCCACGGCCCGGGCCAAGCCCCCAAAAACCCCCAGCCGCGCGGCGCAGCGGACGGTGCTGTTCGCGTGCCTCGACATCCTCGCCCTCATCCTCGTGCTCTGGAGCTGACCCATGGGACAGATCGACAACATCATCCGCGCCGTCGGCGACGGCGAGCGCGCCGCCGCCTCGCTGCTCACCCTGGCCGACCGCGCCGCGGGCCTCATCGGCCGGGGCGGGCCCCGGTGGCACCGCTGGCGCTCGATGCGGCTGCGCCTCCGGGCGGTCCGGGTCGAGGAGCGCCGGCCGGGGAAGGCGATGGCGCTGCGCCGGCGCGCGGCGCTCCATCTCCATCACGCCCTGGCGCTCGAGATCCAGGGCGGGGGCGCAGCGGCGTTCACTGACGCGGCGGCGATGGTCCCCCTGCTGCAGGGGCGCGAGCCCCTGGCGGGGTCCTGATGGGGCACCGTCAAGCCGACCTCAAGATCGTCCAGCTCGGCTGGGTCCCCGCCACCGTCGCCGCCCAGATCAAGGGCGGCGCCTTCGCCTCGCAGTCGACCCGCGACGCCGCGCTGCGCAGCCAGATGCAGGTCGCCCCCGTCGGCCGCCGCGTCGTCGCCGAGGCCAGCCTCAACGGCGAGGCGGCGTTCCTCGTGCCCGACGGCGAGGACCCGGAGAGCGGGTTCGTCCAGAAATACCCCCTGGCGCCGACCAACGAGCTCAGCCAGGGCTTTCGCACCATGGCGCGGCAACGCGTCTGCCTCACCCCCGGGTACGGGCTTAAGGTGTGCGGCATCTTCGCCCCCAGCGGGCCGGTGCAATTCTCAGACGAGGGCGGCGAGTGGCACGAGGACAGCCCCGGCGCCTGGCTCCTCATCACCGTCCAGTGGGACACCGGCGAGGACGCGCCCGTCACCACCACCTACAAGTACACGCCGAAATTCTCGAAGCTCCCGTTCAAGGCCCTGCCGACCGGCGCCGGCGCCGTGTGGGACGTCCTCGAGCCCATGGACGCGGACATCCCGTCGCCGACCCCGGCCCAGGGCATCTACACCGAGCACGTCATCGCCACCGTGACGATAGACGCCTATGGCGGGCTCCGCCCCGTCGACGTGTGCGTGTACGAGAGCCCGCGCACCGCCCACCACGACGACGAGCACCGCGAGGGGACGCTGTCGTTTTTCCCGGCCACCCCGAACCTGCCGCAGGTGTACGCGGTCGTCGGGCGCTCCGCCGCCTACCCGCTCGATCAGGGCAGTCAGCAGGCCAACAAGACGACCCACGACCAGCGCATGGTGTGGGGCCCGCGCCTGCTGCAATTCACCGCCTGGTCTGAGAGCGCGGCGGTCACCGCCACCGAGGGCGCGCCGCTCACGACGACGAGCACGACGGACGTCGGCTTGCAGAGCGCGGTCACCAGCTACAGCGCGACGCACCCCGGCTGGAGCACGAGCTGCGGCGGCTACGCGATGAACCTTGAGCAGGCGGGCCCGCTCGAGCTGCGCGGCAAGGCCGGCGCGATCCCGATGCTGCTCCGCGTCTACGCCAAGGTCACCGGCGGGACGGGCACGGTGACCTTCAAGTCCGCCGACTACTCGATCGGCGAGCTCGCGGTCACCGGCACCAGCTACGCCTGGGTCGAGGGCGTGGCATGGATGAAGTGCGGGACGAACCCCGCGGACCACGTGCCCGTCGAGGCCTTCCTGCGCATCAGCTCCGGCGCGCAGACGCTGTCGGTCCTCTACCTCAGCGCCGAGTTCGGCCGCGGCTACATCCCAGAGGAGTAGCTAGATGCAGAACGAGTTCGCCTCGGGGATGACGTTGTCGAAGGCGATCGACACCGTGAGCGTCATGCACACCATCCCGAGCGGGCAGTCATCATCCTGGCCCGGATCGCCGACCGCCAGCTGACGTTGGCGGAGGTCGCCGAGGAGCTGGGCTACCGGACCTACGGCGCCTTCGCGGCCGCCTGCCGGCGTCTGTTCGGGGCGCGGCCCAGGGAAATCCGCGAGGGCCGGGCCTTCGTCGGCAGCGAGGTCGCGCAGCGCCAGACCGCCACCGCGCAGTACCACCTGCGCTGCACGCCGTGGGAGCACGAAGAAATCACCCGCCTCGCCGGGGCGCTGGCCCAGCGAGACGGGGTGACGAGGGGAGCGGCGCTCGTGGGCGCCATGGCGGACGCGCTCAGA
>Ga0075163_10002447_pt1 | contig 24924 bp, 25 predicted proteins | sample JI1023141ADNA_FD_71478 | JGI IMG/M metagenome (GOLD analysis project Ga0075163, IMG submission 71478) | Wastewater effluent complex algal communities from Wisconsin, to seasonally profile nutrient transformation and Carbon sequestration -... | ecosystem: Engineered > WWTP > Effluent > Algae... | reverse complement strand
AGACTCAGTATCAAAATGAAGTCGATGTATCGCTTCTGACACCCAGAGTCGCATTCGGCTATCCTGAGGCGATGGCGGTAGGAGTACGTGAGCGGGCACGACTCGCATTGCGCACCGAGATCGCCCAGGCCATGAGCGATCTGTTCGCCGCGCGCGGCTTCGACGCGGTGACCGTTGAGGAGGCCGCCGGCCAGGTCGGCATCTCGCGGGCCACGTTCTTCCGGTACTTCGGGTCCAAGGAAGACGCCGTTCTGGCCGCCGTCGAGGCATCGTCGATCGACTATGCGGCACACCTGCAGAGCCTGCCCCCACTCGATGGCGAAACCCCCTGGCAGCTGTTGCTGCGCGCCTTCAAGGACGCCATCGCCGAGCAGGGCGAACACTCCGACCTGGAACGCTCCCGCGCGCTGATGATCAACTCCACCGTGTCGCTGCGCACCCGGATGGCGCAGCGGCGTTTCGCTCTCGAGGATGCGCTGACCCCGGTTCTGGCGGGACGCATGGACGCACCGGAGGCCGCCCGCGCGGTCGTCACCACCGCGCTTGCCGGGCTCGATCTCGCGTGGCGGCGCTGGGCCGCCGGCGACGAGCCGACTGTCGCCCGCTCGCTGGATCGCGTCTTCGAGCACCTTGACACGGCGAATTCGCCTTTGACGATCGCACCGCGCACCTAGGTCTTCACCGCGGGCACGCGTCGGTGCTGCTACCCCGTGGCGGCGCCATCGGCGATGATCGCCGACACGGCGGCCTGCACGCCGCGTCCGGCGATCACGATCGGTTCCACCGAGCGCAGCGTGCGACACAGCACGAAGGCCCCTTCCAGCGCGGTCAGGGTGATCACGGCGAGCTGCCGGCACTGTTCCTCGGTGATGTCGAGCTGCCCGAACCATGCCGCGAGCCCGGCCAGCCAACTTTCAAAGACCGCCGCGGATTCCTGGCGCAGCGCCTCATTCGTGCTGGCCACTTCCAGGGCGATGGTCTCGATCGAGCAGGCCTCGCGATAGTCCTGCGACGCCATCAGCGCGCCGGCATTCTCGAAGAGTTGCGGGATGCCGGTGGCGGGGTCGGTGCCGGCCAACTGCGCTCCCACAAACGCGCCGTACCGGACCCCTTCGCATCGGATCACCTCGGCGGTGATCGCTTCCTTGCCCCCGGGGAAGTGGTGATAGATCGACCCGAAGGGCGCCCTGGCCGCCGCGGAGATCTGTTTGAGGCCGGTGGCCGCCATCCCCTGATGCCGGTAGAGCTCGGCCGTCGCGTCCAGGATCCGATCCCGGGTGCCGGGCTCCGCCATGACAGGTCCTCCTTGCGCGTGTGCGAACCTCAGCATATCGTTAGCCCCAATAGAACGATCTATCTAGGAGGTCGGATGCTCACCGTCGACGTACCCGCGGGGCGCATCTCCTACGAGGACACCGGCGGCGACGGGCCCGTCCTGGTGTTCGGCCACGGCCTGCTGATGGACGGCAGTCAGTGGCGCAAGGTCATCCCGCAGCTATCCGGATACCGGTGCATCACACCGACATTGCCGATGGGGGCCCACACCGAGCCGATGCGCCCGGACGCCGACCTGACCGAGCAGGGGGTCGCCGGGATTCTGGCCGACTTCCTGGACGCACTCGACCTGGAGGACGTCACCCTGGTACTCAACGACTGGGGCGGCGGTCAATTCATGATCGCCGACGGCAGAGACGCGCGGCTGGGCCGGCTGGTGCTGGCGTCGTGCACCGCGTTCGACAACTACCCACCCAAGCCTGCCCGCCCGGCCGCCCTGCTGTGCCGGCTGCCCGGCGGCGGATGGGTGATCACCAAACTGCTGGGCACCCGGTTCTTTCGGCACAGCAATCGCGCCTACGGGGCGCTGACCAAGTACGGGCTTCCCGATGCCTTGTTCGACACCTGGTTCGCCCCCGCCGCCGAGAATCGTGCGGTGCGTCGCGATCTGGTCAAGTTCGTCACCGGCGCGCCGTCCCGGCGCCGGCTGCTCGAGCTGTCCGAGCGGATGCGCGGCTTCACCCGACCGGTGCTGGTCATCTGGGCACGCGAGGACCGGATGATGCCGTTGGCGCACGCCGACCGGCTGGTCGAGCTGTACCCCGACGCCACCAAGGTGATCGTCGAGGATTCGTGGACGCTGATCCCGGAGGACCAACCGGAGGCCATGGTCCGGGCGCTGCGGGAGTTCGTGGGGTCGTTCGGCAGCGATCCGAGTTTGGGATCGGTAGCCACTCGGCCGTAGTCGACTTGCGCCATGAACTCCACCCCGCACAGCATCAAGCGCACCGCGGCCGCCGCCCTGTTGGCCGGCACCGCCGCACTGACCGGCCTGGTTCTCACACCGGCCACCGCCCACGCCGAACCGGGCCGCGCGACCGGGCCCTTCACCTGGTGTCCGGGCCAGCACCAGGGCTTTGCGGGGTCCGGTCCCGGCCGCCCCAACTGGGACTGGAACACCTGCCACACCTACTGGTGGGTGTACGGGGAGCCGGGCGGCAACGTGGCCGAATCCGTCTGGGAAGGCGCCCTGCCGCCGGCGGAGATCCCGCTGGAGAATCTGACGCGACCGCCGTTCAACTGCGGGCTGTTCTTCTGCCAGGACCCCGGCGGGCGCTACACCGTCGACCCGCGCATTCCGGCACCCTAGGGCCGTCGCCGTTTTTTGCTGCAGAGCACAGCGCGTTAATCTGCTGTATCGGCCTCAGCCAACGAGCAGACAGAAGAGTTGAGCACAGTCATGACCGCAGCAGCAGAAACGTCGACACTCGAAGATCGGGTCGGCCACTGGTACCAGATGGAAGACACCTACCTGGTGGGACGCGAGAAGATCCGCGAGTTCGCTCGGGCCGTGCAGGACAAGCACCCCGCCCACTGGAACATCGCTGCCGCGCAGAAGCTCGGCTACACCGGCCTGGTGGCCCCGCTGACGTTCACGTCGGCGCCGGCCATGGCGTGTAACCAGCGGATGTTCGAGCAGGTGGTGGTCGGCTACGACATGTACCTGCAGACCGAAGAGGTCTTCGAGCAGCACCGCCCGATCGTCGAGGGTGACGAACTGACCATCGACGTCGAACTGACCTCGGTGCGCAGGATCGCCGGGCGGGATCTGATCACCGTCACCAACACCTTCACCGACACCGCCGGCGAAGTGGTGCACACCCTGCACACCACCGTCGTCGGCGTCGGCAGTGACGACGTCGACCCGGCGATCCGCCCGGCGGTGGCGGGCGTGATGATGCACGGCATCAACATGCTCGGCGCCGAGGACACCGGCACGGGCTACCAGAAGACGGTCCGGCCGGAGGTGGCCCAGCGCATCGCGGACGCCGGCGCAACGCGCACCCCCGCGTCGCCCTCGTTCGACGGGCTGAACGTCGGAGACGAGCTACCGGTGCACCACACCCGGCTCTCCCGCGGGGATCTGGTGAACTACGCCGGGGTGGCCGGTGATGCCAACCCGCTGCATTGGGACGACAACGTCGCCAAGCTGGCCGGGCAGGAGGACGTCTTGGCGCACGGCATGCTGACGATGGGCCTGGGCGCGAGCTTCGGCACGTCCTGGACCGACGACCCGGGTTCGGTGACCCGCTACGCGGTGCGGCTGTCGCAGCCCGCGATCGTTCCCGCCGACGGCGGAGCGGATATCGAGTACAGCGGCCGCATCAAGTCGCTGGATCCCGAGACCCGCTCCGGTGTCGTGATCGTCGGCGCGAAATCGCAGGGCCGCAAGATTTTCGGTCTCGCGACGTTGACCGTCCGGTTCAGCTGACCGGAACGGTCACCACACCGACACGGTCAGCGCGCCGGCAGAGCTGTTCACCCCGTCGGTGTCGGTGGCCACGATCAGGATGGTGCGGGTCGTCCACCCGCCCTGGGTGGCGGTGAAGGTGACGGCTTCCAGTGCGTCCTCGTACTGCTGCTTCGTCGCGACGCCGGACAGTGTCAGCGTTCTGGTCCCGGCGTCGTAGGTCGCCGTGATCGGGTTGCCGGGCAGGCCGGCAAAGCTCAGCGTGTCCCCGGACTTGCCGAAGGTCGTGACACTCATGGTGACCTTCTGCAGATGACTGGAATCGGCGTCGACGATGCTGACCGAGGCGACCGGCTTCACCGGCGATTCGCCGATGGTGTACGAGCGGCCACCGATCGGGGTCACCAACGGCACGTAGCGCGTCGGTGACGAAACACCCAGTGTCACAAAGCCCGGCGCGATATTCGCGATTCCGTGTTCGTCGACCGCCGCGATGGACAGGCCGCGTACCAGTGCGGCCCCCTGGGTGGCGGTGAACGTCACCGCCTTGAGCGCCTCCTCATACTGCGCGAGTGTGCCGGCTCCGCTCAACGTCAGCGTGAAATCCGCCGCGTTCCACGTAGCGGTGATTGGATTGCCTTGTGGGGCAACGTAGTCCAGCACATCACCGCTCTGGGCGAAGGTCACGATCTTGACGGTCAACTTGGAGAGTCTGCCTGAATCACCGTCGACGATGTCGACCGCGGATACGATCTCGGCCGGGCTGCCGCCGATGGTGAATCCACCGCCGGCGATCGGGGTGACCAAGGGCGGCAAGGTCGGAGCGGGCCAGACGCCGACGGTGACGAACCCGGGCGCGATGTTTTCCACATCGTCTTCGTCGGTGGCCGAGATGGACAGACCGCGCACCAGAAGTGCCCCCTGGGTGGCCGAGAAAGTCACCGCCTTGATCGCCTCCTCGTACTGTGCGAGCGTTCCCGACCCGGACAGGGTGAGGGTGAGAGTCTCGGGATCCCATGAGCCGACGACCGGGTTGTCCGCGGGTGCGGTGTAGGCCAGCGCATCCCCGACCTGAGCCAGCGTGGCGATCTTGATGACGACGCGCTTCAACCCGACGGAGTCGCCGTCGACGATGTCGACCGTGGACACGATGTGCGCCGGTTCGCCACCGATGGTGTGACCGCCGCCGGCGATCGGGGTGACCAGCGGGGGCGCCTGGTAGACCGGGTCGACCGTGACCGGGATGGAGACGGTCAGATTGTCGGCCTGCGCGATCCCGAGGAAGCGGGTCACGGTTTCCACCAGGGTCTGGATCTGACCGAGCACACCGGGAAGGTGCTCGGTGTCATCGTGGATGACGATCTTGAAGCTGTCGACGAGAGGCTGCCCGGTGACCAGCGCCCACGGTGTGTAGACGAACTTCCCGCTGATCAGATCCCGGTATACCCAACCCTTTTCGGGCTGGATGATCTCGTAGCTGAGGACATCGCCGTTGGGGTCGGTGGCATTCAGATCGATGTAGACCTGACCCAGCACATTCTGTTCGTAGACGATCGGTCCGGCGACCGGCGTCCTGTTGACAAAGGTGTGGCTGATCTGACGCGCGACCCAGGCCATCATGGTGTTCACCAGGACATCGAGCGGGTTCGGCGGGGTGGCCGACTGGGTGCCGAGCGCGGCGCTGGCCGCCGTCATCTTCGGCGTCACGGTGCCGACGGCCGGCTTGGCATCCTCGATGGCCGGCGCCGGCGCCACCTCGATCACCGGAGTCTGCTCAGGTGCCTCGTCGGTATCGGTCACCACCGGCGCGACGGATTCGGCCGACAGTTCCGGTGCCGCCTGCAGCGCGACGGTGACGGCCTTCTGGACCTCGAGGGGCTTGTCGATCTGGATGCGGGGCCGATCCTTACGCCCCTCGGTGGTGTCGGTCGGCTCTTCGGCGACCGCCTCGGCGGGGTCCTGCACCGGCTCCGGCGTACCGGGTTCGGCGAGTTCGGGCTCCTCGACTGTCTCGTCGGCCTTTTCGGTGACACTCGGCTTGGTGGCCGTCCTGGGGCCGCGCTTGCGGTTGACGCCGGGGCGATCGGTCGAGTCGTTCGATGCTGCCGACGACTCACCACCCGATGTCGTCCCGGTGTCCGCGTAGGCCGGCTGCGCGGCGCTGGCGATCGCGAAGCCGACGCCGAGTGAGACCGCGAGTGCACCGACGCGGCCGACGTGCAGGGCGTAGTTCCCGGGACTGCGGATGCCGGCATTCTTGCGCGCGTGGCGCCCCGGCTTGCCGGCACCGGCCGACGTCAGCAGATCGCTGGCCGGCCACCCCTGATGGGCGTCGCGGGGCTCTCCCCCGCGGGTGACACGATGGCGGGCGGGAGCTGCGCGCATGGGGGTTCTCTCCATCGTTGGTGTTCATGCCCGGGCGGCCGAGCGTTGATTTCTCCCACTTGGGAACAACGAGACCCTAAGGTAATTACGCTCCTCGCGTAGCGATATTGACGGACGCATTTCCGATTTCAAGCACACAGCTAATGCAGCATTCCGGATAACCCTTGTTAGGTGCGCTATTGCCCCAGTGTTCGCAAATAGACATATGCGTAAAAGTTGTTTGTTGTCCGAACTGTGCTAGACGCGTACGGCTGCGAGCCGGGTCTCAGCAGTCTGTGCGCAAGCCGAGAATCTCCTGTCGGAATCTGGTTAGCTTTGCAGGTCAGGACCACCAATCAGAAGGAGCCGATCACATGTCGCTCAACGTCCGTCGCACGGTCGCCGGAATCCTGGGAGCCGGCGCATTCACCGGAGCGACGCTTTTCGCCGCCATCCCCACCGCTTTCGCCGAGCCGGTGCCGCCACCGAACTGCACCGCCGCCGACCTGGCCGGCGTGGCCTCCGGCGTCTCCGCGGCCACCTCGGCCTATCTTTTCACCCACCCCGAGGTGAACACCTTCTTCACCAGCCTGCACGGCCTGCCGCACAGTGAGATGGAGGCGAAGGTCAACGAGTACTTCGAGGCCAATCCGCAGACCGGCGCCGAGCTCAAGGGCATTCGGAAGCCGCTGCAGGACATTCGACTTCGCTGCGGTGACACCGACGGCGATGGCGATGTCGACATTCTCTGACCCGCGGCACTCCGACCACTCCGCTTCACCCATCCAATGAAAGGGACCCTTGTGATCAAGTCACGCTGGACCGCCGCCGCACTTCTCGCTGCCGCCGGCGCCGCCGGTGCCATCGTCGCCGCGCCGATGGCGTCGGCCGAACCCACCAACTGCACCAACACCGGAAACATCGTGTCCGGCACGAGCAACGTCTGCACGAGCCCGGGCAACGCACAGATCACCAGCTCGCCCGGCCAGCTCGGTGAGAGCCAGTGGGGCATGTGGCCGTGGGGCTACGGCGGCTACGGCGGCATCGGCATCCTGTAGCCGACCGCATCCGCAACGACGAAGGGCGCCCACGGTGTGGGCGCCCTTCGCGATTGTCGGGGATGTCGTGGCTCCCCGGGAATCAGTTGCGTACGGATGTGTCCACGTGCGGCACGTGCACCCGCGGGACCAGCTGGTCCAGCCAGGGGTAATTGCTGTCGTTGTCGTAGATGTCGTACACGCCCGCGCCATTGCCGAGCGCAGTGACGTCCTGCAGGGTCACCGCGGCCTGCGCCGGTGCGGCGAAGCCGACCACGGCAGCCGTGAACGCCCCGGCGACCAGTCCTGCCATCGTGAAGTTCATCATCGCTCTCGCCTCTTGCCTCTTGCCTCTGTCGGGGGCAATCGCCCGGCGACATGCGATGTAACGGGCACTGCGGGGGATTGATTCCCTCAGCCGTACGTCGCGTCGAGGAAGCGGCCGCGTACCTCGGGCGACGGAACCGGGCAAGCCTCGTACCTACCGCCGACGCGGTAGCGGACCGCGGCGAAGGCCGCATACAAGCGGTCGCGCAGGAAGCCGGGGATCACGCGGGCCGCGAGCGCCAGCCTCCACGGGCCACCGAGATAATCGGCCACCTGCAGCAGCGCTGCAGACTCCGTGCTCACCGTCTCGCCCGGTAGGCCCGGGTCACGCACGAAGACAACCGAATCCAATCCCGCCAACCGCGGATGCCGCGCGATGATGTCGCGGGCGAAGTCGCTGTCGAGCGCGGCGAAGCGCAGTGACCCATGCCGATCGAACCGCAGGATCGTGCGCACCGCGCCGTTGCATACGCCGCATACCCCGTCGTACAACAGGACCGGTGTTGCTTTATCCATGCCGCGAGTATGCCCTCAGCGCCGTGCGTTCACACCGTCCAGCAGGATCCGGCTGATGGTGTCCACCCACGCCTCGGTCAGGCCGCCGGGCCCGCGGACCAGGATGGCCGCCAGCGCCGCACCGATCACCATCTCCAGCAGGATGGCCGCGTCGAAACCCGGCTTCAGGTCGCCACGCGCGGTGGCCTCGGCGAGGTAGTCGTCCAACCCGCTCCAGCCACGTCCCACAAAACGGTCGAGCAGGCGCTGGTTCAGCGACGGATCGACCGCCGCCTCGCCGATCAGACCGGGAACGGCCAGCCGTGCCAGCGGCGAGGTCAACAACGTGGCGGTGCGCGCGACAATACTGCGGAGATCCTGATCCAGGCTGCCCGTCGACTGGATGACCGAGGTGTCCGCATCCCGGAAGACCGCCTCATGCACCAGGTGTGCCTTACCCGGCCAGCGTCGGTACACCGCGGGCCGGGAGGTGCCGGCGCGGTCGGCGATCGCGGCGACCGTCAGGTCGGCGTAACCGACCTCCGACAACAGCGCCGCCGCGGCGTCCAGCACCGCCGCATCGATGCGCGCGTCGCGGGGTCGTCCGTTCTCTGCCGTCATATACGTGACACATGTAACGTTACTGCGGTGGCAGCTGCAATGTCGACCGTCCGCGACCTCACCGACGTGGTGGACGAGAGCTTCGGCGGCAAGGCGTTCGGACTCGCCGAACTCGCCCGGCTCGGCGTACCGGTGCCCCCGGGCTTCGTGATCGGCCACCCCGCCGACGGGCCGCTCAGTGACGAGATCATCGAACGATTCTCACGCATGCGGGCCGCCGGCTCGACGCCGGTCGCGGTGCGCTCCTCGGCGTCCGGTGAGGACGGCGCCGACCAGTCCTACGCGGGTCAATACGACACCGTGCTGGGCGTCGACTCCATCGAAAGCCTCGCCGCGGCGATCGCCCGGTGCCTCGGGTCGGTAACCTCCGAGCGCGCAACGTCCTACGGCGATTCGCGCGCCGACATGCACCTGGTGGTCCAGCACATGGTCGACGCCCGCGCCGCCGGAGTGGTCTTCACCGCCGACCCGGCCTCCGGGCGTCGAGACCTGGTGGTGATCGATGCGGTCCGGGGACTCGGCGACGTACTGGTCGACGGCTCGACGTCATCGGATCATCACGTGTTGACCCACGCCGGCGTCCCGGTCGTCGCCGAGTCCGGCCCGCTGCCGGCGCTGACCGACGACGAAATTGCCCGGGTTCACGAAGGCGCGCTGGCCGCGGCCCGGCATTGGGGGCGACCGCTGGATCTCGAATGGGCCATCGACCAGTCCGGCACGCTGTGGTGGCTGCAGGCTCGACCCATCACGACCCTGCCCGGCGATCTCAACGAAATGGACTCTGCGGTAACCGGTCCCACGCACGTCTACACCCGGTGCAATATCGGCGAGATGATGCCCGGCGCGTTCTGCCCGCTCACCGCGTCGGTCAGCGGACACGCCATCGACTACGCCATGCAGATGGTCCAGGTGGCGGGCGGCGTTCAGGAACACTACGAGGACCGCTGGCGGCAGGTCGGCTACTTCTATGGCCACATGTTCCTCAACATGACCGAGGGAACCGCGTTGAGTTCGGGGATCCTGGGCAATTCGCGGGAGCAGTTCTCGCTGTCGATCTGTGGCCGTGTGATCGACGAGCTGGAACCCGGACCCCCCAAACCTGTGCTCCGCAGGCTCATCAATACGATCCGGCTGAGTTCGTTCGCGCTGAGCGCGGGCCCGGCGATCAGGCGCATGCCCGCCACGATCGCGCGTTTCCCGGTGTTCACCAGCAACGACCCGCGGGTGATCCTGACACAGCTTCAGGCCGGGCTGGAGATCTACCGCGACGTCACCCTCACCCACGTGCGGTCCTCGTCACGAGCGGCGGTCGCGGCGAATGTGCTGGAAAGCCAGCTCATTCGGCAGGCGCTCAAGCGGGGTGACGGCGAAACCGCGGGTAGCGCCGAGGCGATCCGCCTGATGACCGGCGCCGGTGTGGAGAGTGCGCTGATGGTCCGCCAACTCGATGACGTCGTGCAGATGATCGCGGCCGATCCGGCTGCCGTCGAGGAGTTCCTGTCGGTCGACCCGGGTGAGGCCGTCATCCGGATGTGCGCGGGCAACGGCGCGAGCGCGGCGGCACTGCGCCGGTTCCTGGACGTCCACGGTCACCGTGGTTACCGCGAACTGTGCATGCGGGACCCGTCCTGGGCGGATGACCCCGCGGGACTCGGCGCATTGATGCAGGTGATGCTGCGCGCGCCCGGGCACGGCGACGCCACGGTCCCCGGCGACGCCGCGACCCAGTCACCGACACTGCGCGTGCTGGCCCGCCTCGCCCAAGGCGGGGCACGAGGCCGCGAGGAGACCAAATCGCGAATGGCCTTGGTGGCGCACCTGCTCAAACGCGGCTACCGCCATCTCGGCGAAGTCCTCTGCGGCGCCGGCCGGCTCCCCGACGCCGATCTGGTGTTCTTCTTCGACCGCCACGAGTTGCACGAACTGGTGCACGCCGATGATCCGGCCGACCTGGTGGCCCGCGCGGTGGGCCGTCGCGAAGCGCTGCCCTTCCAGGCCGCGCTGGAGTTCGACGATGTGTCTGTGGGCCGGCCGACACCGGCGGTCCGGGTCGCGCACGCCGCACCGGACGGTCGTCTCGTCGGCCGGCCGGCCGGCCGCGGATCGGTCGAAGGCATTGTCCGGGTGGCTCGTTCGGTCACCGAGGCGGGCGGTCTGCAACCTGGCGAGATCCTGGTGGCGCCGGTGACCGATGTGGGGTGGACGCCCTACTTCGCCGTGATCTCGGCCCTGGTCACCGATATCGGCAGCTCGGTCTCCCACGGCGCGGTCGTGGCCCGCGAGTACGGATTACCGTGTGTCGTCAATACATTGGTGGCGAGCCGGGTGCTGCGCACCGGGGACCGCGTGCATGTCGACGGTGACCGCGGACTGGTCACACTGCTGGATCAACAGCCCTCCACAGTGGCCGCCGCGGACGCCTCGATCACATCGGACACCTGACCGCGACGGTTCCAGGCGGCGCGCTGGCGCCGCGCGCCGTTGCCCTGTTCGATGATGCGGGCCAGCTCGTCGGTGACGAACTCGAAGTCGCCGACCTCCCGCAACGCCGGTGCGATCGCGCCGACGAACGCCCGCAGCAGGTCGACGACGGGGGCGCAACCGTGACCGCCCAGATCCACGGCCTGTCCGTCCAGCCCGTCATGGGCGGATCGCCAGTAGGCCGCCGCCAGCACGTGCGGTTCCAGGCGCAGCGACGGCGCGCCGCGCCGCTCGGCCTCCAGCGCGGTCATCACCGCACCCCGGGTGAGCGCGGCGAGCAATACCGACTCCGCGACCGTGGCCGGAACGTCGGAGACCCGCACCTCCACGGTGGGGAAGTTCGCCGACGGGCGGACGTCCCAGTAGACCATCCCCTCGTCGACCATCGCGCCGGCTTCCACCATCGACTGCACCGCAGCGTCATAGTCCCGGGCCGCCTCGAAATATGGGGTCGGACCGGCACTGGGCCACCGCGACCACAGCACGTGCCGCCAGCTGGCGTGGCCACTGTCGGCATTGCGGTATATGGCCGAGTTGGCCGTCAACGCCAGCAGCAACGGCAGCCAGGGCCGCAGCCGATTGCTCACCTTGATGGCCGCGTCCCGATCGGGCACCGCGACATGCACGTGGCAGCCGCTGATGCCCTGTTCGTGCGCGATCATCCCGAACCGCTGCGCGATCTGCCCGTAGCGTTCGGTATCGGTGATCGGAAAGTGTTGGGGCACCGTGGGTGGCAGCGCAACCGCCAGTAGCCGGGCCCCGGCCCGGTGGGCCGCCTCGCCGGTGACCCGCCGCAGCCGGACCAGCTGGGCGTGAACGTCCTCGACCGAGTCGGCGACTTCGGTGGCCGTCTCGACCTGACAGCTGGTGAGTTCGCGTGCAAGTTCGACACCCTGCGCGCAGGCAAGCTCGGCGACCCGGGTGTTCGACGGCACGGGGTCACCCGAATCCGCATCGACGAGCAGAAATTCCTCTTCCACACCGAAGGTGGGATGGCTGGACATGATCTCCCCGAACGGTTGAACCAGACGACGGCCCAGGGGTTCCTGTGCGCTACGTTGACTGCCCGTTCTCCGGCATCGTCAAACGGGCCAGCTGTTCCCGAAGCTCGATGTTCTGCCGCCGAAGCACCTCGGCTTCCTCACGCAGGGTGGCGAGATGCGGTTCGAGATCCGCCGCGCTGAAGCGCACCGTGATGTGCTGGGGGCAGTTCCAATCGTAGGACTGGACGGCCACAAGAAGCACACGTTCGACGACCGCATCGTAGCCCGGATCCGAGAAGCTCTCGATCAGCGCGGGGTCGGACTCGGCGGTGACCACCCGCACGTGACCGAAGACCTTGAGTCGGCGCCGGTGCAGATAGTCCACGGCAATGAGCGCGACGTGATCGTTGCCTGCGACGTTCCCGGTACTGATGTACTGAAGATTTCCACGGTAGTCGGCCCATCCGATCGTGTTGTCGTCCACCACACGAAGGAAACCTGCGGGCCCACCACGGAACTGGACGTAGGGCCAGCCGGTTTCGCCGACCGATGCCAGGTAGAAGCTGTCCCGCTCGGACAGGTATTCCTTCTCGTCGTCGGTCAGCGCGTCCGGGCCGGGGGCAGCGATCCCCTGGACGCGTTTACGGTCGTAGAAGGCGTCGCTACCGTACTGGTGCTGAACCGCCCGGACACCCTCGGTGAACGCCATCGCCGCGTAGTGCTTGCTCACGGTTTCATGAAAGCACGCCGACGGGCAGGACCACCGCCGCCAAATTCATTGGCGCGGAATGGACACCTGGCAAGCAGGATTGCGCTAATGCGTCCGTGCGTCAGCCTCATAGGCTCGGGGCTCCCCCATGATTCGAGGTCCCGATGAATGCCTTTGCCACCCGCTATCACACCACCACCATCGACGGTCTGGACGTCTTCTATCGCGAGGCCGGTGACCCCGCCAATCCGACAATCCTTCTACTGCATGGATTTCCGTCCAGCTCGCATATGTTCCGAAATCTGATCAGCTCGCTGAGTGACCGATTCCATCTGGTGGCGCCCGACCACATCGGGTTCGGGCGATCCGCGGCACCGTCCGTGCAGGAGTTCACCTACAGCTTCGACCGGCTGACCGAGGTCACCGAGGCGTTGATCGGTGAGCTCGGCCTGAGTCGGTTCGCGCTCTACATTCACGACTACGGCGCACCGATCGGGTTGCGCATTGCCAGCCGGACTCCCGAACGGATAACCGCCATCATCTCCCAGAGCGGGAATGCCTACCTGGAGGGCTTCACCCCGTTCTGGGACATCCTGTTCGCGCATGCCAAGGACCGTGCCGCGAATGAGGCCGGCGTTCGCGAATACTTCACTGCCGCAACCACACGCTGGCAGTACACCCACGGGGTCCCGGCCGACCGGCTCGACCGGATCGCACCAGAGGCCTGGCTGCTCGACCAGGCCGGACTCGACCGCGACGGCAACGACGCGATCCAGTTGCAGCTGTTCTGGGACTATCAGTTCAACCTCGACGGCTACCCCGCATTCCAGGAGTACTTCCGATCCCACCAGCCACCCCTGCTCGTGACGTGGGGCAAGAACGACGAGATCTTCGGCGCAGCGGGCGCGGAGGCGTTTCGCCGCGACCTTCCCGACGGGGAGTACCACCTGCTCGACACCGGGCATTTCGCGTTGGAGACCCACGGTGACGAGATCAGTCGCTACATTCGCGACTTCCTGCAGCGCAACGACATCGGCGACTGAGCGGTGCGGTCCACGATCCACCACCGCTATGCCGACGTCGATGGGCACCGGATCTTCTATCGGGAGGCGGGTCCCCGTGACGCACCGACACTGCTTCTGCTCCATGGCTTTCCATCGAGCTCGTCGATGTTTCGTGGGCTTCTACCGCTGCTTGCCGATCGGTGGCATCTTCTCGCCCCCGACCACTTGGGTTTCGGCCATTCGGATGCACCCGCGGCCGGCGATTTCGGATACAGCTTTGACGCGCTGTCGTCGCTGACGGCGGGGCTGCTCGAGCAGCTCTGCGTGACCCGCTACGCCATGTATGTGCACGACTATGGCGCGCCGATCGGGTGGCGGCTGGCGCTGCACGACCCGTCGGCCATTTCGGCAATCATCAGCCAGAGTGGCAACGCCTACCAGATCGGCTTGCAGCAGGAGTTCTTCGCGCCGGTTCTCGCCTACTGGGAGAAGAAGTCGGCGGCCACCGAGCGCGGCGTCCGTCAAGCTCTCACCGTGGAAGCGACGCGCTGGCAGTACATCGCGGGTGTCGGCGACGAGACGCTGATCGATCCGTCGACCTGGGTGTTGGATCACGCCCTGCTGTCTCGGCCGGGCAATGATCTCGTCCAGCTCGCCTTGTTCGGCGACTACGCGACGAATCTGGCCCTGTATCCGGCTGTCCAGCGGTACTTTCGCCAATCACAGGTGCCGCTGCTCGCGGTCTGGGGTCGTGGCGACCCGGTCTTCGGACCCGCCGGAGCGCAAGCATTCGCCACCGATCTACCACACGCCGAAATACATCTCGTCGATGGCGGCCACTTTTTGTTGGAGAGCGCACTCGCGGAGACCACCGCGTTGATCAGGAAGTTCCTGTCCGCGGTGCTACCAGGCGACGGCGGGGACTGTGCGCCTGGCCGTACTCGCCCGGGGTGCAGCCGAACCGGGTCCGGAACGCCTTGATGAAATGCGAGAGGCTCGGGTAGCCGACGGTGCGCGCCACGGCCGCCACGCCGAGTCTGCGCTGCGCAAGCAGATCACGCGCCCGGATCATCCGCTGTTCCTTGACGAACTGGTAGGGCGAGCGCCCCGTGACCTCACGGAATTGACGGGAGAACGCGGACGGACTCAGGCTGAGAAGTCTGGCCAGATCGGCGACCGTCAACGGCTCGGCAAGGTGCTCGGCGATGTAGTCGGTGGCCACCGCGATCGATCCGGCGGCGATTTGGCAGTCGGCGATGCGCACCAGACTCACCGTCGTGTCGCGCTGCAAGACCCGGTAGACCATCTCTTGCAGATACAGGGGAGCAAGGATCTGCCGATCCGAAGCCAGCGACAGCGCGCGCAGAAACCGGACGACACTGCTCACCAGCACACCGTCGAGTGATGTCACGACGCAGCGCTCGCCGTGATCGTCATGTTCAAGGGAGCTGTTGCACAACATCATGTCGGCCGCCACCTGTCCCACGAGCGCGGGGTCGACATCCAGCCTGAGGCACAGGCACGGTCGGTCGGGCGAAGCCGCGAAGGGCCGACATCCACCGTCGGTCCCCTGACCGATCACCACACAATCAAAAGCGTCATCGCCATGGGCCACGATGCCGACGGCGATCGCACTTGTGCTGCCCCAGTCGGGTGAGGTCGTCCGCGTGAAGCGATAGAACGTGAGGCCCGGCCATGCGCTGGGGTTGGCACCTTCCGCGGGCGCGTTGGCGGCCAGTTCGGTGACCAGATCCGCCATGGCGCCCCGGTCCTGGATGGCGCCCTGGCACTGGGTGGCACTGACGCCTGTCATGTCCCGGCCCGCTCCGTCCAGTCCTCCGCGTTGCGACACTGAGCCGACAGACTCACTGTAGCGAGACTATAGCGAATATCTTTGTCTACACCAACTGATGTGTTACTCAAGTTGCAAGAGTGCCTATACAGCTCTCTGGTAGTTTGGTCGGCGATGAACTGCGAGGATGAGCTCCGGTGACGGGCCCGCGCCGGTCCCGCCGTGACGAGTACGCCGAGCAGACACGACGAGATGTCGTCGACGCCGCACGGACGTTGTTCGCTCAGCGCGGCTACTTCGCGACCACGGTCAGTGACATCGCCGCGGCGGCCCGGGTGTCGGCAGGGACGGTGTATCAGCAGTGCGGCGGCAAGCAGGGGCTACTCCGCACGCTGATGGACCTCTGGACCACCGCGCCCCTGGTGCAGCAGACACTCGACGCGGTGCATGCCGCCGACAGCCTCGACGAGGCATTGCGGGTGCTCGCGGATTCATATCTAGAGTTCTGGCGCCAGTTCGACGATATCGTCCAGCTCGTCGCCGCGACCGCCGCACACGATGCCGAAGCGACGCAATCGCTGACTCAGGCAGTCATCCGCCATCGGACCGCTCTCCACGAAATCGCGCAGCGAATAAGGGAACTGGGCGCATTCGCGGGTTCGTTCAGCGACGAGGACTTCGCCGATATCACGCTCTACCACTACGGCCCCCAGAACGGCTATCACTTCACCGTCAGTGTGCTCGGCTGGACCGAAGAGCGGGCCCGGGAGTTCCTCAGCGCCCAATTCGCGCATTCACTGTTCGAACTCGGGTCCCCGCAGGCGTGAGGGCCTCGCTGTCGATGCTGCGCCGCAGCGGTGTCCGCTCAATCCCGGCAACCACGCGTGGAAATCGCCGGGTCGGGGCATCCCCCATCCATGACCGACGATGCCCACACCGCTGACCCCGACACGAGCACCAGTGCGACCCCGAAGCCGACCGGGCCGACCGATCAGGGGCGGACCGGGGGGATGGCCACCCGAGAGGTCGCCCCGGACCTCGTCGAGAAGCATCGCGACGCGGCGAGCTGACATGGCCGAACAACACAGCCCGTCGCCCATCCCCGAGGACGCCACCAAGGTCACCGACGAGCAGGCCGCGATGCAGCAACGGCTCGAGGCCAAGGATGACGACCCGGATGCTCCCGGGCGCCACCAGGACCGCCACCAGATCGCCGACGAGACCTAGCCCGGCAGTCGACAGTGCACAGATTCGACCGCGTCATGAGGACCTTCTGATGGGCAAGACGAGCCAACGCGAGCTGGGTAGTTCTGGCAGCCCGATCGAGGACGAGTTGGAGGACGCCTTCAACCGCATGGTCGACGAAGGCACCCAGCGTCTGCACCGCAGTTGGCGCGAGGTGCTGGTGACCGGATTCTTCGGCGGTACCGAGGTGGCGATGGGAGTGTTGGCGTACCTGTCCGTCCTCCATGCCACGGGCGATCAGCTGTTGGCCGGCCTGGCGTTCTCCATCGGCTTTCTTGCGCTCCTGCTCGGTCGCAGCGAGCTGTTCACCGAGGGGTTTCTCATCCCCATCACGACGGTCGCCGCCAAGCGCGCCAGTGGCCGCCAGCTCCTCACGTTGTGGGGTGGCACCTTGGTGGCCAACCTCGCCGGCGGGTGGGTGTTGATGTGGTTGATCATGCGTGCGTTCCCGAAGTTGCACGAGCAGACCGTCGAATCGGCGTCCCACTTCGTGACCGCACCGATTTCGGCTGAAACGGTCACGCTGTCGCTGCTCGGCGGTATGGCGATCACCCTGATGACCCGAATGCAGCACGGCACCGATTCGGTGTTCGGCAAGATCGCCGCCGCGGTCGCCGGGGCGTTCCTGCTCGCAGGTCTACAGATGTTCCATTCGATCCTGGACTCGCTGTTGATCTTTGGGGCGCTCAGCACCGGCGAGGTGCCGTTCGGGTATCTGGACTGGTTCGGCTGGTTCGGGTACGTCCTCGTCGGCAACATCGTCGGCGGACTCGGGCTCGTCACGCTGCTACGGCTGGTGCGCAGTAAGGACCGCCTTGCGCAGGAGCGTGCCGAAGCCGAGGCCGAGGGCGACTGACCACCTGCCGAGGCCGGTCCACAGGACATGCCGTGTCGCTCACGCCGCCCGCTCGATGGCGAACGCGACCAAGAACCCCAGCGTCGTGATGAGACCGGTGAGCAGGTGGGTCCGTTGGAACGCCTCGGGCACCATGGTGTCGGCGACCATGGCCAGGATCGCGCCTGCGGCGACAGCAGTGATGACCGCGACAAGGAACGGTGATGCCCCATCCAGCGTCAGGTAGCCGATCATCGCGGCCATACTGCTCAGCACGGTGATCGTCCCCCACACGCCGAAGACGTATCCCCTTCCACGGCCGGCCGTCTTCATGCCCGCGGCACTGGAAAGGCCTTCGGGCAGGTTCGAAATGAACACCGCCGCCAGCACCGCGACACCCACCCCGGAACCGTCGATGAGCGTGACGCCGAGCACCACCGATTCCGGGATGCCGTCGAGCAACGCACCGATGGCGATGGCCGCACCCGATCCCTTGCTCTGCGCTTCGGAGGGTTGCTGGTCACCGGATCGCTTGCGGTGCGCGGCACCGCGGCGGGCCAGCACGGCGTTGGCCGCCACGTAGGCGCTGGCGCCGCCGATGAATCCGACGGCCGTGGCGGCCAGCCCGCCGGTGCGCTCGGCCTCGTCCATCAAGTCGAACGACAATGCTGAGATCAGGACGCCGGCACCGAATGCCATCACCCAGGCGATGATTCGCGCCGGCACGGCCACGTACCACCCCACCGCGGCGCCCACCAACAGCGCGCCGCCGGCGACAAACCCCCACCATGCGGCTTCCAGCCAACCTGGCATATCCGATCCTCGTCATCCATGTCGGCATCCCGGCGTCTGCTACGTGCCAACCGGGTGACTCTAGTCTCGGGCGATCAATCCCGACCAGGACGCCCGACCGGCTGTGTGTCGCCGGCCGCACGCAGTGATGCGGGACGTTGTCGGTTCGACCGTCTACGATTTCCCCGGCAGCCCCCGCTTTTATGGAGAAGAACGACCAGTGAGTTACAACGCCGCAGACATCACCGAGCTCGACGATGTCCAGCACACGCGCCTGCGGCCGGCGGTGAACCTGGGCCTCGATGTGCTCAACACCGCCCTGCGTGAGCTCGTCGACAACGCGATCGAGGAGGTCGCCGACCCCGGCCACGGCGGGTCGACGGTCACCATCACGCTGCATGCCGACGGATCGGTCAGTGTCGCCGACGACGGCCGCGGCCTGCCCGTCGACTCCGACCCGGTGACCGGAAAGAACGGCATCGTCAAGACCCTCGGCACCGCGCGCGCCGGTGGCAAGTTCTCTGCGCATTCGGATGCCTCCAGCACCGGCGCCGGACTGAACGGAATCGGCGCCGCGGCAGCCGTTTTCATCTCCGCACGCACGGATGTGACGGTGCGCCGGGCCGGTAAGACCTACCTGCAAAGCTTCGGCGCCGGCTACCCCGGGTCGTTCGAGGGCAAGGATTTCGACCCGGATGCCCCGTTCACCCGCGCCGACACCCAGAAGCTGCGCGGCACCGGCAACCGCAAGCCCGATGCGCACGGCACCACGGTGCGCATCCTCTTCGATCCTGCCGTGGTGCCGGATTCCACCATCGATGTCGGTGAGGTGCTGCTGCGCGCCCACGCCGCGGCCCGGATGTCCCCCGGCGTGCACCTGGTCGTCATCGATGAAGGCTGGCCGGGTGAGCAGGTGCCGGCGGCCCTGCTCGAACCGTTCGACGGCCCGTGGGGCAGCGACACGCTGCTGGACCTGATGTGCACCGCGGCCGGCACCCCGCTACCCGCGGTGCGCGCCGTGGTGGAGGGCCGGGGTGAATACACCACCGGGCGGGGCCCCACCCCGTTCCGCTGGTCGCTGACCGCCGGACCCGCCGAACCGGCCACCGTCGCCGCATTCTGCAACACGGTGCGCACCCCGGGCGGGGGATCGCACCTGAGCGCCGCCATGAAAGGTTTGTCGGAGGCGCTGGCCGATCGGGCGTCACGGATCCGCGACCTCGGCCTGGCCAAGGGTGAGGACGGACCGGAGCCGCAGGACTTCGTCGCGGTGAGCGCGCTGGCCGTCGATACCCGGGCCCCCGATGTGGCGTGGGACTCCCAAGCCAAGACCGCGGTGTCCTCGCGATCGCTGAACGTGGCGATGGCCCCGGACGTGGCGCGCAGTGTCACCATCTGGGCCGCCAACCCGGCCAACGGTGATGCCGTGTCGTTGTGGACCAAACTGGCCTTGGAGTCGGCGCGGGCGCGGCGCAGCGCCGAGGGGGCCAAGGCCCGCTCGCGCGCGGCGTCCAAGGCCAAGGGGCTGGGCACCAACCTGTCTCTGCCGCCCAAGCTGCTGCCCAGCCGGGAGACCGGCCGCGGATCCGGTGCGGAGCTGTTCCTGTGTGAGGGCGACTCGGCGCTGGGCACCATCAAGGCCGCACGCGACGCCACCTTCCAGGCCGCCTTCCCGCTGAAAGGCAAGCCGCCCAACGTGTATGGGTTCGCGTTGAGCAAGGCGCGGGTCAAGGACGAGTTCGACTCGATCGAACGGATCCTGGGCTGTGGGGTGCGGGACAGTTGCGATCCCGAACAGTGCCGCTATGACCGGATCCTGTTCGCCTCCGACGCCGACCCCGACGGCGGCAACATCAACTCCAGCCTGATCTCGATGTTCCTGGACTTCTACCGGCCGCTCGTCGAGGCCGGGATGGTGTATGTCACGCTGCCGCCACTGTTCGTGGTCAAGGACGGCCAGCAGCGGATCTACTGCCAGGACGAATCCGAACGCGATGCCGCGGTGGCGCAACTGAAGGCGACCTCGAAACGCCGGGTCGAGGTGCAGCGCAACAAGGGTCTCGGTGAGATGGACGCCGACGACTTTTGGAACACGGTGCTCGATCCCCAGCGGCGCACGGTGATTCGGGTCCATCCCGACGACAGTGCGGCCAAGCTGCACCACACTCTGTTCGGCGGACCGCCGGAGGGCCGGCGCGCGTGGATGGCCGAAGTCGCGTCCCGCGTCGACACCCTCGCCCTCGACCTGACGTAGGAAGTACTCACTGTGACCGCCACCTTGGACGTTCCCGAACAGAACCCCGATCTGGTGCTCGACCAGAGCGCCGACGACTACTGGAACCAGTACCAGCTGACCTTCGCGCTCTACAGCGTCAGCGACCGCGCCATCCCGTCCGCTTTCGACGGGCTCAAGCCCGGACAGCGGCGCCTGCTGTACCAGATGCACGAGTCGCGGCTGCTGCCCGGCAACAAACCGCAGAAATCCTCGAAGGTCTGCTCGGCGGTCACCGGCAACCTGCACCCGCACGGTGGCGCGTCGATGTACGGGGCGGCCGCGCTGATGGCGGCCGACTTCCAGCGCGTGAAAGTCATCGACGGGCAGGGCGCCTTCCCGCGCATCCAGGGCGACATCCCCGCCGCGGACCGCTACACCGAGATGCGGCTGTCGGCGCCCGGGGCGGCGCTGACCGCCGAACTCGACGACCACGCCGTGCCGATGGTGGCGACCTTCGACGGGGAATGGACCGAACCCACGGTGCTGCCGGCCCGCTGGCCGGTGTTGTTGTGCAACGGCGCGGTCGGCATCGCCGAGGGCTGGGCCACCAAGGTGCCCGCGCACAACCCCCGCGAGATCATGGCCGCGTGCCGTGCACTGCTGGCTCGGCCCAACACGACCGACGACACGTTGATGAAGCTCATTCCCGGACCCGACTGGGGCTGCGGGGCAACGGTTGTCGGCGAGGGTGGGCTGCGCGACTACATCACCACCGGCCGCGGCGCGTTCACCGTCCGCGGCACGGTGTCCGTCGACGGCAAGAACGTGATCATCACCGAGCTTCCGCCCGGAGTGGCCAGCAACACCGTGCAGGACCGTATCCGGGCGCTGGTGGAGTCCGGGGAGCTCGCCGGTGTGGCGGACCTGTCGGATCTGACCGACCGGCGCAACGGCTTGCGCATCGTCGTCACCGCCAAACGCGGGCACAGCGCAGAGACCATCCGTGAGCAACTACTGGCCCTGACTCCCCTGGAGGGGACGTTCGCCGCGAGTCTGGTTGCGCTCGACGAGAACCGGGTACCGCGCTGGTGGTCGGTGCGCGAGCTGATCGGCGCGTTCCTGTCGCTGCGCGACTCTGTGGTGCTGCACCGCAGTGAATACCGGTTGGAGAAGGTGAGCGCTCGGCGCCACCTGGTGGCCGGTCTGATGACCATCCACCTCGACATCGATGCCGCGGTCGCGGTGATCCGCGGTTCGGACACCGTGGACGAGGCCCGCCAGGGCCTGCAGGAGCGGTTCGCCATCGACGCCGAACAGGCCGATTACGTTCTCGGGCTGCAACTTCGACGCCTGACCAAACTCGACGTGATCGAACTTCAAGCCGAAGCGGAGAAGCTGGACGCCGAGTTCGCCGAGCTCACCGAGCTGGTCGGCAACCCCGACGCGCGCCGTAAGGTGATCGACCAGGAACTGGTGGAAACCGCGAAGCTGTTCAAGGACGCCGAGTTCGACCGCCGTACCGTGCTGGATTTCGACGCCACTCCGGTGTCGGCGGCCGGTGACGATGACGGCCCACGGGAGCGAAAGGTCAACGCCGCGTGGCGCCTCGATGACCGCGGGGTGTTCTCCGACAGCCACGGCGAGCTGCTCAGCTCGGGACTGGGCTGGGCGGTGTGGACCGACGGCCGCATCAAGTTCACCACCGGCGGTGGTTTGCCCTTCAAGATCCGCGATATCCCGGTCGCACCGGATATCACCGGGCTGCTGTGCTCGGGCGTGCTGGCCCCCGGTTCGCATCTGGCGCTGGTGACCCGGCGCGGAAAGATCCTGCGCATCGATCCGGCCGCGGTGAACCCGCAGGGGGCTGCCGGCAACGGCGTGGCCGGGGTGAAGCTCGCGGCGGGCGACCCGGCGGACGCGGTCATCGCCGCGTTCCCGCTCACCTGTGGTAACGACGAGGCCATTCTGTCGATCTCGGAACGAGGATGGAAGGTCACCGAGGTGCCCGATATCCCGGTCAAGGGACGCGGGGGCGCCGGTGTCGGGTTCCACCCGTTCGTCAACGGTGAGACGACGCTGGTGTCCGCGACCGTGTCGCCGACCGGATTCGTCCGCGGGAAGCGGTCGGTGCGGGCGGAGAAGCGCGCCAAGGCTTCGGTCAAGGGGTCCGGGACCGACGTGACTCCGGCCTAACGCATCGCCCGTCCCGCCGAACCCAGCATCTGTGCGGCCTCGACAACCCTTGCCGCCATGGCATTCTCGGCCGGCTTACCCCAGGATCTCGGGTCGTAGGCCTTCTTGTTGCCGTAACCGCCGTCGACCTTGAGCACCTGGTCGTAATGGGAGAGCATGTGGCCGGCGATGGACCGGGTGAACGCGTATTGAGTGTCGGTGTCGATGTTCATCTTGACGACGCCGCTGGCGACGGCGGACGCGATGTCCTCGGCGCTCGACCCCGACCCACCGTGGAAGACGAGGTCGAACGGCTTGACCCTGCCGGTTTCACCACCGATGACGGTCTGGATCTCCTCCAGGATCTCCGGGCGCAGGTGTACCGAGTCCGGGTGGTAGACACCGTGCACATTGCCGAACGTCAGCGCGGTGAGGTAGCGACCGCGCTCGCCGGTGCCCAGCGCCGCGACGGTGGCGCGAGCATCCTCGACGGTGGAGTACAGCTGCTCGTTGATCTCGTGCGAGATACCGTCCTCTTCGCCGCCGATCACCCCGACCTCGATTTCCAGCAGGGTGTTCGCTTGCACCGACGCCTCCAGCAGGCCTTCGGCGATGCGCAGGTTCTCGGCCAACGGGACCGCGGATCCGTCCCACATGTGTGATTGATACAGCGGTTCCAGCCCGCGACCGCGGCGGTCGACGGAATCGGCGATCAGCGGCCGCACCCAGTCGTCGAGGTTCTCGGCCGGGCAGTGGTCGGTGTGCAGAGCCACGCTGACCGGATAGTGCCGCGCGACCTCGTCTGCGTACAACGCTAGCGCCTTCGACCCGGCGAACCGGTTCTGCACGCTGTTCCCGGACAGGTAGAGCGCGGTTCCCAGGGACACCTGGATGATGCCGTCGCTCTCGGCCTCGGCGAACCCCTGCAGGGCGGCGTTGAGCGTCTGAGAGCTGGTCACGTTGATCGCCGGGTACGCGAAGCCGCCGTCCTTGGCGCGGTCGAGCATTGCCACGTAGTGATCAGGGGTAGCTATCGGCACGGTGGCGAGTCCTTATCCGCAGGGGTTGGGCTGGGCGTCACGAACATCCGCACGAATTGCGGTGGTGGAAGGTTGTCGGCACGCGAATCTGTTGGGGTGCATCGGCATTTCCCCGCATCCGCGCCAGGAGCAGTTCCACCGCGGTGGTGCCGATGGTATCGACGTCCTGCGCCGCCGCGGTGAGCCTGGGCTCGAACAGATCAGACCATTCGAAGTCGTCATAGCAGGCGAACGCCACATCGTTGGGGATCGATAACCCCAGTCCGCGAAGAGCTTTGAGCGTCCCGATGGTCATCGCATTGTTGAGCGAGACCAGCGCGGCCGGCCGGTCCACATCCGACATCAGCGCGTACACCACGCGTTCGGCCGCGTCGGTGCTCGATTCACCGTCGAGGACGAGCGCCGGGTCGATGGCGATGCCCCGGCCGGCCAGTGCCGCGCAGTATCCCTCGAATCGCTCGATCGTGGAGGAGATCCCGGCGATACCGCGCACCACGGCGACCCGTCGGTGACCCCGGTCCAGCAGGTGCTCGGTCAGCGACTTCGCCGCCTCGAAGTTCTCCGGTCCGACCTGATCACACCCGGCCGCCACGCCTCGGTCGATGAGTACCAGAGGTGTAGCAGTACGGGTGATTTCGGGCAATGTGAAGCGTTCAGACCCGGCGGCGGGCGCCACGATCATCCCGTCGACCTGCCGGTCCAGCAGCGACCCGGTGACCCGCTGCTCGGAGACCACGTCGTCATGGGAGTCCCCCACGATCAGGACATACCCGGCGTCGGACAGCGCCCGTTCGACGGCGTGCACCAGGCTGCCGAAATACGGATTGGTCAACGCCGAAATCGACAGTCCCACCGTGTGGGTGCGCCCCGCCGCGAGCGATCGGGCGACCCCGTTGCGACGGTAGCCGACTTCCTCGATGGCCGCCTCCACCCGCAGCCGGGTGGCGGTGTTGACCTTGCGGGTGCCGTTGAGCACGTGCGACACCGTCGAGGCGGACACCCCGGCCAGGCGGGCGACATCGCCCATCGTGGTCATCGGAGGCGCACGATGCGGTCGGCGCGGCCGG
>Ga0075163_10002445_pt1 | contig 24929 bp, 20 predicted proteins | sample JI1023141ADNA_FD_71478 | JGI IMG/M metagenome (GOLD analysis project Ga0075163, IMG submission 71478) | Wastewater effluent complex algal communities from Wisconsin, to seasonally profile nutrient transformation and Carbon sequestration -... | ecosystem: Engineered > WWTP > Effluent > Algae... | reverse complement strand
GCGCACGCTCCAGCGAGTCGTCGCTACGCGTGCATCGACAAACACTTGGAAGTTGAAACGCGGTAGCTCGCGGACGCCGAGACGTATCGGAGTCGGGTTCGTCGCGAGCGAAAGCGGCCGCGCCACGACACGAACGCATCACGAACGAGACGAAGATGTCGCGCAGGCAGGCCCCTCGCGAACGAACGGACGATCTCGCGCGATCCGAGCCTTCACGCACGAACGACACCTCGTCTCGACACGAACGCCTCGCGAACGAGACGGACGACCTCGCGCGATCCGAGCCTTCACACACGAACGACACCTCGTCACGACACGAACGCCTCGCGAACGACACGGACGATCTCGCGCGATCCGAGCCTTCGCGCACGAACGACACCTCGTCCCGACACGAACGCCTCGCGAACGAGACGGACGACCTCGCGGTCTCGACACTCTCGCGACACGCAGACCCAGTTCTCCACCTCGGACGACACGCGACGACCGCGCGAACCCGACCTCACCTTCCGACCGTCACCATGACTTCCGGTCCGAGCCGTCCGCCAACCGACGTTCGTCGTCCGCGACCCGCCCGACTCGTCGCCGGGAGCGCGTCGACGGGTCGCCCCCCCGGCGGACCCGTACGCCCCATGAGGCTCGTCGGTCCCGAACCAGGGATTCCATTGCTAGGATGATGGGCTAGACCACCCGCTCCGAACCGACGCCGAGCCCCTCATGAGCACGATCGACCGCGACGCCCTGATCTACGACTGGAACCAGCCCGACGTGAAGGCCGCGGGCCGCATCCAGTTCGACGACGAGACCCTGCGCGACGGTCTGCAGTCGCCCTCCGTCAAGGACCCGAGCCTCGACCAGAAGATCGAGCTCGTGCACCTGATGGACAAGCTCGGCATCCAAACGGCCAACGTCGGCTTGCCCGGGGCGGGTGCGCGGGCGCGCGAGCACATCCAAGCGCTGGCGCGCGAGATGAAGGGCCTCAAGATCCGCCCGAACGTCGCGTGCCGCACCGTCATCACCGACATCGCGCCCGTGGCGGACATGGTGCAAGCGACGGGTGTCCCGATCGAAGTGTGCGCCTTCATCGGCAGCTCGCCGATCCGCCAGTACGCCGAGAACTGGGAGATGGAGCACATGCTCAAGCTCTCGCGCGAGGCGGTCGAGTTCGGCGTCCAGAACGGCCTGTCCGTGATGTTCGTGACCGAGGACACGACACGCGCGAACCCCGAAGCGGTGCGCGCGCTGTACAAGACGGCGATCGAGGCGGGCGCCAAGCGCATCTGCGTGTGCGACACGTGTGGTCACGCGACGCCGAACGGCGTCAAGCGGCTCGTGGGCTTCGTCAAGTCGATCGTCGACGAGATGAAGGTCGACGTGGGCATCGACTGGCACGGACACCGCGACCGCGGGATGGGCTTGATGAACGCGCTCGCGGCGTTGGAAGCGGGCGCGACGCGCGTGCACGCGACGGCGTTGGGCATCGGCGAGCGCACGGGCAACGTCGAGATGGACCTGTTGCTCGTCAACTTGCGCCTCCTCGGCCTGATCGAGAACGACTTGAGCGTGCTCGGCCGCTACGTCGAGCTGGCCAGCGCGGCGACGGGCGTGCCGATCTCGAGCAACTACCCGGTGTTCGGCAAGGACGCGTTCGAGACCGCGACCGGCGTGCACGCCGCCGCCGTGATCAAGGCGTTCCGCAAGGGCGACACGTGGCTCGCGAACCGCGTCTACTCCGGCGTGCCGGCCGACCTGGTCGGCCTCGAACAAGTGATCGCCGTCGGCCCGATGAGCGGCAAGTCGAACGTCACGTGGTTCCTCGAAAAGCGCGGCATCCAACCGACCGACGAACGCGTGCAAAAGGTCCTCGACCTCGCCAAGCAAACCCCGCGCCTCCTGACCGAGTCCGAGATCCTGACCGCCGCCCGCTGACCCCCACGACAGACCGTCACGAACAGCCAACGACAACCACCACGGATGGCGACGGATGGTGCCTGGCTCCTTGTCAGCGCCGTACTCGGCGCTGACGAGGTGCCTGGCACCTTCCGGAGCGCCAGACCCCGCGCAAGAACACACCCCGCGCCCCGTCCCACACCCCGCGCCCCGTCCCACACCCCGCGCTCCGTCCCACACCCCACGCCCCGTCCCACACCCCACGCCACATCCCACAACACCCCGTCGATCTCTCACCTCACCCGCCCCCTCGCCCGCCGACGATCGACCGGTCACTCCGACCCCCACATCCCCCCGACATTCCGTCCCCGCGCTCCGGAAGGTGCCAGGCACCTCGTCGGCGCCGAGTACGGCGCCGACAAGGAGCCAGGCACCATCCGTCGCATCGTTTCTACCTGCGACTCCTGCTGCGTCACCACATCCCACCGAGTCCGATCTGCAAGACGCCCTCGTCCCATCGTGACTCCTGGTCACCGAATCCCAAGCCCGCTGTCCTCTCCCACGCCAAGTTCGCGTCGACGTACACGTGGGGCGACCAATGGAACATCGCGCCGAGCCCCGCCGCGAACCCGTTGAAGAACTCGTTCTCGCGGCCTTCGTGTCGCGTGTGCCGCAGCTCGAAGAACACGTACGGCGTGGCGGCGTCGTCCACGTACAAGCGCCGACGCACGCCCAACGTCCCCTCCGTCGTGTCGAGTGACCCGTACTTGCGCCGCTGCAGTCCCGTGGTGACGTCGACGTAGGGCGTCATCCACGCGACTTGTGCTCCAAAGCCTCGCCCCACGTCGACCTTGGTTCCGCTCCCGTCGTCCACTTGCGACGACGACACGCTCGCGGCCTGAACCAACGGCTTGTCCCCGTTGTCCGCGCTCGCCGGCGACGCCGAGGAAGACCCGCGATTTCCGCCGAACGTGGGGCCCTGGAACCGCTCGACGCCCAAAGCACCGCGCAGGGTCACACCGACACCGTATCCGTCGGCGCCGGCCGTCTTGCAACTCTCCGCGAGCAGCGACAGCACGATCGCGCATCCGACGGTGAACCCACGACTCGTCGTCGTGCGACACGGACGCTCCGTCGTCGAGCTCGCGTCCTCGAGACGAGTCACGCGTCGACGCGCATCGGTTCCGTTCACCACGCGAATCCGATCCCGATCTGATACACGACCTCGAACTCGCTTCCGCTGCCGTCGCGCAGGCTCAACCCGCGCGTCCCTTCCCACGCCAGGCTCGAGTCGACGTAGACGTGTCGGCCCGCGTGCATCAGCACGCCGAACCCGGCGGCCCAACCGTTCACGTACTCCGCCGCGAGGCTCTCGTGTCGCGTGTGACGCGCGTCGACGAAGAGGTAGGGCGTCGACACGTCGTCCTCGTACATTCGCCAGCGCAAGCCCAGCGTCCCTTCGCTCGTGCCTTGCCCGTCGTAGTCGCGCGTCTGCACGCCGGTCGTCACGTCGACGACGGGCGTGAGGAACACGAGTTGGGCTCCGAGTCCGCGACCTTCGGAACGGCCGTCGAAGTCGAGGAAGCTGTCGTCCTGCCGTGCGTCGCGGGTCGTGTCGGTGCCCGAGTCCGAGCTCGATCGCAGGCGGGCGTGCAGCCCGAACTCCTCGATCGCCGACGTTCCGCGCAGCGTCAGACCCACGCCGTACCCCTCGCTCGAGCAGCCCGCGGCGGCGAAGGAGATCACGACGGATCCCGTGACGGCATTGGTGGAGGCGAGGTTCATGTCGTTCCGGTCGACGACCTCCAAGATGCCACAGACGATTCACCGACGCACGGAGACAGAACGAGTCGTGCACCCGCGAGACGAAGACACCCCGGTCGAGTCGTGCCGTCACGAAACGGGCCGAGGTCGAGCCGTGCAGCTGCGGAGCGAGTCGAGTCGTGCTGCCGCGAGCCGAGATCGAGTCCGCGAACGTCGCGAGGGGCTCGATGTTCGCCGGAAAGAACTTCCCACCTCCTGTCGAGTCGGAACTCCCGAGGACGTCAAGAAGCACCACCGGAGGACTCGATACCCACACATTCGCCCCGCTCGCACCCCGAGGCCTCCTCCATGCGCCTGTCTTCGTTCACCCACTCACGTGGCAATGGCTGGTCCGTCGCCCAGTTCCCCGACCTCGACTCACCCAACACGCTCGTGTTGGTGTTCGGCTCGCCGTCCTACGTGGAAGACCCCGGACCGCTCGACGAACTGCGCCGCGCGTATCCGCGATCGCACGTGCTCGGTTGTTCGACCGCGGGAGAGATCTTCGGTGACAGCGTCAACGACGACAGCCTGTCCGTCGCGGTGATGAAGCTGGAGAGCGGCTCGATTCGCGCCGAACAACGCGACGTGCCCGGCGCCGAGGAATCGTTCGCGGTCGGTGCGAAGTTGGCCGCCGATCTCCTGGGTGACGATCTGCGCGGAGTGTTCGTGCTCTCGGACGGATTGAAAGTCAACGGCAGTGAACTCGTGCGCGGCCTGTCCAGCGCGTTGCCGACGGGCGTCGCGCTCACCGGCGGTCTCGCGGGCGACGGCTCGCGCTTCGGCAGCACGTGGATCGCGCGCGGCGACAAGCCGGCGTCCGGCGTGGTGGCGGCCGTCGGACTCTACGGATCGAGCGTGAAGATCGGGCACGGTTCCAACGGTGGCTGGGATCACTTCGGCCCGTCGCGTCGCGTCACGCGTTCGAAGGGCAACGTGCTGTACGAACTCGACGGCCGTCCGGCGCTCGCGTTGTACAAGGAGTACCTGGGCGAACGCGCGAGCGGATTGCCCGCGACGGGGCTGCTGTTCCCGCTCGCGTTGCGTCAGGACCTCGACGATCCGTCGCCCGTCGTGCGCACCATCCTGGCCGTGGACGAAGCGACGCAGTCGATGACGTTCGCGGGCGACATCCCGGAAGGCAGTCTCGCGCAACTCATGCGCGCGAACTTCGACCGGTTGGTCGACGGCGCGTACGGTGCGGCGCACATGATCCCGCACGACGTGCACGGCGACGTACTGGCGATCGCGATCAGTTGCGTCGGGCGACGCCTCGTGCTCGGTGAGAGGGTCGAAGAAGAGGTCGAAGCGACCTTGGGCGCGTTGCCCCAGTCGACGCAGCAGATCGGCTTCTACTCGTACGGCGAGATCTCGCCGTACGCGAACGGCCGTTGCGACCTGCACAACCAGACCATGACCCTCACGACGATCAGCGAGTAGTCGTCCGGTCATGCATCCGATGCTCCAACGACAACTGCGGCGCCTGTCACTGGGCGACGCGGGATCGTTGCCGAACGCGGAGCAGTGGTCGAAGTTGCTCGACCGCATCGACAAGTCGTACTGCGAGGCCGATCAGGACCGCTACACGCTCGAGCGTGCCCTCGAGATCAGCTCGCGCGAGATGCGCGAGATCAACGAGCACTTGTCGACGGCCAAGGACGCCGCCGAAACCGCGGCGCGGGCCAAGGGCGATTTCCTGGCCATGATGAGCCACGAAATCCGCACGCCCATGAACGGGATCCTGGGGATGGTCGGGATCCTGCTCGGCACTCCGCTCCAACCGGAGCAACGCGAGTGCGCCACGATCGTCGAGAGCTCGGCGCAATCGCTGCTCACGATCCTGGACGACATCCTGCACTTCTCGAAGATCGAGGCGGGGTGCTTGGAGCTCGAATCGATCGACTACGACCTGGCCGTGTGCGTCGAGGACGTGATCAGCCTCTTCGCCGAGAAGGCTCACGCGAAGGGCATCCAGGTCGCGACGATCGTCGATCCGGCCGTGCCGCGACGCGTGAACGGCGATCCGGCGCGCTTGCGTCAGGTGGTCTCGAACCTCGTCGGCAACGCCGTGAAGTTCACGTCGAGCGGCGAAGTCGTCGTGCGCGTGTCGCCGGCCGAAGGCGACCTCGTCCGCTTCGCGGTCGAGGACACGGGCGCGGGACTCACGGAAGAGCAGATCGGTCGCCTGTTCCGCCCGTTCACGCAAGCCGACAGCTCGACGACGCGCCGATTCGGCGGCACCGGACTCGGCCTCGCCATCAGCAAACGCCTCGTCGAAGCGATGGGCGGCACGATCGGCGTCACGAGCGAGCCCGGACGGGGCAGCACGTTCGCGTTCACGGTGCGCGCGCCGAGCGCCCTCGGCGAAGCGACCCAGTTCGCCCTCGACCTGCGCGGCCGCCGGTTCCTCGTCGCCGACACGCACGCCGCGTCGCGCGAGGCCCTGGCCACGCGGATCGTGGCCGCGGGAGGCGAGGCGACGTGCGCCGCCGACGTCGTCGAGTGTCTGCGGGTCGCACGCGACGCTCATGCTCGTGGTGCGCCGTACGAAGTGGCGCTGATCGAAGCCAAGCTGCTGCGCGAGGAAGATCAACTCTCGGTCGACAAGCTGCGCCTGCACACCCGCGTCGTGCGCGTCGAGTCGTGGACCGTGCACGGGATGCGCGGCGCGGCCAGCGAGACGACCGAGTTCCTGCCCAAGCCCGTCTGCGCCCGCTCGTTGCGCCGCGTCCTGGCGTCGACGCTGGAGACGGTGCGCGCCCCGTTCCCGACGACGCAACCCACGCCCGCGCCGGCGGCGCTGTTCCGCACCGACTCGCGCGTGCTGCTGGTCGAGGACAACCTCGTCAATCAACGCGTCGCCAAGCTCCAGTTGCTGCGCATCGGCGTGACGTCGGTCGACATCGCGAGCAACGGCCACGAGGCGCTCCGGCTGCTCGAGCGCAACGTCTACGACCTCGTGTTGATGGACTGCCTGATGCCCGAGATGGACGGGTTCGAGGCCACCGAGCGACTGCGCCGGATCGAAGGGACGTCGCGTCACACGACCGTCGTCGCCATGACGGCCAATGCGATGGGTGGCGATCGCGAGCGATGCATCGCAGCCGGCATGGACGACTACTTGACCAAGCCGTCGACTCAAGCGCAGCTCGAGGCGATGCTGGGCAAGTGGTTGGGCGCGCCGGGCGACCCGAGTCGCACCACCACGCCCGCCTGACGCGACGCCGGACCGCGAGGAGCGTTCGCGCCGTTCAGCCGTTCGTGGTCGCTCCGGAACGGCGCTCCGCGGTCCACGCGCGCAGCTTGGCGCGCAGGACGTCCATGGGCAGCGCGCCGTCGATCAACACCTGGCGGTGGAACTCGCGCACGTCGAAGGCGGCACCCAGCTCGCGTTCGGCCTCGGCGCGCATCTCGGTCAAGCTGAGTTGGCCGATCTTGTAGCCCAACGCTTGTCCCGGAATGACCATGTAGCGTTCGACCTCGGAGACGACGTCGGTCTCGGCCATCGACGAGTTGTCGACCATGTAGGCGATCGCGCGTTCGCGCGTCCAACCCTTGGCGTGCAACCCCGTGTCGACGACGAGGCGCATCGCGCGCAGCTGCTCGTCCGCGAGTCGCCCGTACCACATGTACGGATCGGTGAAGAGCCCCAGTTCCTTGCCGATGCTCTCCGCGTACAGCGCCCAACCTTCTTCGTAGGCCACGTAGCCGCCGAATCGTCGGAACGCGGGGACGCCTTGCACTTCCTGGGCGATCGACACCTGGAAGTGGTGGCCCGGCGACGCCTCGTGCAACGACAACGTCTCCATGCCGAAGATCGGCTGCGCCTTCAGGTTGAACGTGTTGACGTAGAAGATGCCGGGTCGCGAGCCGTCCGGCGTGCCGGCTTGGTACTCCGCGCCGGACATCGACTCGGCGCGGTACGGCTCCACCGCGCGCACCTCGTAGTCCGACTTGGGCGCGATGTCGAAGAGATTCGGGAGCAGCACGTGGATTCGGCGCTGCAGGGCGCGATAGCCCTCGAGGAGGTCTTCGTCACGCGTGTAGTAGAAGCGCGGATCGTCCTGCAGATGGCGGAAGAACGCGTGCAGGTCGCCCGCGAAACCGACCTGTTCGCGCACGCGCTCCATCTCGCCGCGGATGCGCGCGACTTCCCGCAGCCCGATGTCGTGGATGCGATCCGGCGTCCAGTCGGTGGTCGTGTTCACGCGTACCAGGTACGCGTACCAGGCCGCTCCGTCGGGCAACGAACCGTAACCGAACGTGTCACGCGACGCGGGCAAGTACTCGTCCCGCACGAAGTCGCGCAGTCGACGGTACGCGGGCATCACGACGTCGCGGATCTTGGCGCGGTACGCCTCGGTCAGCCGCGCGCGTTCCGTCGCCGAGACCGTGGCCGGCATCGCTTGGATCGCGCCCCAGTACACGCTCGTCTCCGGGTCGTCCACCGTCAGGGCGTCGAGCTGCGCCCGCACCTTCTGCACGACGACCTTGGGCTGCACGACGCCGGCCGCGACACCCGCGCGCATGTTCGCGATCGACTGATCGAGCTGGACGACGATGCCGTCCATGCGCGCGAGGAAGTCGTCGTAGTCCTTCGCGTGGCGGAAGGGCTGCTGGCTCTGGCCCGAACCGAGCTGCGCGAACGACGCGGGCAGGCTGTAGAACTGGTTGATCGGGATCATCCACGAGGGAAAGCGCAGGCCCTCGAAGTCGAGCTTCAAGTTCCGCTCGAGGATCTCGTGCGACAGGCGATCCTGGCCCGTCAACTTCGAGCGATCGACGCGCGCGAGCTCGGCCAACCAACGCTCGTCGAAGGCCTTGGTCTCGGCGCGATACGTCGCCGACAACGAGTTGGGCAAGCGGTCGTTGTAGCGGTCGTCGCCGATCTGCGTCGCGAGCAGGGGATTGCGTACCAACGTCTCTTGCCAGAACGCGTCCAACAGCGTCGCCAGCTTTCGCGACTCCGCCGCGCGACTCGCTTCCGAAGGCGCCGTCGATTCCGAACGCGTACCGGGTTCGGCACTCCGGGGCGAGGTGTGACAAGCGGAGAGGACGATCGTGGCCGCGAACGCGGCGGCGAGGAGTTGGCGCATGGGTCGTCGGGGTCGTGACGGCGGACGGGGGAACGGAACCCGCACAGGATGCCCGACGCTCGCACGCCGCGCGCCGGTTCTTCCAGGCCTTACGCACCGTGTCGATCGAATCGCGAGACACGTGGGGCCGTGCGCCGAGGTCTTCCTCGAGTCGCCGAGCTCCCACGGGGAAAGAACCGGCCGTGCCTACGCTCTTCGGCCCGTGTTCCGTCTCGCTCTGCGGGCTACGGTGAACGCACCGAGACGGTTCGCGCTCGGTCACGGTCGTCGGTTCGCCTCGGATTCGCGGCGCCACGAGCCGTCACTCGGGCGCGGGTTGGATCGCGGTCGCGGCGTGGAGCAAGACCCACGCCGCGGACACCAGCAACCCTCTCACGTTCGAGGTGCCCCATGACGATCCAAGGCGTGTCGTTTCCGCGTGGCCGATCGAATCGAGGTTCCGCTCGTCGTTCGAGCACGGCCGGCGTTCCTTCGAGTTCCAGCGTGGGTGCACGGAGCACGAGGCACACCGCTCGGACGCCGCGAGTGGTGACCCTCGCCGCGATCCTGACCGCCGCGTGGTGGGTGGTGTGGTGCGCCTCGCTCCTCGTCGTGACCTCGTCGTCGACGATCGCGCAGTCGCGAGTGGTGGGTTTCGGATCCCAGGTGTTCGACAGCGCCTACCTCGACGAGACCTTCGTGGAGGTCGACACGAGCGGCATTCACACGCTCGCTCGACGCGCCGACGGATCGGTCGTGGGTTGGGGGCTCTCGCACTCGGGCGAGTGCTTCGCGCCCGCGCTTCCCGATGGCGTCACGTACACGGCGGTTCGAGCGGGGAACGCACACAGTTTGGCTCTCCGCTCCGACGGCCAAGTCGTCGCTTGGGGTTCGAACGAGTTCGGGCAATGCGCGGTTCCGGCGCTCCCCGCGGGCACGACCTATGTCGGCATCGCGGCCGGGGGGCGGCACTCGGTTCTGTTGCGGAGCGACGGCGAGATCGTCGCGTTCGGGTGGAACGAGTACGGACAGTGCGACGTTCCGGCGTTGCCGGCGGGCCTCACGTACGTGTCGGTCTCGGCCACGCTGTTCCAGACGGTCGTGTTGCGCAGCGATCACACCGTGGTCGTGAGTGGTTACTGCTTCTACGGCACGTGCGACGTGCCGACGCCGCCCGAGGGTGTCACGTACGAACAAGTCGACGCAGGCAACCAGCACGTCGTCGCCTTGCGGAGCGACGGAGTCGTCGTGTGCTGGGGCAGCCAGTACTACGGGGAATGCACGGTGCCGACGTTCCCGGCCGGTACCACGCCCGTCGAGGTCTCGGCGGGCTCGTATCACACGGTCGTGCGTTTGTCGGACGGCACGATCGTGGCGTTCGGCTTCGACGAACACGGCCAATGCGAACCGCCACCCTTGCCGGCCGGCATGACCTACGTGGCCGTTCGGGCGGGTCACTACACGACCGCGGCTCTGCGCAGCGACGGACGCGCGATCCTGTTCGGCTGGAACTACTGGGGTGCCTGCAACGTGCCTCCTCGGCCCGTCGGGTCCGAACCGGTCGCGGTCGCTTGCGGGTACGGAGACACCTTCGTGCTCGGCAGCGACGGCTCGCTCGTCGGATGGGGCGACGACGAGTTCGGCAAAGAGAAGGTGCCCGAGCTGCCGCCGGGTTTGCGCTACACGCGCGTCGCCGCCGGATGGTGGCACACGCTCTGTCTGCGGAGCGACGGCACGATCGTCGCGATGGGACGCAACTTCGAGGGGCAATGCGATCCGCCGGCGCTGCCTTTGGGAACCACGTACGTGGACGTCGCCGCCGGCTCGTACTGTTCGCTCGCGCTGCGCAGTGACGGACAGATCGTCGCGTGGGGCCACGACGGCTTCGGTCAGCTCGCGGTGCCGCCGCTGCCGCCGGGGACTTCGTGGCTCGACGTGAAGGCGGGTTGGGAACACGTGCTCGCCCGCCGGAGCGATGGCGTGCTCGTGGGTTGGGGTGAGACGGTGCTGGGTCAGTGCGATCCGCCGGTGCTCCCCGACGGCCTGTGGTACGTGGAAGCGTCCGCGGGCGAAGGCACCAGCTTGGCTCGCCGCAGCGACGGGACACTCACACTGTTCGGCTCGGACGGCTACGGTGTCGGCGTCCTTCCCGCGCTGCCTGCGGGAACGGTGTACACGCAGATCGCCCACTCGCTGCGCTTCGGCGCGTGCGCGCGCCGCAGCGACGGCGCTGTCGTCGTGTGGGGCGGTGACGGTTCGGGAACGTGGCACGCGCCGAACATGGCGGCCGGTGAAGTCGTGCTCGACGTGTCCGCCGGGTACACGCACGGCGCGATCGTGGTGCGCACGGGTCCGCCGTGCGGATCGTTCACGCGTCATTGCTGGCCCGCCGGATCCAACTCGGTGCGATCGACCGGAGCGAACCTCGACGTCGTCGGCTGCGCGGGCTTGACCGCCAACGACCTGACGTTCGTCGTGAACGGGTTGCCTCCGGGCGGTGTCGGGCTCTTCTACTACGGTGCGGGACGTCGACACGTGCCGTTCGGCTACGGTTGGGCGTGCGTCGGCGGACCGATGCAGCGCGTCCTGCCCGTGCTCGTGGCCGACGCTCAAGGAGTCGTGACGTATCCCGTCGACCTGACGGTCGTGCCCTTCTCCGGCAGCCCGAACAGCATCCAACCGGGCTCGGCGTGGAACTTCCAGTACTGGTATCGCGATCCGGCCGGGAGCCTGACCACGTTCAACTTCTCGGACGCGTGGCACGTGGTGTTCTCGCCCTGAACGCACGAGCGGTCCGGCCGCCCGTGGCCGGACCGTTCGCGTCCCGTAGACTGGCGCGCTCGATGTCCGCGCCGCAGCGATCTTCGTTCAGCCCCGAGGCCACGGCCGCGTTCGCGGAGATCGTCGCGCGACACGACCGCGGCGAGGCGATCGACTTCGAGGCCGAGTTTCGAACTCACGAAGACGTCGCGACCGAGCTGCGCGCGCTCCACGACAACTGGAAGCGGCTCGATCGGTTGCTCGGTGGGATGCAGGTTGGCGAATCGGCCATCGACGAGCTCGAGCGCGACCTGAAGCGACGCGACACGCCGCCGGACGAGGCCACGCGCGCCGACTTGGAGCGGTTGTCGTCGCCGGAGCGCGCGCGGAAGCGCTACACGGTGCGCGAGCGACTCGCGCGTGGCGGCATGGGCGAGATCTGGCGCGTGCACGACGCGGACCTCGACCGCGACCTGGCGATGAAGGTGATCCGCACGCGCGCGGGCGACGGGTCGAAGACGCCGGACGGCAAGCTGCTGCGGCGTTTCCTGTTCGAAGCGCGTCTGACCGGACGACTCGATCACCCGGGCATCGTGCCCGTGCACGACATCGGCGTCGACACGGACGGACGTCTGTACTTCACGATGCCGTTGGTGCGCGGCCGGTCGCTGGCCGAGATCCTCGATCTCGCGCGCGACGACCGGCGCAACGCTTACGCGAAAGCGGCGTCGCACGAGGACGATCGTGCGCCGATGGGTGCGAGCGAGGCGTGGACGCGCTCGCGCGTGCTCGAGGTGGTGCTCAAGGTGTGCGACGCGTTGGCGTACGCGCACGCGCAGGGTGTCGTGCACCGCGACTTGAAGCCCGCGAACGTGATGGTGGGGCGATTCGGCGAGACGTACGTGATGGACTGGGGGCTTGCGCGCGTCCTGAGCGAGCTCGACGAGATCGACCGCGGCGAGGTGCTGGGCACGCCCGCGTACATGGCGCCGGAGCAAGCCAAGGGCAAGCTCGACGACGTCGGCCCGCGTTCGGACGTCTACGCGCTCGGTTCGATCCTCTATCACCTGCTCGCGGGTCGCATGCCGTACGCGGATCACGACACGCACGCCGGTCGCGACCTGCTCGAAGCGGTTCGCGCGGGCCCTCCGCCCAAGCTCGAAGACGTCGCGCCGGACGCGCCGCCCGAGCTCGTCGCGATCGCCAAGAAGGCGATGGTGCGTTCGCCCGACGGCCGCTACGCCGACATGGGTGCGATGGCGGCCGATTTGCGCGCCTACATGGAAGGTCGCGTGGTGCGTGCGCACGAGCAAGGCGCATGGCCCGCGTTGCGCAAGTGGTTCGCGCGCAATCGCGTGGTCGCGTCGATCACGCTCGGGTCGGGAGCACTGCTCGTGGCGGTCGCGCTGTGGTTCAGCTACGCGCAAGGCCGCAGCGCGGGCGAGATCCTGCGCCTGTCGGACTTGCGACGCGTCGAGGATCTCGAAGCGCGCGCCGAGGCCCTGTGGCCCGCGTCGCCGAGCATCGAAAGCGAACTCCGAGCTTGGTTGACGGAGGCCGAGGCGTTGGCCGCGCGTGCCCCGGCGCACGAACGCGAGCTCAAGCGCCTGCGCGAGGAAGCGTCGCGCGCCACCGGTGAAGCGCGCGACGAGTTGGAGTGGCAAGTCGGTGCCCTGTCGGAGCTCGCGACGCGGCTCTCGCGCTTCCGCGATCCGTTCCCCGGGATCGGTGCGATCGCCAGTGTGCGTCGGCGGCTCGAGGACGCGCGACGTTGGGCGCACGCGAGCTTGGAAGACGCCACGATCGCGTGGAACGCCGCGATCGCGTCGATTCGCGACGAGCGCGAATGTCCTGCCTACCGCGGGCTCGTGCTGACGCCGCAGTTCGGGCTCGTTCCCGTGGGCCGCGACCCGCGGAGCGGCTTGTGGGAGTTCGCGCACTTGCCCAGCGGTCGCGCCCCCGATCGCGACCGCGACGGCGTGCTCGAGATCGACGGAGAGTCGGCGATCGTGCTGGTGCTCGTGCCGGGCGGCAGCTTCCACATGGGCGCGCTCGCGCCGGTGCCGGGCCAGCCGTCGGGACCGCGCACCGACCCGAACGCGACGCCCGACGAAGCGCCGCAGACGCGCGTGGAACTCGAACCGTTCTTCCTCGCCAAGCACGAGACGACGGTCGCGCAGTGGCGACGCTGGAACGGGGACACCGTGCCCCACGACGAGAGCGCGGTCCTGCCGCAGACCTCCGTCTCGTTCACCGAAGCGTCGCGCGCGTTGCAACACGCGGGGCTGATGTTGCCGACCGAAGCGCAGTGGGAGTACGCGTGTCGCGCCGGCACGACCTCGCGTTGGTGGTGCGGGATGGAGCCGGGCACGTTGCGCGGCGTCGCGAACGGCGGTGGGGGATTCGACGGTCGCGGCGTGGCGAGCGCGACGTCGCGAGGACCGGAGAGAATCGACGCCCTGCGCGCCAACGTGTTCGGGCTGATCCACGTTCACGGCAACGTGGCCGAGTGGACGCGCGACGTCTATGCGCCGTACGCGATCACGCCGCGCCCCGTGGACGGCGAGCGCGTGCTGCCGGAAAACGGATTGAGGAGCGTGCGCGGCGGACACTACGACGACCCGGCGTCGAAGCTGCGCAGCGCGGCGCGCTCCCCGGTCGCGCGCGACAACCACGATCCCCGCATCGGCTTCCGCGCTTCGCGCGCGATCGACGACTGAGGATGGGTGCAGGACGCACCGCGCCGCGCTAACGTGCGCGCATGCCGCGCCTCCTCGAACTCCTCGTCGCGATCCTCGCGTTCTGGACCGTCGCTTGTGCCTCGAACCCGACGCCGCGGGATCCGATCACGGAAAGCGCCACGGTGTCCGGCGACGGAGTGTCCGTTCGCTTCCGCGTCGCGGGCGCGGATCACGGCGAGCCCACGATCGTGCTCGTGCACGGCTTCGCCTGCGATTCGACGTTCTGGAACGCGCAGTTGCGACACCTGGCCGAGACGCACCGCGTCGTGGCGGTCGATTTGCCCGGACACGGACGCTCGGGCATGGACCGTGTCGACTGGACGATGGAAGCGTTCGGGGACGACGTGCGCGCCGTGTGCGACGAGATCGGCGCGCGTCACGTCGTCGTGGTCGGCCATTCGATGGGCGGTCCGGTCGCGGTCGAGGCGGCCAAGCTCATGCCCGACCGTGTCGTGGCGATCGTGCCGGTCGAGACGTTCCACGACGTCGAGCGGCGGTTGAACGAGGAGCAGTTGATCGAGTTGCTCGCGGCGTGGGGCGAGGACTTCGCCGGCTCGGCCGAGCGGATGGTGCGCGAGTTCTTCTTTACCAAGGAGAGCGATCCCGACCTCGTCGATCGGACCGTGGCCAAGCTGCGCACGATGCGTCCGGACATCGGGCTCGCGCTGCTCGAGTCGATGTTCCGCTACGACGCCGCCAAGTCGCTCGAGTCCGTGTCGGTGCCGGTGCGCGTGATCAACGCGGCCGACGGACAGCCGACGAACGTCGAAGCGGCGCGTCGCCACGCCCGCGACTGTCAGGTTCGCCGGATCGAGCGCGTCGGCCACTTCCCGATGCTCGAAGCTCCCGCGACGGTGAATCGTCTCCTCGACGAGATCGTGGCGGAGGTCGCGCCGCCGACGAAACCCTGAGGAACTGGACGCGCCGTTCCGCAGGCAATCGTTCCACGGCGTGGACGATCAGCATCCACTCGGTGGAACGAATGCACGCGAAGCCGCGTCTAGGGCCCCTGCAGGCACCCGGTACGGGTACGTGGCACGCCGCGGGTGCGCGTCAGGTGGACCCGGAGCAAGGGTTGCCGAGCCCGACACCGACACCGTCGGTCAGTGCCCCCAGCTGCGCAGGTAGCGGAAGTCGTGGTTGACCGTGCGCTCGGACAGCTTCGCGATCACCGGCGGCAGGCGCTTGTACTGGTTCATCGTGATGCGACGCGCGACCTTGCGCACGAACGTCTCGTCGAAGCCGGCCGCGACGAGATCTTCGGGGCTGTAACGCTGGTCGACCATCAGCTCGAGCAGGCGATCGGCTTCGGCGTACGTGAAACCGAGCTCCGCTTCGTCGGTCTGGCCTTGGAACAAGTCGGCGGACGGCGCCTTCTCGACGACGGACTTGGGCAGGCCCATGTGGCGCGCGAGCTGCACGATCTGGTGCTTGTACAGGTCGCCGAGCGGATTGAGGGCGCTGGCGGCGTCGCCGAACTGCGTCGAGTAGCCGAGCAGGATCTCGGTCTTGTTGCTCGTGCCGATGACGAGGCCCTTCCATTCGACGGAGAGGTCGTAGAGGACGATCATGCGCGCGCGCGCCATCACGTTGCCGCGGCGGATCTTGTCCGACACGTCGACCGTGTCGAAGTAGCCGTCGGTCATCTTGGAGATGTCGACCTTGCGACCCTCGACGCCCAGCTGCGCGACGACCTTGCGCGCGTCGCCTTCGCTGTCGGGGTTGCTGGTCTTGTACGGCATCATCACGGCCAACACGTTCTTCGCGCCGAACGCCTTGGCGGCCAGAGCGCACGACACGGCCGAATCGATGCCGCCCGAGAGGCCCAGCACGGCGCGCGTGAAACCGAACTTGCCGGCTTCGCCGCGCAGGAACCGCACGAGCAGGTCTTCGACCAATTGCGGTTGGATGTCGAGTCGGTTCATTGCGGTTGTGCTCCCGACGCGAGGCGCGAGATCTCGCGCGAGATGATCCACGGTTTCTCGTCGCGGCGCAGCGGCGTCGCCACGCGCGCGCGGCGCAACACGTCGGAGGACAGGTGCGCTTCGACGCGACCGGGCTCGAAGCCCGCGATCGCGGCCGTTTCGCGCCCGTTCGGGTCGACGACGCGCGAGCCGCCGCCGAACAAGATGCCGTCCTCGGACCCGACGCGGTTCACGTACACGATCCACGTCTGGTACAGCAACGCGAGCGTGTCCTGGATCTTGGCCCACACGTGCGCCGAGCGCAGACCGGGCTCGTTCTCGGTGACGCCGCGCGCGGGACCGGCGCTCGCCACCAAAATGGCGTCGACGTTCGACAGGAAGTGCAGCCACGAGCTGCCGATGTGCCACATGTCCTCGCAGATGAGGAGCCCGAAGCGGCCGTGCTTGCTCTCGAACGCGCGGAAGCGTTCGCCCGGCGCGAAGTCGCGGCCTTCGTCGAACATGCCGTAGTGGACCAGGTGCACCTTGCGGTGCAGCTCGAGCAGCTCACCGTCCTCGAAGAACGCGATCGCGTTGTACACGCGTCCGTCGCGACCGCGCTCGGCGAAGCCGACGACGATCGAGATCTGGCGCGAGAGGTCGGCGATGTGCACGAGCTCGTCCGAATCGAGCGTCAGCGCCACCTCGGACGTCTGGTCCTTGAGGAAGTAGCCCGTGAGCGAGAGCTCCGGGAACACGACGAGGTCGGCTTTGGCCTCGATGGCCGCGCGGATCTCGCGCACGTGCATCTCGAGGTTCGCCGGCACGTTGCCGAGCGTGGGCTCTACTTGGGCGAGTACGACGCGACAGTCCATGGGGGGTCCGATCAGGATAGCCGGGGAGTGCGGGGAGCCGAAACGCGCGGCTTGCGCGCGATCAGGAGGAATTGGCCTCCGAAGAAACGCCAGGCGAACGGCAGGCGCAGGTAGGCCTTCACCAGGAATTGCTTGGCCGGGAGGTTGCCGCGGAACGTGAGCGGCAGGAATCGAGGTTCGACGCGCTCGATCTCGAAGCCGGCCGCGTAGGTGTGTTCGGCAACCGATCGATCGGTGAGGATCAACGTGTGGTCGGCGAAGTCGAAGTACTCGCGCGGGCACGCGCGGAAGTTCGGACCCATCACCGCGATGACTCCGCCCGGCGCGAGGAGCGAGTGCATGCGCTCCAAGAACGTCGCGACCGCCTCTTGGTTGGGCAGGTGTTCGAGGAAGTTCGAGACGAAGATCCCCTCGAAGTAGCCCTGAGGCAAGTCGACCTCGTCGTTGCGGCCCACGACGGCGCGCACGCCCTCCGCGGCGAGCTCGCGTACCTGCGATCCCATGTCGACGGCCCAGCGCTCGCGCGCCGGCACGAAGTTGACGAACTCGCACGCGCCGGCTGCGGGATCCAGGACGATCTGCGGCGAGCCCATGCGTTCGTGCAGCCAACGCGCGAGGATGCGCCACGTGTCCAGCTTCACCTGCCGGTCCACGCGCTGGAACCGGTACTGGTAGATGCGGTCGTAGTCCATGACGTCGCGCCGTCGACCGGCTCAGCGGCGACCCGCTCCGCGGCACGCGTCGAGCACGAGGTCGTCGCGTCGCACGCGGGCGGCATCGGCTTCGTAGTTGAGGATCAAGCGGTGTCGCAGCGCCGCCGGTGCGACGCGCGCGACGTCGTCGGCCGACACGAACAAGCGGCCTTCGATCAACGCGCGCGCCTTCGCGGCCAGGATCAGGGCCTGCGCTCCGCGCGGACTCGCGCCGTAGCGCACGCAACGCTTGACCGAATCCGGAGCGCTCGCGTCATCGGGACGCGTGGCGAGCACGACGCGCGCGGCCAGCTCGAATACGTCGCGGCTGACGGGGACGTCACGCACCAACGTGCGCGCGGCCAACAGCTCGTCGCGCGAGAGCACCGCCTTCCCGCGCGGTTCGTTCGATCCCGTCGTGCGCTCGAGGATCGCGACGAGCCCGGCCAGGTCGGGTTGCGCGACGTCCACTTGCAGCAGGAACCGATCGAGTTGTGCCTCGGGCAGCGGATACGTGCCCTCCATCTCGATCGGGTTCTGCGTCGCGACGACCAGGAACGGCGCCGCCAACGGGTGCGTCTCGCCGAACACCGTCACTTGCCGTTCGGCCATCGCCTCGAGCAGCGCGGCCTGCGTGCGCGGCGTCGCGCGGTTGATCTCGTCGGCCAACAGCACGTGCGTGAAGATCGGGCCCTTCTCGAAGCGGAAACTGCGCGCGCCGTGCGCGTCTTCGTCGAGGATGCGCGTGCCGAGCACGTCGGCCGGCATCAAGTCGGGCGTGAACTGCACGCGACGGAACGACAGGTCGAGCGCGTCGGCCAACGCGCGCACGAGCGTCGTCTTGCCCAGGCCCGGCGCGCCCTCGAGCAACACGTGTCCGTCGGCGAAGAGCGCCCACAAGAGCTCGTCGACGACCGTCGTCTGCCCCAGGAAAGCGGACGACACCCGAGCCCGCACGGCGGCGACGGACTCGCGCGCGCGCGACACTTGGCGTTCGATCGAACCCGAGTCAGTCATGGAACGGCCGATCTCGCGTCGGCGACGCGCCGGTGGAAGGGAAGCTGGCCGCGACGGGTTGCGACGGATGGAACCACCCGCCGACGACGTCGCGCAGCTCGACGAGGCTCGTGACGCGCGGCGCGTGAGCCGGATGGGAGCGCCGCGCGTGGTCGACGAGGATCGAGCGGATACCGACTCGCCGCGCGCCGAACACGTCCTTCTCCAGATCGTCACCCACGTGCACGGCCTCGTCGGGGCGCACGCCCGCCAACTGCAAGGCGCGCAGGAAGATCTCGGGGTCGGGCTTCTCGAGCCGCTCGATGGCCGAGCACAGCACGAAATCGACGCGCCGCGCGATCCCCAGGGCCTCCAGGAGCCGCGGCAGGCGCGAACTCCAGTTCGAGACGATCCCGATCTTCAGTCCGCGGGCCCGCAGGTCGTCCAAGAGTTCCAATCCTCCCTCGAACACGGCGAACGTGGCCGGATCGCCGAAGCGAGCGAAGAGCTCCTCCCGAAGGGGCTGTAGATCCGCCTTCAAAAGGCCCAAGTAATCGTGGAAGATGCGTTCGACGTAGGACCCGAACCAGGGATCGCTGTAACGGTAGGCGCCGCCGATCTCGCGCGGCAGCTCGCGGTGGGCGCGGAGCATCAACTCGCGCATCTCGTCCGCGCCGAGCTGCAGCGAGCGGGCACGAGCCTGCTCGGCATAGATCTCGAAGCGTGAGGGCCTCTCGTACAGCAGCGTGTTGCCGACGTCGATGAAGACAGCCTTGAGCGCCATGGTGGAGTCGGGTGGACCCGACCGGACGAACCGGTCAGGTCGCATCGGTTCAGTTTCGCACACGCGAGCGTGCGGTGGAAACCTCGTCGTCGCCGCGTGGACCCTGTGCGTGCTCCTGACCGCGTGCGGAGCGCCCAATCGGGGTCCGGCGCGCGGCGCGGTCGCCGATCCGGTCGCCGCGGCCGATGCCACGGCCCGCGCGGATTGGCGCGAGGCGGCCGACCGCTGGTACGCGGTGTACTTGGCCGACGGTGGTCGGGATCCGCACGCGATGGTCGAGACGGCGCGAGCCATGCTCGCGCTGGGCGATCCCGAGAGCGCCATCAACATGGTCGACCTCGGCCTGCGCGATCACCCGACCGACGTCGACCTGCTCGAGATGAAGGCTCAGGTCCTCGTCGCGATGGGGTTCCGGCGCCCGGCCGAGAAGTTCTTCCAACAAGTCGTGGAAGCCCAACCGCGTCGCGCCGTGTCGTTGCTCGGTCTCGGGCGCACGCGGATCGAGTTGGGGCTCGAGAGTGGCGCGGTGGCGCCGTTGCAGGAGTACATCCGCATCCAAGGCGGCAGCTTCGAGGCGTACTCGTTGTTGGCGCGCACGATGAAGGGCGCCAAGGACCCCTCGGGAGCCTACGTGGCCTGGACGAAGGCGTTCGAGTTCCCGGGCGCGACGGTGCAGGACCTCTTGAGCGCCTCGGCCTTGTGCTTGGACGCCGACGTGCGTCGTGCTCACCCCGACGCCACCGCGGTGTGTCGTCGTTGGCTCGAGGACGCCGTGTCGATCGATCCGCAGTGTTCGCCGGCGCACTTCCAGCTGGGAGTGCTGTCCGAGGAAGTGGGCGCCTACGACCGCGCGATCGAGCACTATCGCGACGCGGTCGAGAAGGACCCGGAGTGCTTGATGGCGCTCACGAACCTGGCGGTGCTGTACGCGGGCCGTAGCGACGAGACGCACACGCGCGAGTTCGTGCAGCGCGCGTTGCAGTTCGAGCGCGACACCGATCGCCGTCGCGCGCTGTTGCGCCTGATCGAGACGTTCGACAAGCGCCCCGAAGACCGCCCCTGAGTCCGTTCGACGAGTCCTGGTCGTCGGGATCGTTCGGCGAACCGACGGGTGGCGCCGCGCGGGCTCGCGCCCTCACTTCACGAGGCTGTCGACGAGCGCTTCGATCTTGGCCGTCAGGTCCGCCGCGAAGTCGTCGCCGAAGTCCATGGCGATGACGTCGATCTCCTCGAACATGTAGCGGCCGGTCGAGCGGCTGAACGGGATTCCGTACTCCCACTTCGAGCCGTCCGACGAGTGGATGACGACCTCGATCTGATCGTCGCCCTCGACGGGCAGGACGGTGAAGCTCTTGACGGCGTAGGTGCTCATGGAAGTGTCCGTTCGACGGTGGACCGGAGAGGATATCGACCGGATGGCGCGGTCACCGGAGTTCCGCGCGAAAGCGTGAGCGAACCGCCGCGGCGAATCACCGCTTCTCCCACGGCTGCAGCCGTCGCCACACTTCGAAATCCTGGTACGGGTGCGTCTCGAACGTCTCGACGAGCACCCAACCCGCCTCCGTCAGCTCGCGCGCCATGACGCCCGCGGCCGGCTTGTGCGAAGCGGGCGGACCGACCGGGAGTTGGCCGGGCTTGTACTCCAGCACCACGAGTCGGCCGCCCGGCTTCAGCGCCGCGCCCAACCGGCGCATGTAGTCGACGCGGTTCTCGAGGTGATGGTACGTGTCGGCCACGAACACGATGTCGAGCGTGGCCGGCGGGAAGTGCGGATCGTCCTCGGACGCGAGCACCGGCACGATGTTGCGCAGGTTCGTGGCGCGGATCTTCTCGCGCACGACGTCGAGCTGACGCGGTTCGACGTCGGACGCGTACACGACGCCCTCGTTGCACTGGCGCGCGAACGCCGTCGCGAAGATGCCCGGACCGCAACCCAGGTCGCCCACGACGGCATCGCTCGGCAGCGACAACTTCTCGAGCACCACGTCGACGCGCAGGTCGGCGACGCGTTCGGGACGCTGCAGACCGTCGATGTACTTCGCGACGTCGGCGTTGCCGTGCTTGTCGCGGTTCGGGAGTTCCGCGGCGACGGGGCGTTTCTTGGCGTCGGGAGTCGACGCCGTCGGATTCGCGCCGTGGCTGGAGTGTTCTCGGGGTTCGTGAGCGGCCGACGGCGTTTCGGTCGAGCTCGCTTCCGTCGCCGCGGGCTTGGCCGTCTCCGGCGTGATCACCGTGACGACGCGCGGCTTCGGCGCGGGAGGTTCCGGGATCGGTTCGGCGGAAGCGGCGCGCTCGGGAGCGGCATTCGCGGTCTCGACGGGGGAACTCGAGCCGGGAGCCGGACTCGCGGGCGTCGTCGGCGCGGGTGCCGTCGAGCGGCACGCACCGAGGCCGAGCACGAGAGCGAGGACGAAGGACGAGGGGACGCGGAGCGACGACATGGCGGACCTTTCTCGCGCGCATTCTAGAGTCCGGACGTCGTGCTCCGTCGTTCCGAGCGGTCGTCTTCGCGCGAAAACCCGGCTCTCGCCTGCATCCACTGCGTGCTCCGGAGCGAACCCACCCACGGGCAGGGGATGGCTCCGGCCCGAAGGTCGTCATCGCCTCGCCTCGGAGTCCGTTCCGCGGCGAGGCGGTGTCTCTCGACCGACCGCGCCGAGTACCGTCACGCCATGCCCGATCTCGTGCGCGACCTCGTGATCCCCGTCCACACGGTGTCCACGCTGGCGATGTTCGGCGTGATTTGGATCGTGCAGCTCGTGCACTATCCGCTGATGGCGCGCGTGGGCGAGTCGGGTTTTCGCGAGTACCAGCGCCAGCACGTGCGCCGCATCACGTGGGTGGTCGGTCCGCTGATGTTGGCCGAAGTCGCCACCGCGCTCTCGATCCTGATCGATGCTCCGTCGGGGTGGAGCGAGCGCGCCGCGTGGACGGGCATCGGTCTCGTCACGCTCGCGTGGGTCGCGACCGCGCTGTTCTCCGTGCCGTTGCACGGGCGTCTCGAACGCGGATTCGACGCCGCGACGCATCGTCGTCTCGTGGCGACGAACTGGATCCGCACGTGCGTGTGGACGGCGCGCGCCGTTCTCGTGGCCACGACGCTCCACGGCGCGATTTGAGCACGAAGCGGCCGTGCACGACGCGTTTCGAGGACCTCGCGTTCGGCGCCTCGCGCGCTCGAGCACCCGGATTCGAGGATCCGGAACTCGTCGGTGACCCCGCGAGTTGCGTCACGACGTCCGCGTCACGACGACTCGCGTGCAAAGCCTGAACGCATCGCGAGAGTTCGCGAATCCGACGCGTGCACGTCGCCGTACCTCTCCGCGCACCGCGACACCGACGAGCGACGCACGTACGTCGTGCTCGCGACGCGAGCGGATCCGGTGCACACGAAACACGGAGAAGAATCATGAAGTTGTTCGGCATCCTCGGCATCGGCGCTCTCGCCGTCACCCTGTTCACCCTTCCCACGAACGCCGGCGAAGGCTGCGGCGCGAAGTCCACGTGCAGCGCCGCGACGGCCGCGAAAGGCTCGGGCAAGGACATCGTCGACACCGCGCTCGCCGCCGGTTCGTTCCAGACGCTCGCCACTGCGCTCAAGACCGCGGGTCTCGTCGAGACCCTCAAGGGCGAAGGTCCCTTCACGGTGTTCGCGCCCACCGACGAAGCGTTCGCGAAGTTGCCCAAGGGCACGCTGGACGCGCTGCTGAAGCCCGAAGGCAAGGCCACGCTCTCGAACGTGCTGACGTATCACGTCGTCCCGGGCCTCGTCACCGCGGAACAAGTCGTCAAGCTCACGAGCGCGTCCGCCGTGAACGGTCAACGCCTCGCGATCCGCGTCGAGGACGGCTCCGTGTCCGTCGCAGGCGTCAAGGTCGTGCGCACGGACATCCTGTGCGCGAACGGCGTGATCCACGTCGTCGACGCCGTGCTGATGCCGGCCACGAAGAACATCGTCGAAACCGCCAAGAGCGCCGGCACGTTCTCGACGCTGCTCGCCGCCGCGCAAGCCGCGGGCTTGGTCGAGACGTTGAGCACCGGCGGACCGTTCACCGTGTTCGCGCCGACGGACGAAGCGTTCGCCAAGCTGCCGAAGGGCACGGTCGAGAGCCTCTTGCTGCCCGAGAACAAGCACAAGCTGGCCGACATCCTGAAGTACCACGTCGTGTCGGGCCGCGTGTACGCCGATCAGGTCGTCAAGCTCGAATCGGCGACGACCTTGCAGGGCCAGAAGGCTCCGATCACGGTGAGCAAGTCGGGCGTCAAGGTGGGCGACGCCAACGTCGTGAAGACGGACATCGAGACCACGAACGGCGTGGTGCACGTGATCGACTCGGTGCTGCTGCCCAAGTGACCCGCGCGTGTCGTGTGGCGAGGCGACGTCGGTGACGGCGTCGCCTCGTTCGTTCGCGTGGAACGTCCTCGTGCCGTGGCGCGAGGAAACCGGCGGAGTCTCAGTCCGCGATCGGGCGCTGCATGCGCCGTTCGATCCAGCGTTGGAGATCGGGCCCCGAACGCTCGTAGGTCTCGTCGCGCATCAGCTCGAGCCCCACGCGCGCGTCGCGCGGTCCGGCCGAGCACGAGCGCACGATGGCGCGGAAGCGCAGTCCGCCTTCGCCTTCGCCCAGGCCGAAGGAGATGTTCACGACGCGCGCGCTGTTCAGCTGAGCCGCCTCTTCGCGCCGCACGAGCACCGCCATGCCGCCCAGCGACACGTCGATGAGGCGTCCGTCGACGAGACCGCGCTTCCAACCCATCTGCACGACGACGCCCTTGTCGGCGTCGGGCACGAAGCGGCGGAAACGGCGCCGGTTGAACCACCGACCCCATGCGCCCCAGATCTGAGCGCGCAGCTCGTCCGGACGCGTGAAGACGAACGCGTAGCCGATCCCGCCCTCGTCCATCCACCGGCGCGACACGACGCGCGACGCCAAGCTGATCGTGCGCGGCTGCGACTCGGTCTGGAACAGGAGGATGATCTCGTCACCCGCCTCCAGGCCGGGGTCCTGTTCCGAGTTGAACGTCACGCTGGCGCCGCCGACCGAGATATCCCGGCAGCTCCCGTAGCGTTTGGATCCGTCCGAGTAGGGCACCTCCACCGTCAAGGTGGGCAGGCGCGACTGCACCACCCGGTAGTGTCGCCGCTTCTCCTGGTCCAGGCGCAGCATGGAGATGCTGCTGCCCGCGAAGCCAGGGATCTTGATGCTGCGGATGGTGTGGTGTCCGGGTCGGTGCGTCATGGGAGGGAGACCAGGAACTGGCCGCTATGGACATCGGCCGGATGTGAGACGATCTGAGCTTGCCCCTGAAAGCTGGTCCAGCGGAAGCGTGAGTCTCCGGGTAGAACGAACCCGGAGCCCAGCATGCGCAAGAGCCGATTCACGGACGAGCAAGTCATCGGAATCCTGAAGG
>Ga0075163_10002444_pt1 | contig 24933 bp, 27 predicted proteins | sample JI1023141ADNA_FD_71478 | JGI IMG/M metagenome (GOLD analysis project Ga0075163, IMG submission 71478) | Wastewater effluent complex algal communities from Wisconsin, to seasonally profile nutrient transformation and Carbon sequestration -... | ecosystem: Engineered > WWTP > Effluent > Algae... | reverse complement strand
GCGCCCGAACTTGCGCATCATCAACGGCAAATCCTTCGGGCCGATGACGATAATCGCCACCACCACCAGCAGGATCATTTCCTCGAAGCCGACACCCGGCATCATGGCGTTGTCGCTCCCATACGGAACGACGAAAGTTCAGACGCGCCCATTCCGCCCCCGGACTGGGACAAATCAGACCTTCGTCTTTTCCTTCTCCGGGGTGACATTGATCGGCTCATTGATCAGCGGGCCCGACGTGGTCTGGCTCGTGTCGACTTCACCGTCCTTCAGTCCCTTGCGGAAGCTTTTGATACCCTTGGCCATATCGCCCATCATGGCCGAGATCTTTCCGCGGCCGCCGAACAGCAGCAGCAGGATCGCTGCGATGACCAGCAGCTCCGTGATCCCCAGTTTTCCAAACATGCGGTGTACTCCGGTGCGCCGTTTCCGGCGGATTTCAGTGGGCGTCCGTCGCCCCGGTCTTGCAGTAACGTAACCTTCCGGAGGGGACTCTGCAAATGCTGGCGGCCTTCAGGGCCACACGATTGCATTAACTGTGTCAGGTCCGGTCTTCGGCGCCCTCGAGAAAGTCGGGCTGGAATTCCCTGTCGTCCAGCGGGTCCTCGCCCAGAAGTTCGCCAGTTTCAGGGTCTCGCGGCGTGCCCGCGAACTCGAAATCGCGAGGAATCTCGGCTGACAGTAGCCCCGCCGCCTTCAGGTCTTCCCGGCCCGGCAGGCTGTCGATCGCATCCAGCCCGAAGTGGATCAGGAACGACTCGGTGGTGCCAAATGTCACAGGCCGCCCCGGCGTCCGCCGCCGCCCGCGCGGCCGCACCCAGCTGGCCTCCATCAGGATATCCAGCGTACCGGACGACACGGCGACTCCCCGCACGTCCTCAATCTCCGCCCGCGTCACCGGCTGGCAATAGGCAATGATCGCCAGCGTCTCCAGCGCCGCCCGCGACAGGGCCTTGGGTTGCTCGCGCGTCTCTTCAAACAGGAAAGCCAAGTCCGGCGCCGTCTGGAACCGCCACTTCCCGGCGATCTCCACCAGCTGCACGCCCTTGTTGGCATACGCCGCCTTCAGCTTCAGCAGCACATCGCCTGGCTCCACGCCCGGCGGCAGCGCTTCCGCCAGCGTCGTTGCATCGACCGGCTCGTCAGACGCAAACAGCACCGCCTCGGCCCGCCGCACCGCGTCCGCCAGCCGCTCCGGATCAGGCTCCGCCCGCGCTGGCTTCGCCGCAGGCGTTTCCACTTTCGGTGCAGCTTCAGCTTCCGCCAACGGCTCGGCTTTCACCTTGCGCGCCTTCGCCAGCTTGGCGACCGCCTCGCGCATGTCTTCCAGCGCCGGCTCTTTCTTGTCGTCGCCGCTCATTCCGCCGCCTTCAGCGCATCGCGCGCCTTGCGCACATAAACATCCGAGAAATGCTGATCCTGCCGCAGGTCCACCGCACGATCCTTCGTCAGCTCCAGCGCCGCCGAGAAGAAGCTCGCCACCTCGGATCGCCGCGGCGCGTCCTTCGACTCTTCATCCTCCGCCCGCATCATCTGGATCGAAGCCCAGTCGATCAGGTCAGGCACCAGCGCCGCCAGCTTCCGCCGCGCCGTATCCAGCGGCACCACCGGCTGCCGCTTGATGACGTGCGCCTTCAGCTTCACCTTGCGCGCATTGATATCGCCGAACGCCTTCAGCACATCATGCAGCGTCGAATTCCACAGCGGCTTGCGGATGATCTTCGCCAGCTGCGGATCGCCGCGCGGAAACACATCGCGCTTGTCGAGGTTGCCCTCATAGAGCTCGTTCACCGCCTTGCGCATCGCATCCAGCCTGCGCAGCCGGAAAGCCAGCCTCCCCGCCAGCGCGTCCGGATCAAGCTCGTCGGCGTCCTTCTTCTCGCTCGGCAGCAGCAGCTTCGATTTCAGGAACGCCAGCCACGCCGCCATCAGCAGGTAGTCCGCCGCCAGATCGATCTTCTTCGCCTGCGCCTCGCGCACATATTCCAGATACTGGTCCGCCAGCTTCAGGATCGAGATCTTCACCAGGTCGATCTTGTGCCGCCGCGCCAGATCCAGCAGCAGGTGAAGCGGCCCCTCATACCCGTCCAGATCGACGACAAAAGCTTCCTTGGCGTCCGCCGCTTCGGCAGACGCTTGGGCCAGCATGTCCTCATCAGGAACGGGGAGTACCGTCATACCCCCGCAGTAGCGGACGGAGGCGCCTCAGACAACAGCTTCTCCAGCCGCACCCGGCCGTCGGCCTTGTCGAAGGGCTTCACATCGCCAGTTGCCGCATCCGCAGCCTTCGCCCGGCGCAGTTGCTCGCCCGACAGTTGCGGACACACATCCGCAACTTCGCTCATCTCGCGCAACACGGTCTCAGGATCGCGCAGCACCTTGCCCCAGGCATCCAGCCCAGAGCAGTGCAGGATCACATCGCACCCGGCCTCCAGCGCACGCGTCGCCCGGCTCGCCAGATCGCCGCCCAGCGCCTTCATCCCAAGATCGTCCGTCATCAACAGACCATCGAACCCGACCTCCTGACGGATCACCTCATGAATGATCTTGCGCGAATGCGTCGCCGGCGTCGTCTCATCGTCCAGCGCGCGATACGCCAGATGCGCCGTCATCCCCATCGTCGCGTGGCGCACCAGCCTGAACGGCGCGATGTCCTGGCTGACCTGTTCGCGAGACGCACGCACCACCGGCAACGTCTCATGGCTGTCGACTTCTGCACGCCCATGTCCCGGCATGTGCTTGATGACGCCCGCTACGCCGCCCGCCGCGAGACCCGCCAGCGCAGCCTGCGCCAGATCGCCAACCGCCTCCGCGCTATCGCCCAACGCACGATCGCCGACGATCTTGTGCATCCCGGCATGAAGGATATCGACCACCGGCGCGCAATCAGCACGAATGCCCATCGGCTCCAGCTCCGCAGCCATCAGCCTGTGATGCAGCCACACCGCCTCGCGCCCGAGATCAGGCTGCGTCTTGTACAATCCGAGATACGACAACGGCGCCGGAAAGTCCGGCCACACCGGCGGCTTCAGCCGCTTCACGCGCCCGCCTTCCTGGTCGATGAAGAACAGCGTCTGCCGCCCCGTGACCTGACAGACCTCATCCGTCAGCGCCGTCACCTGCTCGATGCTCCCGCACGAGCGGCCCATCAGGATCACGCCCCACGGATTCGCGCGGGCCAGCAGCTTCCGCTCTCCGTCCGTAAGCGTGTGCCCCGAAACGGATAGGATGCAGGCTTTCGGTTCAGACATCAGCTCGTCCGCTTACCTTGCTACGCTCAGCGGGCAGCCGGGAAACAATTCCCACCCTTGGCTTTGTAGGCGTTGCAGAACGCATCCGCATCGCCCTTTGAAGCAAAGGCGCCAGCACGCAGACGATAGACAGTTTTGCCATTCACGTCTGCCTGCACGACAACTCTTTCCGCAGCTGCAAAGAACTCCGGCAGAGCCTTCACGCGCTTGTCCCATTCAGCCGAAGCGCCTGCCTCGGTCGATGGCGCAGCCACCTGCACGAGCCACTTCCCGCCCGCAGCAAACGCCGGCTTGAACGCTCCGGTCGAAGCAGCAGGCGCGGCAACCGGCACTACCGGCGCTGGCGCTACAGCCGCGACCGCACTCGGCTTCGGCAGATCAATCGCGGGCTTCACCGGCGCCGGAGCGGGCGTCACCGCAGCAGTCGCAGCCGGCTGCTTCAGCGGCGCCGGCGGCGTCGCAGCAACCTTGGGCGTGGCGGGCGCAGGCGCGGGCGCAACAGCCACCGTCTGCACAGGCGCAACAGTCTTGGGCTCGGGGCGCACTTCCGGCGGCGTATCGGCAACCGGCGCGGGTCCACCTTCAAGCTGTTCCAGCACGTCGGTCGGTTCAGCAGCGACAACCGTCGGCGTCACTTCACGCGGCGGTGTCTTGAACGAACCCGAAGTCGCCAGCTGCGGCGTCGCTTCCGGATCATCCGTCCGCACGCCTTCGCGATAGGCATTCCACACGACCACGCCAAACACGGCGACAATCACCAGCGCGCCTACCAGTAGGATCGGCCCACGGCTGCCCGCATCAGCGCCGCGATGCGGAGCGCCATTCTCGCGCAGCGGCACATAATCCGCGTTGCGGCGTCCATCCGCCTTCCGCCTGTCAGCTTTCGCCCGGCGCTCGCCACCGCCACCGCGGCGATCCTTGGTCGAGCGCTCGACCAGGAAACCGGCCTCGTCCACATCCATTTCCATCGGATCGGGATAGTCGTTGTCGCGATCATTCGCGGGCGGCATGATCGGCTTCTTCTTCGAGCCGAAAACGATGCGATCAAGATTGGCGCTATCGTCGCCTTCGCTGTGGCCATCCTCGTGCGGACGACCGGGGATCACAGATCGAGAGTAGCGTGTCATGGCCGGAACCAGAGCTTTCCTGAGCACGCGGGCGCCCACGTCCCGCCAGCATGGAACCCTGCCAAACGTGCGTTAACGAACAGGAAACACTTGGAGCGAGGTTGAGCGTCAAAGCCCAATCAACCCTCATCCGGGGAGGATACGAAGCATCCGTCTCGAAGGACGAGGGCGCGCCTACCCGCCGTGCTTCAGACCCACCGCTCCAGATTGAACAACCTGCGATGCTCGTCGATCGCATAAGTGTCCGTCATCCCGGCGATGTAATCGCACACCACGCGCGCGCGTTTCACCATGTCCTTGTCTGCAAGGTGCGCACGCTGCCGCCATGGCGCGGGCAGCGTGTCGGGCTCCGCGATGAACAGGCCGAACAGCTCGCGCACGATGCGGCGCGCCTGGCTCATCATCCGATTGACCTTGTGATGCCGGTACATGCGCTGGAACAAGAACTCGCGAAGCGGCTTCTGCTTCTCCGCAATGTCGTTCGAGAACGCCGCCAACGGATGATCGAGCGCGCGCACATCTTCCACCGAACCCGGCTTCGCGTGCGCAGCCCGCCGCTGGAATTCCCGTATCAGATCGCGCGTCCAGATGCCGATCAAGCGGCGCACAGCCTCCGCCACCAACCGGTCGCGTTCCAGACCGGGAAACTCCAGCATCACTTCGCGGAACACATTTCCCGTCAGCGGAATGTCCATCAGGTCATCGACCTCGAACAATCCCGCGCGCAAGCCGTCCTGAATGTCGTGATTGTTGTATGCGATGTCGTCGGCCAGCGCGGCCACCTGAGCCTCAGGCCCCGCAAACGTATCCAGCTCCAGCGACTGCAACGCCTCGTAATCGCGGAACGCCACCGGCAATTCATCCAGCGTCCGCTGCTTCGTCACCAGCGGACCATTGTGCTTGATGACGCCTTCCAGCGTCTCCCACGTCAGATTCAGCCCGTCGAATTTCGGATACTTCCGCTCCAGCTTGGTCAGCACGCGCAGCGCCTGCGCGTTGTGATCGAAGCCGTCATACAGCTTCATCACCTCGTTCAGCGCACTCTCGCCCGCATGTCCGAACGGCGGATGGCCAATATCGTGCGCCAGCGCCAGCACCTCGGCCAGATCCTCATCCAGCCCCAGCACGCGGGCCACCGTCCGCGCGATCTGCGACACCTCCAGCGAGTGCGTCAGCCGCGTGCGATAGTGGTCGCCCTCATGGGCCACGAACACCTGCGTCTTCTGCTTCAGCCGCCGGAAAGCATCCGAATGGATCACCCGGTCCCGGTCCCGCTGAAACTCCGTGCGCGTAGCGCTCGGCGGCTCGGCATGCAGCCGTCCGCGCGACGAATCCGGGTTCGTCGCAAACACCGCACGGGGCGGCGCGATGAAGCCCTTCGTGTGGGCTGGGGGCATGCTAGACTTCCCTTTAAGCTTCCGGCTTCATATCTGAGTTGCTGCGAACAACGAATTAAGGCTCCCGGAAAGGGAAAAGCGTGCCTGATACTGCAACAGCCACCCCTGAAATCGGCCTCAGCGCCTCTGCGGCGCGGCGGATCAACAAGATCACGGCTGGCCAGCCAGCCGGCACGATGCTTCGCGTCGAGGTGATCGGCGGGGGCTGTTCGGGCTTTTCCTACCGTTTCGGCTTCGCTGACAAGGCAAATGCCGACGACCGGGTGATCGAGCGTGACGGCGCGACGGTCGCCATTGACGAGGCCAGCGTACCCTTCCTGGCCGGGTCGGAGATCGACTTCGTGGAAGAGGTCATCGGCGCCTCATTTCGCATCCACAACCCGAACGCCACCAGCGCGTGCGGCTGTGGAACCAGCTTCTCGGTCTGAAGCCCGCAAAGCAGAACGTCCGCCCCCTGGGGGACGGACACTGCATGGTAGAACTTCATAATGTTGCGACGCGCTGGCCCGCCTAGTTGGGCCGGCCGCCGCGTTTGCCGCGATCGTTCCCGTTGCCGCCGCCACGACCACCGCGATCGTCGTCGGACTTCGGATTGTACCTGTTGCCACCGCGGCCGCCGCGATCGTCGTCCTTGCGGTCGTCATTACGCTGCTGCGGGGGAGGAGACGGTTGACTGCGCGGCTGTTGCGGCGGCGCTGCCTGCTGCTGCGGAGGGCCGCCCTGCGATCCCTGCTGGCGTCCGCCACGATCGTCACCGCGATCACCCCGATCTCCGCGACCATCGCCGCGTCCGCCATTGCCCGGGTTGTAGCGGTTGCCGCCATTGCCGCGCGGCCCACCATCAAGCTGCGGAGGCGGCGCGGGGGCGGCGCCATTGTTCCCGCCGCGTCCACCGCGATCATCATTGCCCCGGCCGCCGCGATCGTCGTTGCCATTGCCACGCCCACCACGTCCGTCGCCGTTCCATCCGCCCTGTTGTCCTCCAGGTCCCGGATTGGCGCGCGGTCTGTCGTTGTGATCACCACCACGATCGCGATCACGATCACGATCATTCTTCTGCCCGGGGAAAAGCGGGGGATAGGTGTTGCGAACCCGGTCACGTCCATCATGATCGCGCCCGTCACGGCCGCGCCCATCATGGCTGCGATTGTCCTGATAGCGATACTGCTTGTACCCGTTGTGATGATCGCGCCTGAAATGGCGGTTGTGATCCCGCTCATATCCGCCGCCGATACGCGTCTGGTACCAGAAGAACCCGTCCGACGCCCAATAGCCCCCGTAAACGGGACCATAGAAGTCGTCGTAGAACGCGTCGTACCAGATGCCCGAATACGACGGGCCGTACGACGAATAGCCGGAATAGCTGGGGCCGTAGTCGTTGTAGCCGTAACTGTCATAGCCGTAATCGCTGTAGCCATACCCGTAGTCATAGACCGACGAGCACGCGCTCAGACCGACGAGGGCCGCAGGAACGGCGGCAATTGCGAGGAGCTTTTTCATATGAACAGTTTCGCAGGCGAACCTGAACGCCACGCAACGGCCGGCGCCTAGACTGCTGAATCATCCGCATGCTGCTGTGCAGCTTCGCGCGGGGGGCTGCCCGGCCCGTAATAAGGCGCATAACCTGAAGCAAACCGGGAAACGCCGTCATATCCCCCGCCAGCCGACTCGCACGCTACAAGGGCGCATATCCCCCAGATCGTCACGACGGTTGCGAGAAATGTCCTCATAAAAGCCTCCGGGACCCGCCCCGGTTCAACCCCTTAGAGAGATGCTTGTTCCGGCATTGGGCGGAGCAGGCCTCAGGCCTGCATCGTCGGCCCCGCGCCAGACTTGTCGTCCTTCGGCGGCGCAGGAAGCTCAGGATAATCGACCAGCGTGATCCGCTTGGGGCGCATCAGTCCCAGCACCGCTAGAAACAAGACCGCGACAACCCCTACGGCAATCAATGCCGCAATCATCGGTTGTGTCATGCTGGACCCTCGACCTGTGGCTTGATTGAGCCGCAGGCTCGCTGTGATCCGCCGCGTGGGTCAAACGAACAAATGGTCATGTTCAAAGCCATGTTCTCGCCAGATTTGCCGAGGCGGCTTCCAACTCGCCCGCGGTCACGTCTATGGTTGGCGCGTAAAAGGGATACGCCATGAATGTGACTGAAGCGGTGCGCCAGCGAATCTCCACGCGCGCTTTCCTCGACAAACCCATCAGCAAGGCGGAATTGTCAGACCTGCTCGAAACCGCGCAACGCTCGCCCTCCGGCGGCAACCTGCAACCGTGGAAACTGATCGCCGTCACCGGCGCTGCGAAGGACGAGATCGTCTCCATCGCCCATCGCGTTCTGGCGGCGGACCCGATGGGCGCCGTGCCCGGCGACCGCCCCGTCTATCCTGACCTCAACGTCATCGACCCCGTCTATAACGCGCGGCGCAAGCGGGTAGGCGAGATGATGTACGACAAGGTCGGCATTCCGAAGGAAGACCGCGCCGGCCGGCTGATGTGGTTCGCGAACAATTATCGCTTCTTCGGCGCGCCCGTGGGCCTGTTCCTCATCATCGACAAACGCATGGGCCATGGCCAGTGGGCGCACATGGGCATGTACATGCAGACGATCGCCCTGCTCGCCGAGGAACGCGGCTGGGGCACATGCATGCAGGAATGCTGGGCGCGCCTGCGCAACGAACTGCATGACCATTTCGGCCTCGACGAACACCACATGCTCTATGCCGGCATCGCCTTAGGCGTTCCCGATCCCGACAGCGCGGTGAACGATCTCTACGCCGAGCGTGCGCCGCAGAGCGAAGTCGTGGAGTTCAAGGGTTGGTAGGCCTGTCGTCAGAACAGGTCGACCGCTTCATCGCGGACGGCTTCGTCAAGCTCGATAACGCTTTCCCGCGCGAAACGGCAGACGCCTGCGCCAGCATCATCTGGCGCGGCCTCGGCCTGTCGCCGGACAGTAATGGTCCGTGGCCCCAGCCCGTCATGCGCCTCAACTCGCCGCCCGCACTTCCATTCCGGGAAGCCGCAGCATCACCGCGCCTTGCCGGTGCGCTGGATCAACTCATCGGCGTGGGACGCTGGGCAATGCCGGGCCAGCTCGGCGCAATCGTCGCGCGTTTCCCCTCGACGGAAAAACCGAATGACGATGGCTGGCATCTGGACGCCAGCTTCCCGCCGCCGGACGATCCAAACTCCATGGACTACTTCCAGTGGCGCGTGAATTACCTATCGCATCGGCGATCCATGCTGTTGCTATTCCTGTTCACGGATTGCGGTCTCGATGACGCCCCAACGCGCGTGCGCGTCGGCTCGCACCTGCCAATGGCGCGCCAGTTGAAGCGGCACGGAGAGGCAGGCATCTCGCTGATCGACCTGGCCCGCGAAGGGTTCGCGAGCAGCGACGCCTGCGAAGTTGCGCTGGCCATGGGCGAGGCGGGAACCGTGTGGCTGCTACATCCCTTCACCGTACACGCCGCGCAGGCGCATCACGGAACACGGCCGCGTTTCATCGCCCAGCCTGGGCTCGGCTTCAACGCACCGTTGAGCCTCGACCGCGCGGACGGCGACTACTCTCCCGTCGAAGCCGCCGTCCGCAGGGCCTTCGCCTAACTCGACACGCTGCCGACGATCCCCATCTTCTTCATGCCCTGACGCTGCGCCGCGGCCATCACATGCGCGACCACGCCGTACTTCGCGCGCCGATGCGGCTGGATATGTACCTCCGCCTGCTCCGCCCGCTTCGACTCTTCGGCAAAGCGCAGATCCAATTCAGACACGGACACCGCCACCGCATTCCAGAGAATGGCGCCATCGAAATCGATCTGGATGAGAATTGGCCGTGGCGGCGCCTCTGGCGCGTCGCACGAGGGGCACGGCACAGGCGTGTCCAGCTTCACAGCGTGACGCTGTGGCGGCAGCGTTATCAGCAGCATGACGAGCAACACCAGCATCACATCGATCAGCGGTGTCGTGTTGATTTCAGATACGGGCTCGCCTTCCCGCAGATTACCAGCCTGCATGGCCATGGCCGACTCCATTTGTGAACACGCGCAACCCAGCGCGTATTACATACGTAATCTGCATTCATGCAATTGGCAAGGGATCGTCGATCGCGCGGCCATCTTCCGTTTCCGCTCAATCGCGCTATCAAGCACGGCATGAAGATCGCCACCTGGAACGTCAACTCCGTCAACGCCCGCCTGCCAGTGGTGCTGGACGTGCTCAAGACCTGCGACGCCGATGTGTGGTGCCTGCAGGAGATCAAGTGCGTCGACGAGAAGTTTCCGCGCGAGGAGATCGAGGCGCTTGGCTTCAACTGCGCCGTGTTCGGCCAGAAGACCTATAACGGGGTCGCCGTGCTATCGAAGTTCCGCATCTCCGATGAAGTGCGCCACCTTCCCGGCGAGCCCGAAGACGAACAGAGCCGTTACCTCGAAGTGCTGGTAGAGTCGCCGCGCCCTGTGCGCGTCGCGTCCGTCTATCTGCCAAACGGCAATCCGCGTCCCGGCGACAAGTACGAATACAAGCTGCGCTGGATGGACAGGCTGATCGAACGCGCCGCCGCCCTTTTGAAATCGGAAGAGGCCGTCGTGCTGGCTGGCGACTATAACTGCATCCCACGCGACGAGGATTGCTGGGACCCGCGTGCATGGGCCGAAGACGCGCTCGCCTATCCGCCCACGCGGGAGCGTTTCCGCAAGCTGCAATACCTTGGCTACACGGACGCCTTCATGGCGCGTGACGGCCGGATGCAGAAATACACCTTCTGGGATTATCAGGCCGGCGCCTGGCAGAAGGACTGGGGCATCCGCATCGATCATCTGATGTGCTCGCCTCACGCCGCCGACCGGCTGAAATCCATCGCAATCCACCGCGCCGCGCGCGGAACGGATGCGCTCGGCAAGCCTTCGGACCATGTGCCCGTGATCGGCACATTCGCGGACTGAGACGCCTTCAGCTCGAGGACGCCATGAACCTTCTCAGGATTTTTCCCGCAGCCCTCGTCGCCGGCGCCTGCGCGACCACACCCGCCGCCTCGTCCTACGTTCACATTGCCGACCCCGAGCAGCTCTTCTCCGCCGCAGACTGGACGCCAGACGTCGAACGCGCCGTCACAGCCGCCGGCTGGCAGGATCGCGCCGAGACCATAAAGGCGCGCATGAATGAGAAAGGCGGCTGGCCGAAAAACCTCGCGGACCAGAGCACGCGCTGGCTCCAGAAGGATCGCGTCAAAGACTACAACGCCGTCGAGATGGCGCGGCTGACATTCTACGGCCAGCCCGCCGTGCTGCTGCGCATCCCCGCCTCGGCCAACAAGCATATGCCGGATGGCTGGCGCCCCACCGAAGACTTCTTCATTCTCGTCGGAGAAGCCGCGCTTCCGGCGCGCTGAAAACTAGTTCGCCTGCGCCGCCGTATCCGCTCGTGCAGGCATCGGCGTACTGCCTGACGGCGTCAACGTAACGCTGACCCTCGGCGCATTGCGATCCGGCGGCTGCACGCCCATCAGCGCCGAGACGAAGAAATCCCATCGCCGCCGCTCGCCATACTGCCCACCCTCGGCATGGCCTACACCCGGCAGGAAAATAAACTCGAAAGACTTCCCGGCCTTCACCAGCGCATCGACCACCTGATACGTCGACGACGGATCAACATTGGTGTCCAGCTCGCCCACAACCAGCGCCAGCTTGCCCTGAAGCAGGTACGCGTTGTCGATGTTGGATGATGCGGAATACTGCGGCCCGATTGGCCAGCCCATGTACTGTTCATTCCACCAGATCTTGTCCATCCGGTTGTCGTGACTGCCGGCATAGGCCCACGCCGCCTTGTAAACGTCGTGGTGGAACAACAGCGCGGCCATCGCATTCTGCCCGCCCGCCGACCCGCCATAAACGCCAAGGCGGGTCATGTCATACCACGGGTATTTAGCGGCCACTGCCTTGTGCCAGAGGATGCGATCGGGAAAGCCCGCATCCTTCAGGTTCTTCCACGCGACGTCGTGGAAAGCCTTGGAGCGATAGTTGGTGCCCATGCCATCCATCTGCACCACGATGAATCCAAGCTCCGCCATCGCCTGCATGGGCCGATAGGCGGCGAAGCTCTTGGGCGTGAACGCGCCCTGCGGCCCGGCATAGATGAACTCGACAACCGGATACTTGCGCGCCGGGTCGAAATTGGTCGGCTTGACGATGACGCCATAGATGTCCGTGACGCCATCCCGCCCCTTGGCCACGAACGCTTCCGGCGGCGACCATCCGGCGGCGATCAGATCATTGGTCGAGGCCGCCTCCAGCTCCATCAACACTGCCGCATCCGACGACCGGCGCAGCAGCGTGACAGGCGCCATATCCACGCGCGACCAGATATCGACATAGACCGAATAATTCGGCGCGAACGCCACGGTGTGCGTGCCGACGCCATCCGTCAGCGCAACCAACCCCGTGCCGTCGAAATTGATCCGGTAGTAATGCACGAAATACGGATCTTCCCCCGGGCGCATGCCATTGGCGCTGAACGTGATCTCGCGGCGCTTTTCATCCACATTGATGACGGCGCGCACCGCCCACGGCCCCTTGGTGATCTGCTTCTTCACCACGCCTTTGACGCCGTCATAGAGATAGAGATGGTTCCAGCCATCCCGCTCCGACATCCAGACGATCTCCTTGCCGTCATTCACCGGTTCGAACACGTTCTTGGCGCTGTATTCGACATAGGTGGGCGATTGCTCGTCGATGATCGTGCGCGCCGCGCCCTGCCGGTTCACCTCGATGATGCGATACGCCTGATGGCCGCGCTGGTTGTAGCGGATGTAAAAGCCACGACCGTCCCGCCACCAGCGCGGCTCGGACTGGAAGTACGCGTTCGGAAAAAGAGCGCGATCCACAACCTTGATCGCTCCCGTCGCCAGATCGATCAGAACCGGTTGGCGATCGGTCAGAACATCGCCAGGCTTCTGATAGAACAACTCCGTCAGCGCGGGCTCGCGCGAGCTTTCAGGCGAGCTTTCTATGTAATGGACATAGCGCTCTTGCCCCGGCCTGGTGCGCGACGCGGCGAGCATGAGGCTGTCCGGTGACCAGCTGTCGGTCGTGACGACGTAGTAATTCCCCTCCGCGCCATCGACCGTGATCTGACGCTCCGCCTGCGTCGCAAGATCGCGAACATGGATGTTGCCGTCCACGACGAACGCTTCGGATTTTCCATCGGGTGATTTCACCGGCTCCGGATCTGGCTTGTCGGGCCGCCCCGTGCCGACCGGATTGCGCGCGCCCATGCCCAGCACGGGCGGCGGGCGGTTCACGTCCTTCAGCTTTTCGCATGTCCAGCCGGCGAACAGGCAGCGCCACTTCGCGTCACTGGCCTCGAACTCCATCGAAACGCGATCCGCCGAAAGCTTGTAATTGGGGAAGGGAAGATGCCGCCCCTTCCACGGCCGCCCCGTCGCATCCGACAGCGCCTTGGCCACCGCCGTCTGATCGAACGCGGTCGACTTGGTCAGCGCGACGAGATCGACCTGCACGAACTCGACACCGCCACCTTTCAGCGTTCGCCTATAAACCAGCGTCCGGGAGTCTTCCGAAAATGTCGGCTCATCGACGCTACCTTCGACGAGGCCATAAACGCGAGTCCGCAGGCTTTCCGCGCGCGCATACTCAGCCTCCGTCCCTTGCGCCACGGCCGGCGCCATCGCTGGAACGAACGCCAGCATCAGCGCAACCAGACGCAGCACGGCCCTCATCCATTTCCCCCTGTCTTGTGCAGGCTTCATGGGGGAATCCAGAACTTGCTACCGGCTGTGTCAACTGCCGCGCCGCAATTGCGCCTCAAACAATCCCGTCATCGCCCCTTTCCGGACGTGGCGTCGGCGCCTCAGGGGTCGAGAACACAATCATTCTCTCCCCCGAGAATCACTCTTTGGTCCCGTCGGCTCTGTCGACGGGACCTTTTTATTTCGGGATCCGGGTCGGAAAGCTCAGTGGTCTTTCTGGTGGCCAGTCAGCCAATCCATTAGCGCCAGCAGCACGCCAGAGACCACAAAGGTAACGTGGACGATGACCTGCCACATCAGCTTTTCACGGGCCATCGCGTCAAACTCGCCGCCATCGCCGAGAGCCAGGAAGCTCTTCAGCAGCGCAATGCCCGAGATCGCGACGATGGACGCGACCAGCTTCAACTTCAGCGCCGAGAAATCGACCGTGCCCATCCATTCGGGACGATCCTCATGCTCGCCCGTGTCGATCTTCGAGACGAAGTTCTCATAGCCGGAGAACATCACGATCACGACAAGGTTGGCCGCCAGCGACAGGTCGATCAGCGACAGCGCCAGCATGATCGCATCGTCCGCCGTCATGGCGTAGGCGTGCGTCACGGGATCGAACGTCCACAGCATCGGGATCTGGTGGATCAGCTCCTGGAAGAACACCACCAGCAACGCGACCACTGCCGCGATGAGGCCGACATAGAACGGCGCCATCAGCCAGCGCGCGCGGAAGAGGCCGTTCTCGAGGGCGCGTTCCAGAAATGGCTTCTTCATGTCGTGCATCCCGTTTGTTGGCCCGAGATAGGCGCGACTCGCCCGGCAATTCCAGCATTTTCGCGCTTGGCGTGAAGCTGGTTCCCGCTTGGCGCTGCAATCGTCCCGTTATGGCAGGACTTTAACCGTTCGGCCCGCGCAGCGCGTCCGGCGTCAGCCGCTGGCTCATCGCGTCGATCAGCAGGAAGATCGCCGCGAAGTCCTGAAGCATCTCACGCACCCTGCCGAGATCATCCATCTTCCGGTGCATTGATCCCGCTTCCAGCAGGTTCTTGCCCTCGCAGCACAGGAACATCTCCCCGCCCGAGAACGCACACCGCACCTGCTTGCCCTTGAACGTGCGCTCAAGGCCGAGCAGGCGCTCCATGAAGTCCGGCGTCAGAATGAACCGCGCCTCGATCTGGTCGGTCGAATAGACCTCGAACGCCTTCTCGAAAACCGGGTCTTCCAGCTTCACCTTCTGGGCCTTGCCCTGGCCGAGCTTTCCCAGCCAGTTCATCATGCCCATGTCGCGATAGACTTTCGTGACGCCATTGAACTTCTTGTGGAACTTCACCACGAGGCACTGGCCGCGAAACACCGTCACCCACGTCGTGCGCGTGCGGCCCTTGGAATCCGTCGTCGTGCGCTTCTCTTCCAGATGCGCTTCGAAAAACTCGAACGGCGTCTCGTTGCGCGATCCCGTCAGCCTGTCCTCATACTTCGCGCGGTCCCACCCCGGCACCAGCCCCAACGAACGGAAGGTATGGATGTCCTGCGGTTGGCCGGGGTTGAGCGCATAGCTCATCCCGAACTCAGCCGAGACGGGTTCTATCAACATCAGCTTGGTCTGCGTCTTCAGCTTCTCGAGCGCCTGGGAGCCCCACGCAACCAGACCGATAGCGGCCGCCACCCCGATGAAGCCGCCGAACATCCAGCCGTCTTCACCGAAGAACGTGCCGCCGCCAAAGAAGACTGCCAGACCCAGCAGCACGCCGATGATCGAGAAGTTGCGCTGCTTCTTCACCGCAGCCTCGCGATCACCCTCGCGCGCAACGAGCCCGGGCTGCACGGTCGAGCGGAAACGCTCGCCAAAGAACTGGAAATCCGGCGGCAGGCCTTCCATGGCTTCGCCGATGGTTTGGATTTCCTGCTTTTCAGCCATGGCCGCCCCGAGTCGCTATCCCGCCGCTGTTATTACACCAGCAGGCGGCATTCGCCAGTTCGGGCCGGCAGCCACGCATGGATCAGTCTAGGCCAGCGTCGCCTTGCCGTTATGGAAGATGCGCACGATCAGCAACTCATCCTCCAGCCGTCGGTTGACCACCACGTACGGCGTCCCCTCGATCGGCAGTTCGCGCACCCCGATACGCCGTGACTTCCGCCCCAGTTGGTCAAACCGCACCAGTTGCGCGATCCGCGTCTCCAGCAACGACTTGTCTCGCGATGCATTGGCCGAATTCCCCGCCGAAGACAGGTCAATCAGGCGCTCGAAATCCTCGACCGCGCGCGGGCGCCAGGTGATGTTCATCTGCCGAACCTCGCGCGCATGCGGAGCATGACGTCGTTATGTGAAAGCCGCACGCCGTCATCGTTATCGAGTTCGGCCTCAACCTCGCTCCACTGTTCCATCGTCAGCATGGAGGCAGGCTCGGCCAGCAACAGCTCGATCTCAGCCGCGATCATTTCCTGCTCCGCCTCCGGCAAAGCTCGGAGACAATCGATGGCAGCATCAATGCGGGTGGTCATGCCAACAGCGTTATCACGCCGGGGTTAATGGCATGGCCGCCTTGTCTTTGCTCGCTATTCCCACGCCAGCCGGATCACGTGCCCATCATCCGGCTTCGCCTTAGCCGTCGCCAGGTCGGCAAACACCTTCGCCGCCGCCTCCAGCCCACGCCCTTCGACCACACGCGTCGTCTTCGCAGCCGTCGGCAGGAAAGCGCCCCACGCTGCGCCAACACGCTGCTGGAATCCCGCGCCGCCCCAGTCTGCGATCCGCTTCTGCACAATGCTCGGCGCAAAGAACATCTGCGGCTGCGGCCCCGGCAGCTTCTCGTCGGCCCGCGGCGCATCCCAGTGCGTCGCTCCAACCGCGCAGCTGTAGGTCAGCTTGTCGGCAAACGTCCGATGCACCGCCGCGCGCACACTTGCATCGCCCGCGATATCCACGAACACCGCCGGCACAGACCCATCCAGCGAACCGATCTCGCCATACGGCACGACGCGGTCATAGAAACCCAGCTTCTGTGTGAACGCCACATTGCCCGGCGACGTCAGCCCGATCACCTTCACATCGCCCCGCGCCTTCAACAGCTGCGCCGCCGCGTAGGACGTCTTTGCCGAAGCGCTCGAGAACACCACCTGCTTCGCGCCGAAATATCCGTTGTCCGCAATGAAGTCGTCGATCAGGAAAGACGTCGTGAACAGCGGCCTGAACAGAACCTGCAGCGCCTCGGTATCTGCCTCATAGAGCGGGTCCTCCGCATTGAACACATAGCCATTGTAAACCGGCGCCAGTCCCGCGCGATGCGCGCTCTCGTCCGAGAACCCGCCATGCCGCCGCGCACCCGGCTTCAGCCGGAACAGCGTCGACATCGGCAGATAGCCATAGACCCGCTCGCCCGCCTTCACATGCGGAGACCTGCTCTCCGTCACCGTCGCAAAGCCCCACACCGGAACGCGGCCCCATCCCTCCGGCGCCGGATAGAACTGCCAGTACTTCAGGAAATCGCCGAACGCGCCGTAAGTGATGTTGTTCGCCGTCAGCGAAAACAGATCGACCTTCAGCTCGATCTCCCCGTCCGCCACCGCCGGCAGCTTCGCCGCCATCAACATCGTCTCGGCCAGCGCCGACTTCTTCACGAGCAGGTCCATCATCCGTCCCCTAGAGATTCAGCGCCTTCATATCATCCGCGCTCAGCTTCAGCTCCGCCGCCGGCGCCAGCTCCTTCAACTGCGCCACGCTCGTCGCTGACGCAATCGGCGCCGTGATGCTTGGCCGCGCCATCAACCACGCCAGCGCCACCTGCGCCTGCGTCGCGCCATGCGCCTTCGACACCTTGTCGAGCGCCCCAAGAATCGCGAGCCCGCGCTCATTGAAGTTCTTTTTCATTCCCCCGCCGCGCGCCGACTTTCCAAGATCAGCCTCCGACCGATACTTGCCCGTCAGGAATCCGCTCGCCAGCGCGAAGTATGGGATCACGCCCAGCCCCTCGCTCACGCACACATCTTCCAGCGCACCCTCATACTGGTCACGCACCAGCAGGTTGTAATGGGGCTGCAGCACGCCATAGCGCGCCCGCACCTTGCGATCACCAGAAGCCAGCGCAGCGACCAGACCCGGCGCGTCATAGTTCGAACCGCCAACCGCCCGCACCTTGCCTTGCTCGATCAACCGCTGATGCGCCGCCAGCGTCTCCTCGATCGGCGTGTCCTTGTCAGGGAAGTGCGAGAAGTAGAGATCGATATGATCCGACTGAAGCCGCTTCAGCGAAGCCTCGCACGCGCTCTGGATATACTCCGCCTTCAGCCCTTTGCCCGTCGGCATCTCGGAGCCAACCTTCGTGATGAGCACGATCTTGTCGCGGTTGCCCCGCTCCTTCATCCACGCGCCGATCACCGTCTCGGACTCGCCGCCCTGATGCCCCGGCGCCCAGCGCGAATAAACATCCGCCGTATCCACCGCGTTGAACCCGCCATCGACGAACGCATCCAGCACATCGAACGACGTCGCCTTGTCCGCTGTCCATCCGAACACATTGCCGCCAAGCACCAGCGGCGCGATCTCAAGTCCTGAATTGCCGAGCTTCCGCTTCTGCATGGCGTCTCTCCTGTACAGAGGCGATCCTTGCGCGTCGGGAGGAGGATGGGAAGGGGCGCAGCGCCGCTCATTCATCACTCGTCCGCGTAAATCCCCACCTTACGCACGCCGCTCGCATCCGCCCGCCCGCGGAACATGCCTTCCGTGTTCATGCTCAGCGCCACGCCGCCGTCATGCCCCAGCACGATAACGCCGCCCGCGCCTCCCAGCGCCGCCACCTCGTCCAGCGTCGCTTTCGCCGCTTGCTCAGCGCTCATGCCCTGCATCGCCACACGCGCACAGATCATCCGCGCCACGCTCGCCCGGATGAAATGCTCGCCATCGCCCGTGGCCGACACGGCGCACGAGGCATTCTCTGCATACGTTCCCGCGCCGATCACCGGGCTGTCGCCCACACGCCCCGGCGGCTTGGCATTCAGCCCGCCCGTCGATGTCGCCGCCGCAAGATTGCCCGCCTTGTCCATCGCCACAGCGCCAACGGTTCCGTGCCGGTCCATCGGCTCCCACTTTCCGGCCATCGCGCGCTTCAGGGCATCCTGCCTGCGCTGCGTGACGAAATATTCCGGCGGCACGATCTCCAGCCCCGCCTTCGCCGCCATCTCGTCCACCGCCTCGCCCGCGAACATCACGCGCCCGGTCGCCTCCATCACCATGCGCGCCGCGCGTATCGGGTTCTTCACCGTCCGCACCTGCGCCACCGCCCCCGCCTTGCGATCGCGCCCATCCATGATCGACGCATCCAGCTCCGCCACGCCCTCGCGCGTCAGCACAGCACCGCGCCCCGCATTGAAATTCGGATTGTCCTCCAGCACGCGCACCGCCGCCTCGACCGCATCAACCGCCAGCCCGCCCGAAGCCAGAACCTTTGATCCCGCCTCCAGCGCATCGTTCAGCCCGGCGCGGTAAGCCGCATCCATGTCCGGCGTCATTTCGGCGCGACGCATCACGCCGGCGCCACCGTGGATCAACAACGTCCATTCGGGTTTCGCCACCGGCGTCTCCATGCTCGCGCAGACGGATCAACCAAGCCTGCTTTTCCGCATTGGAGCGAGTTCCTACAGCCTGCGCCCGATTTGCAAAGCCCGCCTGATCCCGTTTCCCGCTGTCCTGCGCCTAATCCTGTAGGGGGACGCAATCCTGCGGGTTTCCACGGGGTCCAGCCAGATGCGCACGTCAGTTTTCGCGATCATCGCCATCATCGCCTTCACGGCGCTGCCCGCGCTGGCTCAGGTCCCGCCCGCGCCGATCGAAAATCCGCCCGCCGTCGCGCCGCCCGTCACGCCTGCCCCCGTCGACCACACGAGAACCTATCAGGGCTTCTGGGGCTGCCAGATGACCTTTACCGAATACAGCGGCCCGAACCAGCGCTCCTCGGGCTTCGTCCGGAATTTCGGCATGCTCCTGAACGAAGACCTCACCTACGGCATCGAAGGCGTGCAACCCGGCCTCGGCAGTTACTACGGCAACGGCAAATGGAGCGCCGACGCCAACGGCCTCCTGCTGCAAGGCCAGGAAACCCTGCCGCCCTATCCACCCATCCCGGGCGTCATCGTCACGTTCAAACCCGACGGCCAGGGCGGCCTCACTCAACGCATTGACACCCCGGCCTTCCAGGGCAACTTCACCGCCCAATCCAGCCTCTTCGCCTGCACCCGCCAGCAGATGCCACAACCGCAATAGCAAGGTATCGCGGCCGCGGGCTCCTGCACCACAACGGCTGATTACCCAGCCGCCTTCGGCTGCCAGCCGGCTTGCGGCTGCGTGCTGACCATCCACGGAATACCGAACTTGTCGGTCAGCGAGCCATAGCCCGGTGACCAGAACGTTTCGCCGAATGGCATGCCCACCTTACCGCCCGCAGAAAGCTCATCGAACCAGCGCTTCGCTTCCGCGAGGTTGTCGGTATGCAGCGTCACGTCAAAGCCGTTCTTCGGCTTGTCGATATTCGGCGCCCACGGCTTGTCCATGTCCGCGCCCATGATGGACTGGTCGCCCACATCCATCCAGCAGTGCATCAGCCAATCCTTGATCCCGCGATCGGTCGGCATGCCCGGCGGGCCTTCACTATGGGGAACAGCGGCGGTGATCTTGCCGCCCAGAACCTTCGCATAGAACTCGAATGCCTCACGGCACTGGCCGTTGAAACTCAGGCTGGTCACGATCTTCATGGCTGAATCCTCCTAGTATAACGCTAGGACGATCCACCGCCGTGAAAACCGACAGCGCGCTGAAAATTTCCTGCCATGGTCGCTATGGCGATCAATCTTCGCGCCGCGACCGCAGCGTTTCCCACACCACCATCGCCGCCCCAACAATTCCTGCAATGGTCGCGATGCCGAGCCCGAAGAGATTCCGATCCGACCATCCACGCGAAGCCGCATCGATGAAAATCGGCACGAGACAACCGGCAACAAAAGCGACGACTCCCAACCAGTACGTCCGGAACTTGAGGAGTTCAGCCTGCCAGTCCGGTTTTGGGTCAGCCGGAGAACCGAACTCGCGCGCCCACACCGCGACTGCCCAGCCTGCCCCCAAGAGCGCAAGAACGAAAGGCCACGGGTTGCCCAACCAAGGGTTTTGCTGCGTCAACGACAGCTGCATACCGGCGGCCGCAAAAGCGAAACCGATCATCTGTCGGGCGTATCGGCTCGCCAGAATTCTCAGCGCTTCCATTGCCAAATCCCGAAGTGAAGCCCGCGCCTACCCAGCCGCCTTTAGCTGCACCAGCGCATCGCCCAGCTTCACCAGCGCCGTCTCCGCCGCTGACCTGCGCGTGTGCTGTTCCTCGATCACCTCCGGCGGCGCCTTCGCCACGAACTGCTCGTTCGACAGCTTCTTCTCGATGCCCGCGATGTCGCCCTTGTGCCGCGCGATCTCTTTCTCAAGCCGCGCAATCTCGGCCTTCAGATCGATCAGCGCCGCAACGTCGATGCACGCCGTCGCCTCGTCCAGCACGATCCGGATCGCCCCCTTCGGCGCCTCCGTCGCAACCGACACAGACTCCAGCCGCGCCAGCCGCTCGATCAGCGACTGATACGTCTTCAGCCGCTTCTCGCTCTCCGCCGACGCGCCCACCAGCGAGAACGGCACTTTCGCACCCGCCGGCACGTTGAGGTCCGACCGCGTCGACCTGATCGCGGTAATCAACCGGATCACCCAGTTCACTTCCGCATCCGCGGCCGCGTCGATCAGCTTCTCGTCCAGCGCCGGCCAGCTCTGCGAAATCAGCAGCCCCTTCCGCCCGATCGCCTTGCCGAACTCCTGGAACAGCTCCTCCGTCACATACGGCATGAACGGATGCAGCAGGTGCACGATCTGGTCGAGCGCCCACGCCATCGTCGCGCGCGTCTCTTCCTTCGTGGCCTCGTCCGAGCCCAGGAAGATCGGCTTGGTCAGCTCGATATACCAGTCGCAGACCACGTTCCAGACATAGCCATAAACAGCGCCGGCCGCGTCGTTGAACTTGTATTCCCTGATGCCCTGCTCAACGGCTTTCGTCGTCCGCACGGCTTCGGAAACAACCCACTTGTTCAGCGTGTGCTTCACTGCGCCCGGATCAAACCCGGCCTTCAGCTCGCAGCCATTCATCTGCGCGAACTTCGTCGCGTTCCACAGCTTGGTCGAGAAGTTGCGATAGCCCTCAACACGGCTCTTCGCGAGCTTGATGTCCCGCCCCTGCGCCGCCATCGCCGCCAGCGTCATGCGCAGCGCATCCGCGCCGAACTCGTCCACCAGCTCCAGCGGATCGATGACGTTGCCTTTCGACTTCGACATTTTCTGGCCCTTCTCGTCGCGGACCAGCGCGTGGATGTAAACGTCCTTGAACGGAACCTCGCCCATGAAGTGGATGCCCTGCATCATCATGCGAGCCACCCAGAAGAAGATAATGTCGAACGCCGTCACCAGCACAGCGCCCGGATAGAACTCCTTCAACGCCGGATCAGTGTCGCCCGGCCACCCCATCGTCGAGAACGGCCACAGGCCAGACGAGAACCAGGTGTCGAGGACGTCTTCGTCACGGCGAAGCACGATAGCTTCCGGCATCTGCGCGCTGAGATCAGCAGCGGTTGCCTCGTCGTCTGCAACGACGATCGTGCCGACACGCCCACTCGTCGGGTAGTGCCGCATCGCCATTTCCATGGCGTCTTCTGCGGTGTACGCGACAAAAGGTTTGCCATCCGGTCCGTACCACGCCGGAATCCGATGCCCCCACCACAGCTGGCGGCTCACGCACCAGGGCTCGATATTCCGCATCCACTCGTAATACGTCTTGTCCCAGTTGCCCGGCACAAACCGCGTCTCGCCTTTTTCGACGGCGGCAATCGCCGGCTTCGCCAGCGTCGCAGCATCCACATACCACTGGTCGGTCAGGTAAGGCTCGATCACGACCTGCGAACGATCACCAAACGGCTGCTGGATCTTCGTGTCCTCGATCGCATGGAGCAAACCAAGCAGCTCGATATCCGCAACCACCTTCTTCCGCGCCGCAAAGCGCTCAAGCCCGCGATAGGCCTCTGGCGTCTCCGCATTCAGATGCGCATCATCCGTCAGGATGTTGATCATCGGCAGCTTGTGCCGCTTGCCCACCTGATAGTCGTTGAAGTCATGCGCCGGCGTGATCTTCACCGCGCCCGTCCCCTTGGTCGGGTCCGCATACTCGTCCGCAACGATCGGAATGAGCCGCCCGGTAAGCGGCAACTTCACCTGCTTGCCCACGATGCCGGCATAGCGCTCATCCGTCGGATGCACGGCCACGGCCGTATCGCCCAGCATCGTCTCGGGCCGCGTGGTGGCCACGACGATGTAGTCGCGATCCTCCCACTCCGTCGCCTTGCCTTCTTCATCGAACGCAATCGGGAATTTGTAGGTCGACCCATCGGCCAGCGGATAACGCAGGTGCCAGAAATGCCCTTTCACTTCCCGCGTTTCGACTTCAAGGTCCGAGATCGCCGTCTGGAATTGCGGGTCCCAGTTCACCAGCCGCTTGTCGCGATAGATCAGGCCTTCCTGGTACAGCTCGACGAACACTTTCGTCACAGCTTCGGACAAGCCCTTGTCCAGCGTGAACCGCTCCCGGCTCCAGTCACAGCTCGCGCCCAGCCGCTTCAGCTGGTTGGTGATCGATCCGCCCGAAACTTCCTTCCACGCCCACACGCGCTCGAGGAACTTCTCGCGGCCCATCTCACGCCGCCCGGTATTGCCTTCCTTCGCCAGCTCGCGCTCGACGACCATCTGCGTGGCGATGCCCGCATGGTCCGTCCCCGGCTGCCACAGCGTGCGATAGCCCTTCATCCGGTGAAACCGGATCAGCACGTCCTGCAACGTGTTGTTGAGAGCATGCCCCATGTGCAGCACGCCCGTAACGTTCGGCGGCGGAATTACGATCGCATACGGCTCGCCCTCGCCGGACGGCTTGAAAGCCCCCGACTTTTCCCACGCTTCATACAGGCGCGGCTCGGCCGCTTTATGGTCAAAACGATCATCAATCATGCCCTGCGGATAGCCTGCACATTCGCGCTTGTCATCCCGGCGGTGGCGCAGCCGATAGCCGGGCCCTATTTCTCCCGGGGACAGGGCCAAAAATCGCTCCCGGAAGGCGCTTCGCCCTTTCGGTACAACCGTTTACTGGAGGGCCAATGAAGCGCGTCTGGGTCTTCCGCCACGCCCAAAGTCTGTCGAACGCGGGCGGCAAGACGCTGGACCCGGACGGCATCCCGCTCACCGAGCACGGCCATCGTCAGGCGCGCGACCTCGCCTGGAACCTGAAGGAAGCGCCGGACAAGCTCATCACCTCCCCGTTCCGCCGCGCCATCGACACGGGCAAGCCTATCGACGCGCGCTATCCCGCCGCCGTCAACGAAATCTGGCCGATCCACGAATTCACCTATCTCGACCCCGCCAGCTGCGTCGGCACATCATGGATCGACCGCAAGCCGCGTATCGACGCCTACTGGGCCAGGCTCGACCCTGCCTATGTCGACGGCGAAGGCGCCGAAAGCTTCTCCCACCTCCTGCAACGCGCCCGCGCTTTCATCGATGATCTCGCCGGGCTGGATCACGACCTCACCATCGTCATCTCCCATGGCCAGTTCATGCAGGCCGCCAAACTGCTGATAACCCGCCCCCACCTCAGCGACCTCACCGCCATGTCCCTCTTCATAGACCGCCAACTCCGCCGCCCCTTCGCAAACTGCGAACGCATGGAGCTGCGGGTAGCCGGAAGCACGATCACCGTCGCGGAGTGAGCCACCGCCCTCTTTCTTCCTCCGCCGAAGGCGGGGAGGTGGATCGCGGCGAAGCCGCGAGACGGAGGGGGCGAGTCGCAGGCGCGATGTCGAGATTGGGGGATGAGGCGGTATCGAATCCGTAGGACAGCGGAAATTCTTTGCCCCTGAATTCAGTGCTCTAGCCAACAAAGATGAGGGATGGCGCCCTCCAGATTCAACCGGGCCCTGAGCCGGGGTTATTATCCAACCCATGACACGGCACAAACACGCGCAAACTGGGCTGGTAACCCCGCAGCTTCCTCAGCAATGGCTGACAGCTGTGCTGCGCGCATTTGCGATGCTCGTGCACTACGTCGCCTCAACACTCCAGATGAAGCAGCTTCCTCCCAAGCGTGATTGGCACACGCCTGACGATGAAGTCGCTCTGCCCCGAGTGACGACCGACACCATCAAGGAAAACTCAGCTGCGCAACACCGCAGCCGGATAGCCCTCATCCTGAGCAGCACGCTTCGCGTGCGCCCGTCGAAGGACGAGGGCGTGCTCACCACCGTGAGCCACACCGCACCATCCCCCTCCGTCTCGCGCGCTACGCACGCGA
>Ga0075163_10002442_pt1 | contig 24940 bp, 22 predicted proteins | sample JI1023141ADNA_FD_71478 | JGI IMG/M metagenome (GOLD analysis project Ga0075163, IMG submission 71478) | Wastewater effluent complex algal communities from Wisconsin, to seasonally profile nutrient transformation and Carbon sequestration -... | ecosystem: Engineered > WWTP > Effluent > Algae... | reverse complement strand
AGGAACTTGAGCTTGCGAATGACCAGGTCTTCGCCGATCACAAAGCTCAAGCGATCATCGAACGTCACCGCCACTTGGAACGCCTGTTTGCCGGTTTTCAGGTGCTCGCGAATTTCGTCGGCTTCGAGTTCCTGCCGGCGGCATTTGATGATCGCGCCTGCATCGACGGGGTCACGTAGTTCGCACTCGTCGCCCAGCACGAAGCCGTCGGGCATCGGCTCGCCCGCGATCCATGAGGTCAGCAGGGCACGGGGACTGGACTCGGCATTGGCGGGCACGGCGGGAAAGGAACCCAAGGCTTCGCGAACCGCGCTGACAAAGTTCTCCGCGGATTTGCGGCTGGACGTGTCGATCACACACCAGCCGAGCTTCAGATCCAGAAAGGCCTGCGTTCGAGAGGGGCGCGCGAAAGCGCGCGGCAACAGATCCGTCAGCACCTCATCCTTGATGCGCTTGCGCTCGCGACCACCGGGGACACGTCCCTCTTCTTCGCGAATGCGATCCAGCTTGTCGGCCAGCACGGCATTCACCACCGCGCCGGGAAGAATCTTGTCTTCGCCACCGAGCGTCAGCAGAAGCGCGTCGCCAATTCGATGCGACAACTCGGATTCGCCGCGCCCAAAAGGCGAAACAAAGCCGCGCGAGGACAACTCCATGGCACCGACCGGGTGCAGCAAATGTTCGGCCAGTCGTTCGTCCAACGCCTCCAGATCAGCCAGCACAGAGGACGGAAAACGGAACAGGGTGAGGTTGCGAAACAGCATGGTCAGTCCTTGATGGCCTGTCGCGGACAGCGATCAGGCGTGGAGTACGACGGGAAGTTCAAACGGTCTCGATGCCTCGCTGTCGCCAGCCAACCAGGCATTACGATCCGGTGTGTCAGAGGGCGCATCCAGACCGGCAGGCTCGGTTTGCGCGAGGTGCAGAAAGTCGAACAGTTTGCGGTCGGAGAGTTGCGACGGGCGAATATCGCCAAGAGCGCGCGCCATGGTTTCCAGGCGACCCGGCCACTGCTTTTCCCACGCATCCATCATCAGGCGCACCTGTTTGCGCTGCAGGTTTTCCTGCGAGCCACACAGGTTGCAGGGAATGATCGGGAACTGACGCGCCTCGGCATAGGCCGCGATGTCGGCCTCGGCGCAATAAGCCAAGGGACGGATCACGATGTGCTGTCCATCGTCCGAACGCAGCTTGGGCGGCATGCCCGCGAGCTTGGCGTGATGGAACAGATTGAGGAAAAACGTCGCCAACAGATCATCGCGGTGATGCCCCAAGGCAATCTTGGTAAACCCCTGCTCCGAGGCATAGGTATAGAGCGAACCACGCCGCAGCCGCGAGCACAGCGAGCACATGGTCTTGCCTTCCGGCACGACGCGTTTGACCACCGAATAGGTGTCCTGCTCGATGATGTGGAAGGGCACGCCTTCAGCGCGCAGAAAATCCGGCAGCACGTGCGCGGGGAAGTCGGGTTGCTTCTGATCCAGATTCACCGCGACCAATTCAAATCGCACCGGCGCCTTGGCCTGCAACTGGCGCAGGATGTCCAACATGGTGAAGCTGTCCTTGCCACCCGACAGGCAGACCATCACCTTGTCGCCTTCTTCGATCATGTTGAAGTCGGCAATCGCCTCGCCCATCTGGCGGCGCAGACGCTTGTTGAGCTTGTGCTGCTCGAATTGGGCCTTGCGGGGATCGTTGGACATCAGCAGCACAGCACTACGGAAACGGGCGGCGAGTTTAACAGGCCGATCTGTTGTCGAGTTTTCACCTTCCGTGCCGCGCGGTAAGCTCTTGGCTTCTGCTTGGCGTTGGGGAAACGCATGGCAAATGACACCAGCGACGTGATTGGACAGTTAACCTGGCTGCGTATCGAGCATCGGGATCTGGATGAAGCCATTCTCCAGCTCAGCAGCAAGCCGGGCGCTGACCAGCTGCAGTTGCGTCGGCTCAAGAAGCGCAAGCTGCGCATCAAGGACATGCTGTCGTATCTGGAGAGCAAGCTTATTCCCGACCTGGACGCGTAACACTTTGCCCAGCAGCCTTTGATCGATCTGGGATCATCGGCGTTACACTGGCGAGCCGTTGTCGTGGAGTTCGCCTTATGCCTGCCATCGCCGCCCCCGCCGAGCCGTTCAATGATGCCGACTTGGCGCGTTTGGACAACCTGCTCTGGGACCACGTGGCAGCTCATGGCGGCATGAATCTCGAGGCCATCGACGGGTTTTTCAGTGCAATGTTCGTCGGCCCCATCGAAGTGGCGCTTGACCACCTTATCGCGTTGGCTTGGGTCAATCCGCCCGATGCGTCGATTGCGGCGGAAACCGTCGTTGAAATCAATCAGCTGATTGCACGCTACTGGGTTCATGTCGGTAAACGGATCAGCCGCGACCCTGAATCACTCGGCAGCGAGGCCGTCCCGCCCATCCTGTTGACTGAGGAAGTCCTGCAGGCCATGGAATCCGATGATCTGCAATCCATGGAAAGTGAGCATCCATTCGGCGCAGATTGGGCGTCAGGCTTCGAATACGGTACGCAGTTCGCGGAAGAAGGTTGGGACGCGCGCAGTGTGTCGGATGAGGCGCTCGCCGATGGTCTGGCGATGATCTCTTTGTTGATGGAAGGCACCGAAGACCCGGACGCCGTCGATGACGAATCGTCGACTGTTGAGAACGACAGCGATGAGGCCGAGGAAGTCGAGGACGATGCCTCGCGCGCCGAGGAAATCGAGACCTTCCTGCAGAACGTGGAATCCTTGCGCGACACGCCCGACGAACCGTGGGAGTCCGACGAGGACATGGATGACGAAGCCATGGCCTTCGACGAAATGTTGGATGCACCGCTCAAACTTCACGAGCGCATCGAGATCATCAGTGAACTGCCTGGCATCCTGCACTTGATGCACCTGCGTCACATGGACGAACTCAAGCCGCAGCCAGTGCGGCGCGACGCCAACGAGGTCGGGCGCAACGATCTTTGCCCGTGCGGCAGCGGCAAGAAGTTCAAGAAGTGCCACGGTGATCCTTCCCGCCTGCATTGAGTTCGCAGTCACCCGCCGACGACGCTCAGTGCAGCGGAGCATGCTGAGGCACTTGCACTTTCGTCGAGTTCCGCTCAGCGCGCATGGGCATCAAGCGCCATCCAGCGAAGGCGGCAATGGTCTGCAAGTGGTTGTTTCGATGTGGTTCTGGGATGCAGGGCCGGTATGTTTCTCGCACCTGCAGCACGGGCCAGACCGCGATTTAGCAGCCTCTGATATGTGATCCGGCTTTGCCTTTGCGGGCCCGCTCGGCAACAATAGCGGGCCCGCAACGGCGCATTTTGCTGCGCTGCGGCGTCCGACCGGTCCCGCTCCCGCGCTTCCGGCCCACTCACCTCAGCCAAGGTGCAGCATGAACTTTCACGAGTATCAGGCCAAAGAACTGTTCGCCGAGTTCGGCATTCCCGTCCCCGCAGGCTATATCGCCCGCACTCCTGAAGAGGCAGTCGATGCCGCCAAGAAGCTCGGTGGCGACCACTGGGTGGTGAAGGCCCAGATTCACGCAGGCGGCCGCGGCAAGGCCGGTGGCGTCAAACTGGTCAAGACCTACGATGACGTGCGCGAAGCCGCGAAGAAAATGCTCGGCACACGCATGGCGACCTATCAGTCGGGCGGCGTGGCCCTGCCGGTCGACACGGTGCTGATCACCGAAGCGACCGACATCGCCAAGGAACTGTATCTGTCCGTGCTGGTGGATCGCGGCGCGAAAGCCATCACCTACATCGCCTCTTCGGAAGGCGGCGTCGAAATCGAGAAGGTGGCCGAAGAAAACCCCGAAGCCATCCAGACCCTGATCGTCAATTTCGTCGAAGGTCTGCAGCCCTATCAGTGCCGCAAGCTCGGTTTTGCACTTGGCCTCAATGCCAAGCAAGTCGGCCAGCTCAGCAAACTGATGATCGGCCTGTACAACCTATTCAATGCGCGCGATCTGTCGCTGGTTGAACTGAACCCACTGGCCATCGCCGCAAACGGCGATCTGGTGGCACTGGACGGCAAGGTCAATTCCGACGACAACGCCAGTTTCCGCCAGCCCAAGCTGGTGGCGATGCGCGATATCCGTCAGGAAGACGAAACCGAAGTACTGGCCAGCAAGTACGACCTCAACTACGTCACGATGGACGGCAACATCGCCTGCATGGTGAACGGTGCCGGTCTGGCGATGGCGACCATGGACGTGATCAAGCTGGCCGGTGGTGAACCCGCCAACTTCCTTGACGTCGGCGGCGGTGCCACCAAGGAGCGCGTCACCGAGGCCTTCAAGCTGATTCTTTCGTCCGACAAGGTCGAAGCCATTCTGGTCAACATCTTCGGAGGCATCGTCCGTTGCGACATGATCGCCGAGGGCATCATCGCGGCGGTCAAAGAGGTGGACGTCAAAGTGCCGGTGATCGTGCGTCTGGAAGGCACCAATGTGGAAAAGGGCAAGGAACTGCTGCGCAACAGCGGCCTCGCCATCACCCCCGCTGACGACCTCAACGACGGTGCCAAGAAAGCCGTCGCCGCCATCCAGAAGTAATTCATTCCGGCCTGCCGCGCCGAACGGCGAGGCGGTGCCGACGGACTCCACACGCAAGGACATTCATCCCATGAGCGTACTGGTCAACTCCCAAACCAAGGTGATCGTGCAGGGCTTCACCGGCCAGCAGGGCACCTTCCACGCGCAGCAAATGCTCGACTACGGCACCCAGGTTGTCGGCGGCGTCACCCCCGGCAAAGGCGGTACCGAGCATATCGGCCTGCCCGTGTTCAACACCGTGCAAGAAGCCGTCGACGCCACCGGCGCCGATGCGTCGGTCATCTACGTGCCGCCGCCGTTCGCCGCCGACGCGATTCTCGAAGCGGCCGATGCCGGCATTCGCGTCATCGTCTGCATCACGGAGGGCATTCCGGTACTGGACATGCTGCGGGTCAAGAACGTGCTGAACGGGTACGACGATGTTGTGCTGATCGGCCCGAACTGCCCCGGCGTGATCACCCCCGGCGAGTGCAAGATCGGCATCATGCCCGGCCACATCCATCTGCCCGGCAAGGTCGGCATCGTGTCGCGTTCCGGCACCCTGACCTACGAAGCCGTGAAACAGACCACCGACGTTGGCCTCGGCCAGTCGACCTGCATCGGCATCGGTGGTGACCCGATCAACGGCACCAACTTCATCGATGCCCTCAAGCTGTTCCAGGAAGACCCGCAGACCGAAGGCATCATCATGGTCGGCGAAATCGGCGGCAGCGCGGAAGAAGAAGCCGCCGAGTTCATCAAGAGCTATGTCACCAAACCGGTGGTCGGCTTCATCGCCGGTGCCTCCGCGCCTGCGGGCAAGCGCATGGGTCACGCGGGTGCCATCGCTTCTGGCGGCAAGGGCACCGCCGCTGGCAAGTTCGCTGCGCTGGAAGCCGCAGGCGTGAAAACCGTGCGCAGCCCGGCCGATCTGGGCAAAGCACTGTTCGAGCTGATGAACAAGTAAGCGCTGGCTGCATCGCGCTTGCACGCAAAGGCCGCCTTCGGGCGGCCTTTGCGCATATGGGCAACGTTGCCCAGACTCGACGTGGAACCCAACCGGTCGGTGAAGCAGGTCTAGCCCGCATGTCCAAGCGCACCATCTACTCTCACGAAGACGACTTCTGCCAGATCCAGCTTTTGCCAGCCAGGAACCGGGGGCACTGCGCCCAGCAATTGGGCGAGCTCAGCGAATTCGCCGAGGCCCGTCGCGCCACTGGTGGCGGTTGGACCGAGGTCTATATGCGGCAGGATGAGCCCGAATCCATTGCTTCGTTGGCGCTGAGGTTGATCGGCTTGGCACTCTCCTGGCCAGCAGCCTGGAACCCTTCGATCGCGTCGACACCGGCTATGGATCACGCCGAGACCCCTGCGAGCACACCCGGGCATGGGGCTTCGACGAAGACTGCGCGGTCTTCCTCGAATTTGCGCACGACGGAACTGTTCAGCACATCTGGTTGGGCTTGGGAGGGCCGGGTGCTGAAGCTCAGCGATCCCTGCTGAAGGCGCTGGGCGATTTGGGAAATCTGCATCCGATGCTGCTGGTCGACTGGGGTTGGGGGCGCCTCTTCCGCGCCGACGACGGCGCTTCACTGGCTTCCTATCTCGCTGAACGTGAGGCCCACTGGAGCGGGATTGCCGAGGCCACGCATGCGTCGAAGTCAGAGCGCATGGCAAGGCCTTGGTGGAAGTTCTGGACTTGATGCGCCTCGGGCACTACTGCGAAGCCGAGCGGGTTCCCGTTTTCGGCCCGCCTGAGCGGCATAGCGTGCGCCTGCGGCGCACCGACACAGGCGAAGAGCGCCCGCGGAGTCAGGCGGGCATGCAGAGATCACCCGCGCGAGCCCGTGAAGAGCTGTGTTTCCCGAGTCCCTCGATGCGCCAGATGGAGAGCTTTGTCCTCACTGTTTGAGCCGTGGCGCGAAGCAATGCGTGGTGAGGCGATTGGCGAGTCTTGGGGCGCCTCCGCAAGTCCTTCCCCCTCTCCCCAACCCCTCCCCCTCCAGGGAAAGGGGCTCGATTCGCGCTAGGCGAGCGGGCTGAGGTTCCGCCTGCGCGCCTGCTACGGGAGCGCGCGACTCCGCTGCATCAAAGCCTCACAGAGCTCCAAGGCGTAGCCGCTGAGCACCTCTGCCCATCTGGTCAGCCACACCGCGCTTTGCCGAGCCTGGGCGAACAGCAACACGACGCAAACGGTTGCCAGCGCCAGCACAGTAGCGCTCGGGATTCTCCCCAGCACCGCGAACACATCCATGCCCAGCGCCGCCTTCGCCACGACCTGCACCAGCATCAACACCGCCATCGGCAGTGCGATCACACCGCCGATGGCGAAGCGGCGGCGCAGCCGCAGTGCGGGTTCCAGCCGCGCACGAAAGGCGGGCAGGCCGCCCGGCAGCGGATTCAGCACCAGGCGCAATTGGATCGAGGGCGCCATCTGCGAGACCAGCCAGAGGTTGATCAGCACGCCCGGCACGATGAACTGCGGCAGGCCGCCGTGCGCGGCATTGAACAGGCCGATCGCGATCAGACCAGCCGCGCAGGCGAGGATGCCGATCAGCAGGCGGCGGCGCAGGGTGGCGATGTCGGTGTGCAGGTCTTCAGGAAACGTATGCGACTGCATGGCGCTTTCCGGGTCGCGTTCTGCATCGGACTCGAATGCGCGTCGCGCGTCGAGTTCGGCGCGGGCGTGCGTCCAGCTGTCGCCATCGCCTGCGCTGGCGGTGCGTGCACCCGCCTCGAAGCGCCTGCGCCACCACGCGGCGGCGCCCAGGCTCAGCGGGATGAAGGCCACCCCCACTCCGAGGTTCACCCACCACACGCTGGCATGCAGGCCAATTAGAAGGTCGCCGCCGAACAGGCCCTTCAGCAGCACCGCCAGCAGCGGCAGCCACAGCAGCACGCTGCAGGACAGCAGCAGGCGGGTCTGGCGCTGGCGACGCCACTGCAGCCGATCGAGGCGCTGCTGCAGTTCGATGCTGGGCGCGCCGAGGTCGAGTCGGCGCAGCGCCAGCCACTCGCTGAGGCCCACCATGACCTCACCCAGAGCCATCGCCAGCAGGGCTCCGGCCATCAGCAGCCAGGCCCACTGGCCCCAGTGCGAAGCGATGAAGACGAGCAGGCCGAGAGACATCGGAATCGCCAGCGCGAGGCCCGCGATGAGCCAGCCACGATGCCGACGGAACGCGGAAACGGTGCGTCGATCCAGCTGCGCGCGCACGGCGGCTAGATCCAGGTACAGGCGCTGATCCAGCGCACGGCCCTGTTCGGCCCAGCGGTCACGCAAGGTGTCGAGGTCGAGCGGATTCATGGATGTGCCTCCGAGGCCGCGTAGTCGCGCTGCAGCCTCTGCTTGATGCGGTGGATGCGGGTCGAGACGTTGCTGGTGCTGATGCCCAGCAGCTCGCCGATGTCGTCCTGTCCATGGCCTTCCAGCCAGAGGAGGATCAGGGCGCGATCGATGGGGTCGAGGCCCGCGATCAGCTGATGCAGGGCGCGCAGGTCATCGCCTTCGGCGTCCAGTACCGCGTCGGCGGCGGCGAGGTCCATGCCGAAGTCCTCGATCGGTAGCGCATCACGGATGCGCCGCGACTCGCCGCGGTGCAGGGAGATCGCCACGTTCATGGCGATCCGGTACATCCAGGTCGAGACGGCGACGCGGCCGTCGAACTTCGGCCAGGCCCGCCAAAGTTCGGTGATCACGTCCTGGATCAGATCGCCGCGGTCCTCGCGGCGTGCGCAATACGCGTTCGCGACTTTGTAGAGCAGGCCCTTGTGGCGATCGAGGGTTTCCAGAAAGGCGGTCTGCTGATCGCGGGTCACGGCGAAGTTTCCGAGGCCGCGACCGGGGGCTGTGCGCGTCGCGGCGAGCCACCGTTGAGCCAGCGCCCGAGTGCGGTGTGGCGCACGCCAAGCTGATAGGTCGCCAGCAGAACAGCGAGGCTCAGAGCCAGCGCCACTGGATATTCGACCCACCACGGCGCCTGCACCCGACTGGCCACCACCTGCGCCGCCATCACCACCGGCAGGTGCGCGAGGTAGAGGAAGTACGATGACTCCGCCAGATAGCGCGAGGCCGGGTGCGCGCGCTCCAGATAGCGCAGGGCCAGGCCCAGCAGGGCAAGCGTCCAGCCCCAGCCGCAGAGCCCATAGGCATAGGCGTAAAGCCAGGTCTGCGGCGCGCCGTGTTCGGCGGCTTCCGCCGACGACTGCAGGCCGATCAGCGCGATGCAGGCGATGTGGCCGATCAGGGCCAGGGCAAGATTCAGCGGCCAGCGCCGAGCCAGTGCGTGCAGCAACGGTGGCTGCCGCTGCATCGCCCAGCCGACCGTAAACGCCAGCCCGTAGCAGAGCAGGGCGGCGGATGAGGGGTACAGCGACTGGTCCGGCGTCGGAATGCCGAACCACGCCCACCAGCCCGGGTGCATCGCCAGCGCACCGGCCACGGGCAGAGCGAGGATCAGCGCCGCACGCGGGCCGAGCACGGCGCGCATCAGCGCATCCAGCGCAGCCTGCACGCGGCCTCCGTGATCGATCCAGGCCAGCAGCGCCCGCAGCATCAGCAGGGCCGGATAGAACAGGCAGAGCAGGTACAGGAACCACAGATGCATCAGCGGAAAGTTATCCGCCGAGAGCGGTGGCTGCTCCTGCTCGGGCAGTTCGCCGCCGTGCTTCAGCCATGCCGCCCACACCACTACCGCGATCACTGCCACCAGCAGCGGAAACCAGAACGCCAGCAGCGGCAGCAGGATGCGTCGCAGGCGATCGCGCACGAAGCCACTGAACCCGCGGCGTTGGAGCAGCAGGCGCCCGAAGTAGCCGGCCAGCAGAAAGAACAGACCCATGCGGAAGCTGTGCACCCAGAAGAAGAAGCCTGCAAGGGCCAGAGACGGCTGGTCTTCGGCGACGATCCAGAAGGTCTCGGCGCCCGGCAGGTAGGACATGCAGGCATGCAGGGCGATGCCCAGCAGCAGCGCGAAGCCGCGCAGGGCATCGAGGCCGTGCAGACGATCGGTGGGGGCGGTGGGAATCACGGAGTCCTCGCTTGCGGTGCTCGGGTTGAGCGGCCCATGCAGCGTTGTTCGCACCAAGGCGATCGAATCTCACAGGCGTCCGGCGTGCGCGGAAAGAAACGTGGTCCCGCCCTTCCCTCATCGCTTTTCCGTAAGCCCTACTCGACATCGCGCCGTGACTCCCTCGCGCATACTAAACTCTGCCGTCCGCCTTCGCGAACCCCGATTTCATGCGCCTCGCCATTGCCCAGTTCGATTTCCCCGTCGGCGCCGTCGCCGCCAATGCAGAGCGTATTCTTGAGGCGATCAGGCGCGCGCGCGACGAGCTGGCTGCGGATCTGGTGGTGTTTCCCGAGCTGGCAATCTGCGGCTATCCACCTGAGGACCTGCTGCTGCGGCCGAGCTTCGTCGACGCCTGCGAGGCCGCGATCGAGGCGCTGATTCCGCAGGTGCAAGGCATCACCGCCGTGGTCGGCCATCCGCAGCGCTTCGAGGGTGCGCTGTACAACGTCGCAAGCGTGATCGGCGAGGGCCGGCTGATCACCCGCCACGTGAAGCAGCGCCTGCCCAACTACGCGGTGTTCGACGAGAAGCGCTACTTCGCGCATGCCAGTGATGACGCCGCGGGCGCCGGCGTCTTCGAGGTCGCGGGCGTACGCGTCGGCCTGCTGATCTGCGAGGACATCTGGCACGCCGCACCACTGGCCGAACGCGCGCGGCAAGGGGCACAGCTCTGCGTGGTCACCAACGCCTCGCCCTTCGAGGCCGACAAGCTGGCCGAGCGCGAGGCGCTGCTGGCGCGCCAGTCGGCGGCGAGCGGCGTCGCCATCGCCTATGCGAATGCGGTGGGTGGGCAGGATTCGGTGGTGTTCGACGGCGCCAGCCAGCTGACCGACGCCGACGGCAGCATGCACGCGCCGGCAGAGAGCTTTGCCGAGCACCTGCTGCTGGCCGGCTTCGATGCCGAAAGGCGGCAGCTGGTGCCGATGCTCTGGCCGCAGAGCGCCGACACCTCGCGCGCCGCCCAGACCTGGGGCGCGATAGTGCGCGGCACCCGTGACTACGTCCAGAAGACAGGCTTTTCGCGCGTTTTGCTGGGTCTGTCTGGTGGCATTGATTCGGCATTGACGCTAGCCATCGCAGTCGATGCGCTGGGTGCCGGACAAGTCACTGCAGTTCGATTGCCTTCGCGCTACACCTCCGAGCTCAGTCAGGAACTTGCCGCCAAACAGGCAAACGCGCTCGGCGTTCGCCTGCTGACCCTACCCATTGAAGCGCCGTTCGGCGGGTTTCTGCAGACCTTGCAGCCACAACTGGAGGGGCGCGACAGCGACCTCACCGAACAGAATCTGCAATCCCGCTCGCGCGGGGCGCTGCTGATGGCGCTGTCCAACCTTGAGGGCGCGCTGCTGCTGACCACTGGCAACAAGAGTGAATACGCCGTCGGTTACGCCACCATCTACGGCGACATGTGTGGTGCCTATGCACCGTTGATCGACGTCTACAAGACCGAGCTCTATGCGCTATGTGCCTGGCGTAACCGCAGCGGCGAGGTGATACCGCAGGCCGTCATCGACCGACCGCCCTCAGCCGAGCTGAAGCCCGACCAGAAGGATCAGGACTCACTGCCACCGTATGACCTGCTTGATGCCATCCTGTACCGCTTCATCGAGTTGGAGCAATCTCAGGAAGAGATCACCGCGCAGGGTTTCGAGTCCGCCACCGTGCAACGCGTGGCGCAACTGGTCTTCCGCAGCGAGTACAAACGACGCCAGGCAGCGCCGGGCCCGAAGATCACCCGCCGCGCCTTCAATCGCGAACGCCGCTATCCGATCAGCTCGGGCTGGCGTTGAGTGCCCAACAAAGCAAAACGCCGACGGTTGCGTCGGCGTCTTGGGATTCGTCTTTCCTGTGCTGATCAGCCGCGGTCTTCGCCCATGAAGGGGATGAGCTTCTTCCACTTGGCCTGGCGCTTCGGCCAGCCGCCACTGAAATAGGCGTGCTGCGGGAAATTCTTCTCCAGCACTCGGCGAGCATCCGCTTCCAGCGTGTCCTGACCCAACTGGTTGTAGCTCTCGGCCATCACCGCCAAGGCATCACCGGTGTACTGGGATTGCGGGTAGTTCTCCAGCAAGAACTGGGCACGCGCGATGGCACCCACATAGGCCTCACGCTCGAGGTAATAGTTGGCAACGTTGATTTCATAGCGCGCCATCTGGTTCCGCAGGTAGATCATGCGCTGCCGTGCATCAGCGGCGTATCGGCTATTCGGGTAACGCCGGATCAACTCGGCAAAATCATTGAACGCCTGTTTTGGCGCGCCTTGGTCTCGCCGGGTCACATCCAGGCGCGCAATTCTGCTGAGGAATCCCTTCTCCAGATCAAAATTGATCAAGCCGCGCAGGTAGTACGCGTAAGCGATGTGCGCATGGGTTGGATAGGTCCGTATGAAGCGATTGACCGCCGAAGTCGCTTCCTCTGCCTTACCCCCTTTGTAGTAGGCATAGGCCAGTTCCAGCTGCGCCTGTTCGGTATACGGCCCAAACGGGAAGCGTGCAGTCAGACGCTGGAAATAGCGCTGCGCGCGACCTACGTTGCCCTTCTCCAGCGAAGACTTACCCTCGGCATAAAGCCCCTCGACCGGCAAGGTCTCCAGCGGATCATCGCGATTGAAAAGGCGCCCGCAGCCCGCGAGCAAGAACACGGTCAACAGCAGAAACAACAGTCGCGAGCGTCCGGCTTGAGCTTTCATCACGAAACGCATTCCTGTTCGGGACGGGTGAAGGTCGGGCATGATAGCAGCCCCGCATTAAAGACACGTTTGGATCGCTTTGCTTTGCCGCAACGTCCTTGGTGTCGCGCAGATTCTCTAGTGTGCCGATGAATCCCGACCGAACACCCGAACCCGCAGAGATCCGCAGCCTGCTCGTTCCCATCGAATTGGCGGGTTCGCGCTTTGACCAGGTACTCGCAGAACTGATGCCGGAGTTCTCCCGTTCCAGGTTGGCTGCCTGGATCAAGTCAGGCGACGCGATTCTGGATGGTCACAGCGCGAAGCCCAAGGATACGGTTCGGGGCGGAGAACAGATCGAGATCCGACTGGTGCAAAACACGGTTGAACATGCCCGACCGGAGGCCATCGCACTGGATGTCCTTTACGAAGACAGCGACGTGCTGGTGCTCAACAAGGCCGCAGGCATCGTAGTGCATCCGGGCGCAGGCAATCCGGATGGCACCTTGGTCAACGCACTGCTGCATCGTGACCCGGGGCTCGCTGCGCTGCCGCGCGCGGGCATCATTCACAGACTCGACAAGGACACCAGCGGTGCGCTGATCGTGGCGCGCAGTCTGCAGGGCCACAATGCACTGGTCGAGCAACTCGCCGCACGTGAGATTCACCGCCAATATGAGGCAGTGGTGTACGGCTCGATGGTCGCTGGCGGCACCGTCTCGGCGTCGCTGGATCGACACCCGGTGGATCGCCTCAAGCGCGCGGTGGTTGCGGACGGCAAGCAAGCCGTCACCCACTATCGCGTGCGTGCCCGCTTTCGCGCCCATACCCAGGTGCAATGCAATCTGGAAACGGGGCGCACCCATCAGATCCGCGTGCACATGGCACATATCCGACACCCGCTGATGGGAGACCCACTCTACGGTGGCGGTTTGAAGTTGCCGCGCGGCGCCAGCCCGGAGCTGATTGCGACCCTGCGCAGCTTCAAGCGCCAGGCGCTGCACGCCGAACAGATTGCTTTCGCGCACCCCAGCACGGGCGAGACTTTGCAGATCGATGCCCCACGCCCTGCCGATCTGCAGTCGCTGCTTGAGGCCCTCGCCCATGATGCGGGGCACTGATGGCTATCGCGTGGACGCGGACTGGCCAATGCCACCCGGCGTCGCTGCGTTCACCACCACGCGGGCATTGCAGTCCCCTCACATTGGTTGCTCCGCAGCACCCTTTGATCGCTTCAACTTGGGTGCCGCCTGCGGCGACCCGCTTACGTCGGCGACAGCCAATCGCGAACAGTTGATCGCGCTGGCAGGTTTGCCCAACGCGCCCTGTTGGCTGAAGCAGACGCATGGTGTTGCGGTGGCGCGGTTCGATAGCCCAAGCACCGTGTCCCCCGAAGCCGATGCCTCCGTGACCGACAAGGCGGGTGTCGTGCTTGCCATACTGACCGCCGACTGTCTGCCGGTGCTGTTCGCCGCAAGCGATGGCAGTGAAGTCGGCGCTTCACATGCCGGTTGGCGTGGCCTTTGCGGCGGCGTGCTGGAGGCCACGGTTGCAGCGATGAACGCCCCACCATCGCGCTTGCAGGCATGGCTTGGGCCCGCCGCAGGACCCCGTGCCTACGAGGTCGGCGAAGAGGTTCGCGCGACCTTCCTTGCCCATGACCCGCGTGCGGCGCAAGCCTTCGAACCGACACGCACGGGGCACTGGTTGTGCGATCTGTACGCCTTGGCACGCCAACGTCTTGCCGCAGCAGGCGTGAGCGCAATCTACGGCGGGGACTTCTGCACGATCAGCACACCGACGCATTGGTACTCGCATCGGCGTGACGGCCAGAGCGGCCGTATGGCCAGCTTGATTTATCGATCGGCCTGATGGCTGGGGTGATTCGACAGACGCCGTCAGAGCCACATCACTCAGGCGCCTCGACCACGTAACCCCGCGCCGCCAACGCGTCCAGATAACTATCCGCGTCAAGCAACTGCTGAATCGACAACACGGCAAAGCTCTGCGGATGCTCCGCGATGGCTTTTTCCGCCGCTTCCAGCCAGGCATCGCGAACCTGTGCCGGTATCTGATCAAAGCCTTTTTCTGTACTGATCGCTGCATTCAACAAGGCATCGCGACAAGCTTCGTTGTTGTCGGGGTAAGGCAGCTCGCGCAGCATCTCGATGTCGCCCACGGCCCAGGCATTGGCCCGTGCGCGCATGGCATCCAGATCGGTCTCCAAGCGCTGCAAGGTGCGGTCGAAACACTCGATGTCATTCAGATCGCCCTGCGCAAAGGCTTTCAGGGTGTCCTTCGGCTCGCTGAGGGTGAGCTCGACCGTTGGTTCGATGAGGGTGACATCGTGCTTCTTGGCGTGTTTGCGAAGTGCCTTCCACACACCGGTGTCGGTACGTAGACCGGATTCCTTGATCGCCTCGTCATATAACTTGAAGCCCGCGAAGATGGGCCGCCAGTGTTCCACCTTGCGACTTCGTGGCAAGTACTTTGCCTTCAGCGATTGCCAACGCGCATACAACTCGGGCGGCACGATCTCCTGAAGCGTTTTGTCGTCGGGATTTTCCCTTGCCCGAAACAACGACGGCAGCAAGGTCAATCCGCGGAAAAATCCGATTCCCGAGAACTGTGCACTCGGTGGTGCCAACAAAGCCTGGGAATTGGCAACCGTGTTCAGCACGTCTTCGGAATACCACTGCATCCGCTTTGGAATCGGCGACTGGATACCCAGCACGTACATCACGTGATCGCCCTTGCGAACCGTCCACAGACCTGGACCCAGTTGCGTCCCGGTAACCAGTACCGTCTCCAGTTGCGCGGTGTTGGGCGTTTCCTCGGTCTGCGCCTTCGCGCCGATCGATCCACCGAGCATGCCCACCAGACAAGCAAGCCGAATCCACTGCTTCCACATGCGACGCCTCTCCCCGAGTTTTTCAGCCGCGCAGCCTACGTCGCCCGGTGTCTGGCGCGCGTTAGCAAAGCGATAAGGCGCGTCGGCAGAAAAAGCGTACGTTCACATTTCGCCCGCCCAACAGCAGGACGCCGCCGAACAGGGTCGGCGGCGTCTACTTCAAACTCTCTCGACTCAGCGCTCAATCACCGCGACGCGAGGCCTGCTTGCGTTCGTTCTCGGTGCGGTGCTTCTTGCGCAGACGAATCGCCAGCGGCGTCACTTCCACCAATTCGTCGTCATCGATGAACTCCAGCGCCTGTTCGAGCGAGAACTTGATCGGTGGCACCAGACCTTCGTCATGATCCTTGCCGGACGCACGGAAGTTGGTGAGCTGCTTGCCGCGCAGCGCGTTGACGGTGAGATCGTTGTCCTTGGCGTGAATACCGACGATCTGTCCTTCGTAGATTTCCTCGCCCGGATCGAGGAACAAGCGTCCACGTTCCTGCATGGCGATCTGCGCATAGGCGGGCGACGGGCCGGTGCCATTCGAGATCAGCACGCCATTCTGGCGTTGACCGATGGCGCCATCCGCCTTCGGCCCGTAGTGATCGAAGACATGGAACAACAGGCCAGTACCGGCCGTGATGGTGCGGAACTCGGTCTGGAAACCGATCAGGCCGCGCGCCGGAATCATGAAATCCAAGCGAACCCGTCCCTTGCCATCAGGCTCCATGTTCTGCAGCAGCGCCTTTCGCTCACCCAGGCGCGCCATGACGCCGCCCTGGTACTGCTCTTCGAGATCCACCACCAGACTCTCGATCGGCTCCATCATCTGACCATCGATCTCCTTGATGATCACCTCCGGACGCGACACAGCCAGTTCATAGCCCTCGCGACGCATGGTCTCGATCAGGATCGACAGGTGCAGCTCGCCACGACCGCTGACCTTGAATTTGTCGGCGTCGTCGGTGTCTTCCACTTTCAGCGCCACGTTGTGCTGGGTTTCGCGAGTCAATCGATCACGCAATTGGCGCGAGGTGAGGAACTTGCCGCCACTGCGGTCCTTGACGCCCGCAAACGGTGAGTCGTTGACCTGGAAGGTCATGCTGATGGTCGGCTCGTCGACAGTCAGCACTTCCAATTGCTCGACACCCGACGGATCACAGACGGTTTCGGAGATACCCAGCGCCTCGACACCGGAAATCGCGATGATGTCGCCCGCCTGGGCTTCCTTGACCTCATGCCGCTGCAGGCCGTGGAAACCCAGCACCTGCAGCACTTTCGCATTTCGCGTCTTGCCGTCGGTCGCAATCACGGTGACCGGCATATTGGTGCGGATCTTGCCGCGCTGGATGCGCCCGACACCGATGATGCCGACGTAGCTGTTGTAGTCGAGACTGGTGATGCGCATCTGGAACGGACCATCCTGGTCCACCGGCGGCGGCGAGACGCGATCAATGATGGTCTGGAACAGTGGCGTCATGTCGCCAGAGCGCACGTCCTCGGTCATCCCGGCATAGCCGTTCAAGCCCGATGCGTACACGACCGGGAAGTCGAGTTGCTCATCGGTGGCGCCCAAGCGGTCAAACAGATCGAAGGTCTGGTTCAGCACCCAATCGGGACGCGCACCGGGGCGATCCACTTTGTTGATCACCACGATCGGCTTGAAGCCCATCGCAAACGCCTTTTGCGTCACGAAGCGGGTCTGCGGCATCGGACCGTCGAAGGCGTCGACCAGAATCAAAACCGAGTCGACCATCGACAGCACGCGCTCAACCTCACCACCGAAGTCGGCATGGCCCGGGGTGTCGACGATGTTGATGCGGTATTCCTCGCCGCTCGGCGAGGTCCAGCGGATGGCGGTGTTCTTGGACAGGATCGTGATACCACGCTCCTTTTCAAGATCGTTCGAGTCCATCACACGCTCGGCCACCTTTTCGCGTTCGCCAAAGGTGCCGGACTGTTTCAGGAGCTGGTCGACCAGCGTGGTCTTGCCGTGGTCGACGTGCGCGACGATGGCGATGTTGCGGAGATTCTGGATCATGACTGAAAGGCACCGTTGCAGCCCGCAGGACGCGGACCGCGATTCTGAAAGTGGATTGATGCGCGCGGATGACGGCCTGAAAAGCCGAAGCCCGAGGGGCAAGCGCCTGATGCGACGCGACATTATAGCCGTGACGAGGCTGAATCGGGGCGCGACGTGGCGAAGGCAGGGGCAGATCGCGATGGAGCGGCAATCCGGCCACGCACCGCTAAGCCAAATGCGACGCCGTCGTGATGCGCAGGCAGCAAGTCGCGATGAGGACGGCTATTCTGTCGCCCCCTCCAGAACGGTGAGTTCCCATGTCTGAACTGATTGCCCATTTTGATACCGCCCGTGGTCTGATCCGGGTTCGCCTGTTTGCTGACGACGCGCCGGTAACGGTGGCGAACTTCGTCAATCTGGCAGGTCGCGGCTACTACGATGGACTGAATTTCCATCGCGTGATTCCTGACTTCATGGTCCAGGGCGGCTGCCCGAATGGCACAGGGACCGGTGGCCCAGGCTATCGCTTTGAAGACGAATGCAGCCCGAAACACCCGCACAAACGCGGCGTGCTGTCGATGGCAAATGCCGGCCCGCGCACCAATGGCAGCCAGTTCTTTATCACGCACGTGCCCTGCCCCTGGCTGGATGGCAAGCACACCGTGTTCGGTGAAGTCAGCGTCGCCGACGATCTGAAGGTGGTGGATGCCATTCGCGGTGGCGATCTGATCAACAGCGTGCGCATCGAAGGCGATGCCTCTGCCTTGCTGGCTGCGCAAGCGGCACGCATCACCGAGTGGAACGCGGTACTGGACGCGCGCAAGAGCTGACGCTCGACGTGTCCAGCCTTCCCCTCCTCGGCTGGTGCGAATGGTTGGCGCTGCCTGATCTTGGCCTTGAGTGCATCGAGGCCAAGATCGACACAGGCGCGCGGAGTTCGTGCCTGCATGCCGAAAGCTGGCAATTATTCCAACGGCACGGCACAGACTGGGTCCGCTTCCATCTGCGAACGCAGGGCACGGCACTGCATCAGGCAGAAGCGCAGATCTCGGATCGCCGCGCTGTGCGCGACTCGGGCGGTCACGTCACTGAGCGCCTGTTCTTCGTTACCCGAGTGCGGGTGGGCGATGCGCAATTCGACATCGAAATGAACCTCGCCAATCGGCGAGACCTGCGCTATCCCATGTTGCTGGGACGCACGGCACTGGCGGGACGCTACTGGGTGGACGCGCAGCAGAAATATCTGCTGGGTCACGCTTCGCGACCAGAGACCTGAGCGTCGACGAACCACGTTCACTCACAACACGGTTTGCGCAGCGTCTGTCACCCATTCCCACCACAGTTCAGGCATGCTGCGCGCGCCCACTGCACCCTCCGACCACGTCATGAAACTCGCCATTCTGTCGCGCAATGCCAAGCTGTATTCCACCCAGCGATTGGTCGATGCCGCGCGTACTCGCGGCCACACAGTGCGGGTGCTCGATCCGCTGCGTTGCTACATGCGAATCGGCTCGGGCGCATTCGAGATGCACTACAAGGGCCGCGCACTGACGGGCTTTGATGCCGTGCTGCCACGCATCGGTGCCTCGATCACGTCCTACGGCACAGCCGTGTTGCGTCAGTTCGAGATGATGGGTGCCTACACACCCAACAACGCGGATGCGATCCAGCGTGCGCGCGACAAGCTGCATTGTCAGCAATTGCTGGCCGCACAGAACATCGGCCTTCCCGATACCGTGTTCGGTGACAACCCGGACGACACGCATGATTTGCTCGGCATGCTGGGCGAGCCACCTCATGTGATCAAACTGACCGAAGGCAGCCAGGGCACCGGCGTCATCCTTGCCGAGCGGCAATCTTCGTCGCGCAGCGTGATCGAAGCATTGCGCGGCCTCTATGCCAATTTCATCGTGCAGGAGTTCATCAGCGAAGCCAAAGGCGCGGATCTACGCTGCTTCGTGGTGGGCAACCGGGTTATCGCCGCCATGCGGCGCCAGGCCAAGGCCGGTGAATTCCGCTCCAATCTGCATCGCGGCGGCACAGCCAAGGCAGTGAAGCTGACAGAAGCCGAAACCGAAACCGCCGTTCGTGCCGCCAAAGTCATGGGCCTGCATGTGGCTGGCGTTGACCTGTTGCGATCCAAGCGCGGCCCGCTGGTGCTGGAAGTGAATTCCTCACCCGGACTCGAGGGCATCGAAGGCGCAACCAGCATGGATGTCGCAGGCGCCATCGTGGACTACATCGATCAGCATGTCGGCAAGGCAAAACGCCGCAATCGCTGAACGTTTCAACGTGATGACAAGGTCTGCAAGGCGAGCACTCTCGGACTCTGCGCACCAAGCTGATCGCGCAGACGGTTCTTGTCGGCAATCAGTTCAGCCACTGGCGCGCCGCCAAGCATGGCCAACAGAATGCGGGTTTCCACCGATTCGTAGTGCTCGGCTGAGCGCTGACTCACACGCAGACGGCAATCAGCGATCCACCCCTCTGGCGCGGCCAAGCGATGACGCAGCGCGTGCGCCACAGCAAGACAGGCGCCTTGCGCGCGTAACTCCTCCGCCATGCCTCCATTGGCCTGCCGACTGATCGCCAGCGCCGTTTCAAACTGCTGCGTGGCCTCACGCGCTCGCCCAACCAAGGAGAACGCGTGTGCACGGGCGAACTGCGCCCGCGCGCGGAGGAAATGCGCCTCGCCGAAACGCTCGCGGAGGATCCGCTCGGCGGCATCGATGTCGCGCAACGCGGCCAGTGCATCGCCACCTGCCAGCGCCACGTCCGCGCGCGTCAGCAACGTGAAAGCCACATCAGGCGACTCGGCACCCACATGCGTCTGCTGCATGGGCAGGGCACGCGCCAGCAGCGCGGTCGCGGCGTCCAGGTCGCCACGCAATACTTTCAGCTTGGCCGCGTTGTTGAGGGCGGCCGCCAAGGCCGCTGATTCACCCTGACTGCGCTGTAGTGCGTCCAGTGCTTGCTCGAAATAGCTCTGCGCCTTGTCGAGTTCTCCCTCAACCAGATTCAACGCCGCCAGATTGCTCAGCGTGGTCGCGGCAGCGGCGAGATGCAGCAGACCCAGTTCGCGATAGATCGCCAAAGTCGCCTCAAACCCTTGCCGCGCTTCCTCGCGCGCACCGCTCTGCATCTGGGCGGTAGCCAGATTGCTGATCGCTGCGGCGCTCTGCCGACTGCGAGCCCCGCTGGCGGCCTGCTGCAGGGAAATCACCTCACGATAGGTGCGCAAAGAACCAGCCAGATCACCCTTCAGGCGAAGACACTGGGCGCGTACCGACAAGGCATCTGCCACGCGCGAACTCTGGGTCGAGGGCGAACTCTGCAGCAGCGTGATGGCCTTTTCGATTCGGCCACAGCCGTCCTCGATGCGCCCCTGCCGCAGTTCTGCCAGCGCCAGGTCGGAATGGACTTGGCCGCGAAGCTCTACAGCCGCACTGCCATCATCCAGTTCCAGGAAACGCCGCAGCAACGCTTCTGCGCTGACAAAGTCATCCAGATAGATGTGCATCTCGCCCAGCGTGGCGAGGATCAATCTCGCCGTCGAGCTGTCGTTCGCAAAGCTGCGCTCGATGCTGTCAACGGAATCGCGCAGCAGTGCCTGCGCTGTCGCCGAATCCGCTGCACCGGACTCACCCACCTCGCGAAATCGACCACCCAGATAGTCCAGCACCGTCAGGTAACGCCGCGCCTCCAAGCGTGCAGCGTCACGCTCGGCGGCCGTGTCACGCGCCTGCCATAGCACACCGGCCACAGCTGCCAACAAGACAGAAACGAACACCAGCATGGCCAGGACGAGCCAGCGCCAGCGCCGCAACCATTTGCGCAGGCTGTAGATCAGTGACGGCGGATGCGCGTGCACTGGACGCCCGTCCAGATAACGACGCAGGTCCGCCGCCAGCGCATCCACACTGGCGTAGCGGCGTGCCGGATCGCGTTGCAAGGCCATGCGCACGATCGCATCAAGGTCGCCGCGCAGGCGAGCGCGTGGCAGTTCCTGGGTGACATGCGCGCTGGCGGGCGGAGCGTCCTCTTCGCAGACACGTGTGATGTAGCTCGCCCAATCACCATTGAAGTCCGGATGCGGCGTGCGCCCGGTCAGCATCTGATACAGCAAAGCCCCCAGCGCATAGACGTCGGTTCGCGTGGTCACCGGCTGCCCGCGCAATTGCTCGGGCGCCGCGAACTCAGGAGTCAGGGCCAGGGCCCGCGTATCGCCGCGCGAACTGCCGTCGCTCGTCAACAGCTTTGCGATGCCGAAATCCAGCAGCTTGACGCTGCCATCATCCGCCACGCGAATGTTCGATGGCTTGAGATCGCGATGCACGATCAGATGCGCGTGCGCGTCACTGACCGCGCCGCAAACCTGCAGGAAAACCTGCAGGCGCGTATCAAGATCGGGCCGACGCTCGCGCAGCCATTTGTCCAGATCGCGACCTTCGGCCAGCTCCATCACCAGATAGGGCTGTCCATCCACGGTTTCGCCACCGTCCAGAAGACGCGCAATCGCCGGATGCTCCAGTCGCGCGAGAACTCTGCGCTCACGCTCCAGATGCTGCTTGAAGCGCAAGTCGGATTCGCGCAGCAGTTTGATCGCCACGCGTTTTTCGAACGCCCCATCCGAGCGCTCGGCCAGATAGACCGTCCCCATTCCGCCGCGACCCAGTTTCTCCAGCAGTCGCCACGGCCCGGCACGCAAACCGCGACGATCCGTGGGACGCTCACGGGTGACATCGGCAGCCAGGCCGCCGAGCGCAGGCAGGGCCTGCGAATCCTCCTGCAGCGCTTTGCGCAGATCGTCGATCAGATCAGGGTGAATTTCGCCACACAGACTGACGAAGCGATCACGGGCCTCACCTTCAAGGTCCAGCGCGCGATCGATCAAGGGCTCCAGCCGCTTGAAGCGCGCCGCCAGCGCCTCACTCACGAAACCTCGCCTTCGGCCGGAATCGGCATGCCGCGTTGCTCCAGCGCCAGAGTCAGAAACGCCCGCGCCTTGTGCCAGTCACGATTGACCGTACGTTCGGTGACATCCAGCAACTGGGCGGTTTCGGTGGGCGAATAGCCCGCGAAGTAACGGTACAGAACAACCTGTGCGAGACGCGGCTGCACCTTTTCCAGCTCGTCCAAGGCCGAGTCGATCTCAATCAAGCGGGCAAGATCATTGGCGTCATCCATCGGCTTGTCACGCAATTCACGCTCGACATGGACCATGCGCTTCTGCTCGGACAAACGCGAGCGCGCGTGGTCGATCAGAATCTGCCGCATCGCGCGCGCCACCAACGAGAAAAAATGCGCACGATTGGCCAGATTGGGATAGTCGGCGCGACGCAACTTCAGATACGCCTCGTTGACCAGCGCAGTGGTCGAAAGCGTCTCACCCGGCTCCATCTGACGGCGCTGCGCGCGCGCCAGCCGACGCAGATCAGCATGCACGAGCGGCAACAGGGTATCGAGAGGATTGCCCTCGCCGGCCGCAGAAAGGATGGCGGTAATCTGACCCAGTGCGTCAGTGGTGGACATGGGCAACTCCGGAAGGTGACACCAAATTGTGCGGCCTGCGGGCATTTCAGCCAAGCAAGCCGAACTGACGCATTTCGCTTCAATGTGCCGCACCAGCGCACTCAGGCCAATGTCATCGTGCAATCGTTACACTGCGCGCCTTTTCGCGCCACCGTTGGCTGCGATTCGACGGCTGCGGGGAAGCACGTGTATCGGCGACCACTCTTATCACTCGCACTGCTATCGGCCTTGCTGCTGGGACGCACCAGTGTGGCGGCGGACGTTGATCCGGCGATCTGGGCGGACCTGGCTGCGCAGGGCAGGACACGGATCATCGTCGACCTGCGGATCGAAGATATGGTGGACCGCTCCGCCGCCGCGCAGGCCGAACACATCCAGTCTGCCCAGCAAGATCTTCTGGACGCGCTCGGCAATCAGCGCATCACCGTGCGACAAAGCTATCAACTGATCCCGGCCGTCGCGCTGGAAGTCGACGAAACCAGCCTGCGCGCCATCGCTGCGCGGCGGGATGTCGTCGCCATCGAGGCCGACGTGGGCGGCGTCGGGCACGGCATCACCGTCGACGAGTCGCTCGATCTGAATGGTGTGACGCCACTGCTGAGCGTGGGCGCCGACGGCAGCGGCATGAAAGTCGCCGTCCTCGACAGCGGCATCGATACCGATCACCCGGACTTTGCCGGGCGAATTGTCGCGCAAGCCTGCTTCTGCAGCGGCTGCTGCCCGGGTGGCAGCAACGCCGCCGAAGACAACAACGGACACGGCACCTGGGTATCCGGAATCCTCGCCGGCAACGGCGATGTCGCGCCGCGCGGCGCACTGCCGGGCGTGCAGATCGTCGCGGTCAAGGTGCTGGATGCCAACCAGGCCTTTCAGAACCTGTCCAGCATCATTTCGGCACTCGATTGGGTTCGGGTCAATCACCCGGATGTGGACGCGGTCAACATGAGTTTGGGCACCTCCGCCCTCTACGCGGGGAACTGCGACAGCAGCAGCGGATCGCTGAATTCGGCCATCAACAATCTGCGCAACATCGGCGCGGTGGTCAGTGCCTCCAGCGGCAACCAACAGAGCAGCAACAGCATGTCCAGCCCGGCCTGCATCGGCAACGTCATGGGCACGGCCGCCGCGTGGGACTTCACCGGCGTTGGCAGCACGATCTACGGCTGCAGCGACGCGGCCACGCCCAAGAAGCCGGCCTGCTTCAGCAATCGAAGCACCACGACCGATCTTTACGCCGCCGGAGCCTATCTGACCAGCACCGCGATGGGCGGTGGCATTGGAACCAATCTGCACGGCACCTCCTTCGCCTCACCGATGGTCGCGGCCTGTGCCATCGCACTCAAACAAGCCGCCCCCAACAGCACGGTCGCCGAGCGCGAAACCGCCATGCGCAATGCACCTACCCAGGTCACCGACAGCGTCAGCGGGCGCAGCTATCCCTTCCTTGATTGCATGAATGCGCTGGGTCAACTGATCGCTGTGCCCGATGCGGTGTTTGGCAACGGCTTCGAGTAGCTTGAGGCGCGCCACACCGCTTGCTGCGGCGAGTCGCCACGGGTGTGCGTAAGGAAGGTCGACGTTCTCGGAGTAGGGTGGACCGCGATGGAAGTGCTTTCACTTTTCTTTAAGTTCCATTGAAACTTAAAGAACGGTCAACGAAGACATCATCGACGTCGATTGCCGCGACGCATTGCGCTACACCGGTCCACGCCGCCGGATCGGTATCCGCCCCGCTGGAAAACTGGCGACTTCGCCACCGCCTTGCAAGCGCATCGGTTGACCCGGCTCCGGGCCCCAGGCGTGGGCGTAGATCACCTCGTAGGTCGCGCTGTAGCGCGCATCGGCGTTCGCGGGATAGGCCTCGAAGACGCGCTGCATGCGACGTTTGCCCGTGAGTGTGCGGCGTCGATCCTGTTGCGCATTGGCGGCGCCGATGGCGCGCAGTTCGTGCATCAGGGCGGGGACGTCGGGGTAGGTCAGCTCGAAGCGGTCGGAATCCAGCACCGGATTGCGAAAGCCCGCACTCATCAGGGCATCGCCGACGCGCTGGATCGGCGCGAAACCACTGACATGCGGCTCACCATCGACGGCGGCAAAGGCCTCGCGCAGTTCCTGCAGACTGGCCGGTCCAAAGGTCGAGAACAGCAGCAATCCTCCGGGCCGCAGGACGCGACGCAGGCCGTCGAGCACGCTGGGCAGGTCTTCCACCCATTGCAG
>Ga0075163_10002440_pt1 | contig 24954 bp, 21 predicted proteins | sample JI1023141ADNA_FD_71478 | JGI IMG/M metagenome (GOLD analysis project Ga0075163, IMG submission 71478) | Wastewater effluent complex algal communities from Wisconsin, to seasonally profile nutrient transformation and Carbon sequestration -... | ecosystem: Engineered > WWTP > Effluent > Algae... | reverse complement strand
ATCGTACGGTCCATCTGAGAAGTTGTAAGCCTGAGCAAACATTGAAGTAAAGCTATTAACGCCCGCCGTCAACGTTGTATCAGTGTAAACAAGATTCCCATTGAGATAAGTCTCGATGGATGAGCCGTTATACAAGGCCAGCCAACTGTGCACACCCGCCGTCACAGGAGTTCCAAGCTCAACCCAGCCGTTAGCCGTGTCAGCATCCCAAATCCGGAAGGCACTTGAAATGTTGCCTGCCAGCGGGTTGAAGGGGTCTGCAGCGTCGAAACGTTTGTAGCCCATGATGAGGTAGCCTGTATTGGCATTTTCAACGCCGACATCGCCGTAGCGAGCCCAGCCATCTGAGCGGCGAAGATTGTTGCCAGAGACTGCTTCAGCCGGAACATACTGATCGAAGCTGAATGCCCATTGGGAACTATTCACAAGCGTCTGGATTTGACGCCCTTGCGTCCGGTAAAAGGACGAGTCAAGCGGGGACGGCGAATTCACGCCAGTAGGTGTGACCTTCAACCAATTCCCGCCGAGAAACGACGCCGGGCCGAACGACAATGGCTCATGGCGGTCAGTGACCCAACCAGGATTGAGCGAGTCGAAAGTATCGGTGTAGCTGGCACGTGTAGTCTGAGCTGTAAAAAGCGCCACAATGGCGCCCGTAACGAGGAGTGTTTTTTTCATGTTTGTATTCCGTATCCGTAGGGGTTTACTGTCGAGGAACACATGCACCAATGCACGAGTCCAGGCACTACCGTAACATAAAACTCAAAAACTAACAACAAATTAGACTACGAGATCTTGATGTCGAAGCTCGTGAAGAATCCTGCAAGGCTCAACTATTCGAGGGTCAATGATGCTGTAGTAGATATTGAGCCCAGAACGGCGAGGAATGACAAGACCGTTATGACGCATAAGCGCAAGATGTTGGGAAAGGTTTGCTTTAGGTAATTTTGTTATTTTCAAAAGATCTTCGACTGAAGTTTCCTGTTTCTTGAGTAAATTCAGGATTTCGAGCCGCTTCGGGTTAGCAAGAATCTTGTAAATAAGAGCATTCTTTTCATATGCTTCCTTTGGTAGTACTTTCTGTATGTCTTTCTTTCCTGATGATTTCATAGTTTCGTAATTATATATTATTTAGTGCGAAAAGAAAGCTTCAGTACAAATCATCTCTTCAGCAACACCCTTCTTTCGAAGAGCCTTCCACAAGTCGCTGACAAAAGGTATGGAACCACAAAGAAAATATTCTTTCTCTTTAAAATTTCTTTTACTAACAATATCAGTAGCTTCGATGCGGCGACGAATATGACTCGGATCAGGACTCTCCTGACGAGTTATAAACAGGATTGGTTTGAATTGAGAATGCTTCCGAGCGAGCTCCTCAAACTCTACCTTGAAAACAGCTTCCTCAACTGTCCTACAGCTTTGAAAAAGTGCAATCTTTCGAAGGGGGGTTCTTTCGAGGGAATCAAGGATCATACTTCGAAACGGAGTTACACCGATTCCACCAGCAACTAGAATAAGGTGTGTTTTATCTGATTCACTGAAAAAATATCCATAAGGAAGCGAACCTATAAAAGTATCACCTCGTCTCATCGCACAAAGCTTTTTTGAAAAAAGGCCGATTGCCTTGATAGTTATACTCATAGCTTTCTCAGAAGGAGCGCTTGAAATGCTATATGCCTTCCCTTCTGGCGTTCCAAGCTCTGGAAAATAAATAGTTATGAACTGTCCAGCCCTATAAGTTGGTACTAAACCATCTTCAAAAACAAGCTTGAGCGTCACGGTATCGTGAGTCTCAACATAATTTTCAATCACTCTGTACTTTTTCTTGATTTCTTCCTGAGACATGTTATTTCTATTTTTCGTAATCTAAAATAGCTTCTCTGAGTGCGTTCTGTCCGAGCACAGAACAGTGATACTTCCTATCAGGCAATCCCAAAAGCCTTTCGATGATCGATTCCGGTGATAACCTTTTTGCTCGTACAAGCGTCATACCACCTTTTTCTGTAACCATAAGTGACATCATAGAAGTTGAAGCTATGGCTGATGCACATCCGAACGTGCGCCATTTACACTCTTTAATTTTTTTACCTGCCTTGTCGACCTTAATCCAAACGACCATCATGTCCCCGCATGCAGGACTTCCAACGATTCCTACTCCATCAGCAATATAATCCGCTTCATCAAAAAGAATATTGCGAGGATTGAAAAAATGATCTTTAACAACATCGCTATAAAGCCAATCACCGACATCGCATGTTTTCTGAGCTTTTTTAATGTTTTTTTTCATTTCTTTTTGTTGTTAGCGCTGAAATGCTTGATAGACGATTGACGATTCCTGGAAAAATCGAAAGAACATAGTCTATGTCTTTTTTTGTAGTCGCCTTTCCAAGTGAAAACCGAATGCTTCCATGTGCAAACTCAGGAGTCTGTCCGATTGCCATAAGCACATGCGATGGTCTCAGATCATAAGCTGAGCATGCAGAGCCAGTCGATGCTTCGACGCCAGCCTTATCGAGCATGAGAAGTATCGACTCTCCTTCGATATTTGGTATTGATATATGGACATTATTTGGGAGGCGATGCTTCGGGTGTCCATTGAGAATTGCATTTGGAATTTTTGTGAGTAAACCTTTTATGAAATAATCCCGAAGCTGAGTAAGACGCTTACCTTCAGCAACCTTCAAAGAATCGGCTTTCTTCAAAGCTTCAGCAAAACCAACTATCAATGCAATATTTTCCGTCCCGGCGCGCTGATTCTTTTCCTGCTCACCACCAACAATAATCGGTTTTAATTTAATCGCTTTTTTCTTGAAAAGTGCTCCGACCCCTTTCGGTCCATATATTTTCGAACTATTTATTGTCATAAGATCAACTCCAAGCTTTTCAACATCAAGCGATAATACTCCAGCAGCTTGGCATGCATCAGTATGTAAGAAAGGCATCAACCTATTACCCTTCGAAGATTTCCAAAACTGAAGCTTAGAAACTATTTCTCTAATCGGCTGCAGTGTCCCGATTTCATTGTTCGCATACATAACAGATATAAGAATTGTTTTTTCAGTAACAAGAGCGATGAGAGCTGGAATGTCGACGAGTCCATCTTTTGTAACGGGTGCGACACTTACCTCAAACCCTTCTCCCTTAAGGTGTTGGACTGATTCAATGATAGCTTTGTGTTCAATCGATGAAACAATGACATGATTCCCTTCTGCTTTATAAGCACGTGCAATTCCGAATAGCGCAAGGTTATCTGATTCAGTTCCTGATCCAGTGAAAATGATTTCTTCAGATTCGCAATTCAAAATGTCAGCAACACAAGAACGGGCTTTTGCAATTGCTTGTCCCGCCCTACGTCCACTTGAGTGCATCGATGATGCATTGCTGAATTCTGATCCGAAATACGGAAGCATTACCTTAACTACCTCTGGATCTGTCGGAGTTGTTGCGGCGTAATCAAGATAAATTGTTTTAGCGGATTCCACAGTATTCGACATAATTGTTCATTTTTTCTTGTAGCAACGAGAATTCATCATCAGAGTATGTAACCTTTTTCCTGAATTGCGGATTGAGCAGTTTTGTCGGGATGAATTTTTGAAGAAAGAATTTCTTTGCTCCATTGATTTCGTGCCCAATTTCATCAAAATCCTGAGGAGAAAGAAGTGCTTTTATAACAGTCGTCCTGAATTCGTAATCAATCGGTGAATCCATAATCACTTTTATACTCTTTCGTATATTACTGATATCAACGGGCCGTGCGACTGTCTGACTGTATTTTGAAAGCGGAGACTTTATATCCATAGCAATATAATCGACAAGCTTCTTATCAAGCGCTTCACTAATGAAATCCGGATTCGTACCATTGGAATCTAGCTTGATCAAAAAGCCGAGAGCTTTCACCTTCTTCATAAAAGAAAGTAGCTTATTTCCATGCATTGTCGGCTCACCTCCAGTAATCACAACTGCATCAAGCATCTTTTTTCTTTTTTCGAGAAACTTCAGAACCTCACTCTCAGGTATCTTTTTCTCAACGGTCTCATCGACAAGCTCGGGGTTGTGGCAATAAGGGCATCGAAAATTGCAACCTATCGTATAGACCATACAGGCGACCTTGCCGGGATAATCTATGAGTGTGCATTTTTCGAATCCGCCGAAAACCATACTAGTGCGATTTAACCTGGGATTTTATCGCTGCCTTCAATTCGACTTCTGGGATGAACGTGTCTCTGAGCTTATACTCTTCTTGCTTTCCAGCATTCCATTGGCTGACAGGTCTGAGATATCCAACAACTCGAGAATAGACTTCACACGCAGCGTTACATGTTGGGCATGCATGCTTTTCCCCTGCAATATATCCATGTGATGAACAGACACTGAATGTTGGAGTCAAAGTAAAATACGGCAGCTTATAATTTTCACAGATTTTTTTAACAAGGGATGGCACTGATGAGGCATCCACGATACGCTCTCCCAAGAAAAGATGGATTACAGTTCCTCCAGTGTATTTTGTCTGAAGCGTGTCCTGTATATCAAGAGCTTCGATGATATCATCAGTGTAGTTCACCGGGAGCTGTGATGAGTTTGTATAGAATGGCTGTGCCCCGTTTGCAAGATCGCCTTCGTTCGCAACAATGATATCAGGATAAAGTTTTTTATCTCTAAGTGCGAGACGGTATGCGGTTCCTTCGGCTGGGCTTGCTTCAAGGTTATAAAGATTTCCTGTCGCTTTCTGATAACCTACAAGACGCTCTCTCATAAAATCGAGCACTTCACCAGCAAACTTCCTTCCTTCATCATGTCCGATATCACAACCGATAAGATTGAGTGCTGCTTCATTCATTCCCACAAGACCGATAGTTGAGAAATGATTCTTCCAGTATTCACCGTATGACTGCTTGATCTTTCTCAAATAAAACTTTGTGTATGGGTAGAGATTTGCATCAGTAAATCGTTCGAGAATCTTTCGCTTAATCTCGAGACTTTCTTTTGCAATATCCATTTGTTCAGCAAGAAGCTTGTAGAAGATTTTCTTTCCTTTGTCCTTACCCTTTCCTTTTGCGAGATACCCGAGCCGAGGTAGGTTGACAGTCACCACTCCAACTGAGCCCGTAAGTGCATTCGCACCGAACAATCCACCCCCTCTTCGATCGAGCTCTTCAAGATCGAGTCTGAGACGGCAACACATTGAACGAGTATCTTCAGGCTTCATATCAGAATTTACGAAGTTGCTGAAATATGGAACACCGTACTTTGCTGTAATTTCCCAAAGACCTTTAAGATTTGGATTGTCCCAATCAAAATCCTTCGTAACATTCACTGTTGGAATTGGGAATGTAAATACTCTACCCGCCGCATCTCCCTCACTCATTACTGCGAAAAACGCGGTATTGAGCATGTCCATTTCTCTCTGGAATTCAGAATAAGTTTCATTCTGTGGCTTTCCTCCGATAATGACTTTTGTCTTTTTGAAATTGGCAGATGGTGTAAGATCGAGCGTAATATTTGAGAATGGTGTTTGGAAACCAACACGTGTTGGTACATTCATATTGAATACAAACTCCTGGAGAGATTGCTTTACCTCATCAGAAGTAAGTCCATCATAGCGGATGAATGGCGCGAGAAGCGTATCGAAGTTTGAGAAAGCAATCGCACCAGCCGCTTCACCCTGCAATGTGTACATGAAGTTTACGATTTGACCGAGTGCAGTTCGGAAATGTTTCGGAGGAGCTGACTCAATCTTATCTGAGACTCCGCGAAAACCTTCTGTAAGAAGGTCCATGAGATCCCAGCCAACACAGTAAATAGAAAGTGTTCCAAGGTCATGGAGATGGAGATCTCCATTTTCATAAGCCTCTCTGATTTCTCGAGGATAAATCTTGTTGAGCCAATACGTCTTGCTGACCTCAGAAAAAATATAATTATTGAGACCCTGAAGAGAGTAGCCCATGTTACTATTCTCTTTGACCTGCCAATCAAGCTTCTCAAGATAGTTATCAATAAGGCCAAGCGAAGCGGCTGTCGCAAACGCCCTCATCTCAGCGTGCTGTGCTCTATAGAGAATATATGCTTTTGCTGTCTTCTTGTAGCGAGACTGCATCAAAACTTTTTCGACTATGTCCTGAATTTCCTCAACACGTGGAACATGCTTCTCAATTTTTTCTTTGAGCGACGTCTTCATGATCTGAACAACCTGCTTTGCAAGAATTTTTGCTACCTTTCCATCAAATTCCTGTGTCGCGCCACCTGCATTCTTTATCGCACGCTCTATTTTCTTCTCTTCAAAAGTAACTTCCTTACCATCACGCTTTATGATTTTTTGCGGCATTATTTTAATAAAAAAAATTAATATAATGCCATTATCCCTCTAGTTTCGAGATTTCGCAATTATGAAATGATGGTCAGCAACGGAAATTTATCTACGTCAATGCTTTAATTCCAGGTAAAGTGCCTTTCGCAAGATATTCAAGCATCGCTCCACCTCCAGTTGAGACAAAAGTGAATGAATCTTCGAGTTTAAGCTCGGTGATAGTAGCAAGGGTATCTCCCCCACCAACGATAGTCTTTGCCCCTTTTTTCGTAGCATCAGCCAAAACCTCAGCGAGTTGGAGTGTAGTAGCCTTGTATCCAGTCTCATAGGCTCCAAGCGGACCATTCCAGAGAATATAACGAGCCTTTTCGATTTCCTGACGAAGCATTTCAACCGTTTTCATACCTGCATCCATAATTGCTGTATCTTTGAGGATGCTATCTAGTGGCAGAAGAAGTTTTTCACTGTGTATTAAACTAGAAAGATCGAGCTTTGTATCTGAAACCATTGAAGTACCGATATTTCTACCCTGCTCTTTAAAGAAATCGTTCGCAAGCGCACCTCCAACAAAAACCGTATCTGCGAGTTTTATGAATTTTTGAACCAAAGGAAGCTTCGTCTCGAATTTTGCGCCACCAAGTATGAAAAGGAATGGGTGGTCGGGATTGAATGCTGAGCTTAAATGCTTGATTTCTTCTGCAAACTGCAATCCTGCATAAGATGGAATGAATTCTGTAATCGCGCTGATAGACGCATGCTCTCTATGAGAACATGAAAATGCATCATTTACATAAATATCTGCAAGTGACGCAAGTTCTTTTGCGAATTTTTTGTCATTCTTCTTTTCACCTTCATGCTCACGAAGATTTTCAAGAAGGATTATCTTATTCTTATTAGCGAAGGCTTTTTTGTAATTCTTTTCAAAAACACACTCTATGCCGAGCTTGTTTAGCGCATCGGCGACTGGCTTTAATGTCGGATTTTCCTTTGTCTCAATATGGCTTATTAAAATAAGATGCGCTCCTTTTTCTATAAGGTATTTAAGCACTGGCAAAGCCTTTCTGATTCGGAAATCGTCGGTGATAAATCCATTCTGAATCGGAACATTGAGATCAAGACGAACGAGTACCTTCACTCCATCCAAATTTTCTACATCCTTTATGCTTTTCATTGTAAATTAAAGAGAATCAACAGTTTTTAACAATTCTGTAAATCCATCTGAGTTAAGGCTCTCCCGGCCGACGAGAAGTCCGTCAACCTTGCCCATCGTAATAATATCGCCTGCATTTCTAAAGTTAACTGAACCGCCATAAAGAACAGGGGTCGACACTGCTTCATCATGGCCATAGGCATCAGCAAGAGATTTCTTCACAAAAAGAGACATTTCATAGACAAGTGCAGGACTCATTGCTTCCTTTGCGCCAATTGCCCAAACAGGCTCATACGCAACGACAAGCTTTCCTATGAGTTTTTTAGGGACTTTATTAAGTGAGTCCTTGATTTGAGCCTTTAGAACCTCAAGGTGAGATCCGTGCTCGTCCCTTTCTTTCTCACCAACACAAAGGACGACATAAAGACCTGCCTCGAGCGCAAGTGCAACTTTATTTGAAATAACCTCATCTGTCTCACCTTTTGCTCGACGTTCTGAGTGACCAATGATGACATGTGTGACTCCGAGCTCCTTAAGCATGAAAGGGCTCACCTCCCCCGTAAAAGATCCCTGTTCTTGAATATAAGAATCCTGAGCACCGATCGATACGACTGGTTCGCTTCTCTTTGAGAGTAAAGCAGGAATATACACAAATGGTGGGCAAACTACGACATCAGTTCGTGTAAGTTTCTTCGCAGTGTTCTTTGTAGAGCGAAAAATCCGACGCGCTTCATTAAGCGTTGTCGGATTCATCTTCCAATTGCCGATAATCAGCTTTTTCTTCATTGGAATAGTATATCACGAAGACAATTTGTACTCACCTATAGTTAATTGATACTGTTGAGATTAGATGATATACATACTGAGTTAATTAGTTCGATGGCATGCGTGTGCATGTCGTCTTTGACAACTAAACACGGAAACTACAGAAACGGAAGAAACGATATGAAAAGAAACATGTTGGTAGTGATAGCAGGGATGCTTATCCTTGCTTGGGTTACAGCATTTGGACAATCACTGGAATACGCACAAGATGGTATCAGTGAAAAGAAAGAACTCACAGCATCGATGGTGCTTGAGGACATTGTCGCCAATGCCATGAAGAAGAAAATTCCTCTTGAGATTTACCCACCAGGGTATCTTGATTGGCTTCAGAAGATGGGAGATGAACCTATGCCGAAGCAGGAAACCAAGAAGGTCGGCACCTTCCAGAAGTCTGGAGGTGGCGTGACAATGCAGAAACTCTTCAATCCATTGACTCAGAAGTTCCAGGTGATTGATCTGGGGACGTTGGGTGGTGATTATAGTTATGCGCGTGGAATTAATAACAATGGACAGGTTGTTGGTGAAAGTTCAACAAGTACTGGACTTACGATGGCCTTTCACTGGGTAAACGGGTCCATGGACAATCTGGGAACATTGGGAGGTAATCAAAGCAGTGCTTATGATATCAATAACTACAATCAAATTGTAGGTTATAGTTTTATGAGTAGTGGCTACGGCCGTGCATTCCTCTGGACAAATAGTTTGATGTTGGACCTTGGAACTTTAGGGGGAGATGAGAGTTTTGCTTATGAAATCAACGATAGCGGACAGATTGTCGGTGGAAGCTTGACAACTAACGGCTATTCTCATGCCTATCTTTGGGCAAATAACAACATGTTGGATATCCACACCTTAGGTGGAAATGGAAGCTCTTCCTTTGGAATCAATAATAATCAAAAAGTTGTGGGTGAGAGTTTGGTAAATGTTACTGATACGCACGCGTTCCTATGGGAAAATAACTCTATGCAAGATTTAGGAACATTGAGTGGAGATTATAGTGTCGCTTACAAAATTAATAACACTCAACAGATTATTGGGTGGAGCATATCAAGCAGTGGGAACGTACATGGTTTTCTCAAATCAGACAATTTAATGTCAGATTTAGAAACTCTAGGAGGCAACTATAGCTACGCCTATGGAATCAATGAAGTCAGCCAAATTGTAGGCGAAAGTTCACTTGATTCTGGTTTTGATTACCACGCATTCTTATATCAAAACGGTACGATGTACGATCTGAATGATTTGATTACTACAAACATCAGTCAAGGTTGGGTACTTCAAATTGCATCTGCAATCAACGATAATGGTCAAATTGTGGGAACAGGTCTCAATCCTTTAGGCCAAACCCGCGCCTTCCTCCTCCTCCCCATCCCCGAAGGCTGGGAAGAAACCATCACAAACCAAACCGTCTTCCCCACCTACGGAGTTCTTCCGGAGAGAGAGGATGGAAAGGACAGTCTGGTTCTAGTGACTCACGGACACAATCCCGACATCACATGGCTTCGCACCATGACAAACAGCATGGGTCAGTATCTAGTGTCAAACAACCTGACTAACTGGCAAGTTGCAGGGTACGAATGGGAAGCGAAGGCACAGAACATAAATCCTTCGAAATCCCTCTCGCGGGCAAAAGAAGACGGCAACAATGCTGGCAAAAACATGGCTGACGACGGATGGGTTCATGTCCACTTCGTTGCTCACAGTGCAGGATCGGGCTTTATCCGCCAAGCAGCCGAAGCAATGAAAACAAATGGTTCATCGGCTACGATTCATTGCACCTTTCTTGATCCCTATGTTGGAGTGCGTGAAGGAGGTGTTGATGAATTCGGAGAATTCAGTGATTGGTCCGACTCATACTTCTCTAAGGGAGATCTCCCTTGGACTGAAAGCATTCTTCCAAACGCATACAACGTGGAAGTCACTGATCTGAACAAACAAAAACAATTGGACATGTTTGAATCGGGAACGCTTGACCCATGTGTGATGAGCGTCGCAAGCCACCCTTGGCCCCATGAGTATTACGAGAACACCATTACTGGAAACACCAATTCTCAGTATAAGGGGTTCGGTTTTCCCTTAAGCAAAGAAGGTGGAGGGTGGGACTATGCTCTGGCTAACTATGCCAAGGGAGGTTCGACGAATCTGGGCGTCCCTGATCCAGTCTGCTTCACTCCCGCTACAACCAGTGTGATGCCCGAATTCCTGGTTCGTCCTTCGGAAATACCCTCATTCAAGAGTGGAACCCTTGAATTGGATTTGAGTAGCATCAAAATATTCACACAGTCACCTTCATGGATTTCCATGGCGGTGTACCTCACAAATGCAGCAAACTATGTATCATTCGAAGCTGTCTTTACAACGACCAATGTCAATCCGAAAGGTTTGGCGACGTCGTACTGGGATACCAACGTTCTTGGCTCCCTCGATGAGCAAGCAGTGCTTCCAGGTCTCCGCCGCTATACGTATTCATTTCCAAGGGCGGAAGCTAACAGTACGCATATGCTTGGTTTCAGACTTGATCCGTTCACAAACGTTCAGTCAAGCATCGTAATCACAAACATCACTCTTGGCCTCTCAGGCCCGAGTGAGCCCTTCAGGCTCAATGTAACGACGAACATGTCTGGTTCCCACAGAGTTATGGAGCTCATTGGGGAGCCTGGCTTCAACTACGCCATCGAGGCTTCCACAAACCTCGTCAATTGGGAGGCTATCGCTTGGTTGGTTAATACAAATAATTCTGTCAGCTTCTACGACTCTGACGATACGAACTTCAGTTATAGGTTCTATCGGGCTGTAGTTCCCAGGTAATTTACAATCAATCAGTTCTTTCACAGGGCTCATCGCGAGATGGGCTCTTTTTTTTATTTAATCTCCTCCCACGAGAGAGTTGTGTACTGGCTCGAGGTCAATGGAAATGATGGAGGGGGGCTATAAAGAAGTCTATCATCGTAAGTAATTATTCGATTTGAGTATCCAGAAGTTATATTGGTAGTATTTCCCCAAGCAAAACCATAGCGCTCAGACGTTGCAATCATACCGTAAAGTGTTATATCAGATCTTAAATAGCCCGTTCCGCACTGGCTGGCATAATGATATCTTCCCGCGCGACCATTCTGTGCTATAAGTGCAGCATCAATTTCAAGAAAATTGTCACTTGAAAAACCAACAGTAATATTGTCTTGTGCTATAAGTGAAATAGCATCTTGTCCATCTTTATTTGTATAAAGAAGATCTTTATTAACAATAATATTTTTTGGACTATTACTGTTATATGGGAGTTTCCCTGCAGCAATTGTCACTCGTGCCGAATCAATCTGACCATCGACCCAAATATTGTCCTCAACAAAAATCAGACCGTTTGAAGGTATTGGAAAATTTTGCGGAGAATTAACCACCCCAGTTTGAGGGTGAACTTTAGTGTTTATACTCCATAACCCCCACGCACTCGCACTGCTGCCGCTAGAATTAGTTTTGCAAGAGTTTGAGGGATTTGTTAGTGATGTCACTTTATATATATCAAACGTATCATTTGTCTTAAGGACGATATAATAACCCTGCGCACCAGAAGCAGCAAAATATTTTCCGCCATTATCTTTTGCGTCAGTCTTTATCTGTGAAAGGTCAGCAGTTATACCAGTAAAATCAACTGCCGGCAACGGATACTGCCTTCCAACCATAAAGACATCATTACGGACCGGTGGCACAGTAGGAGGATTTGGATCATCAGATCCTGAAGTTGTGTATACACCCCATTTTGTTCCTCCCACGTCAGGATCAACAAAGGTATTAACAGCACTGGAAATAATATTATGTGCTACACCGTCAAAATGAATTCCTCCATTTGAATGAACAGGACCTTGCACAACAGTCCCAACTCCAAAATTCATAAAATCATTTGCTACCACAGCGTATTTCGCAAAAGAAGGTATAGCAAGTGTTGATTGAATCTTTCTATATACAGATGGATATTCGGTCACTGTTCCTTTTGAAACTATCTTAACAAGCGTAGAGCCCGTAAGAGGCGGAGTTATCGTCAGCGCAAACTGCCCTATCACATTTCCATCCTTATCTTCAAAATCATGGATAAAAGGGCCATTTGTCGTAGTCGCCGTGCCATCCTTATAGTCACTTGGTGCATGAGCTAGATGCCATCGATAGTAGTCGATTCCTGCCTCAGCAATCTGAAAGGCTTGTTCTCGGGCACTCAATTGTCTTGTGTTCTTGAGCACCGTCGCTCCCCAATTCACAAGCGAAGTCGTCACGACAATAGCTATGACACCGAAGACAAGAACATTTACGAGTATAAATCCTTTTTTCATAGATTATCTTTTAAGTTTCTAAAACTTACTTGCGATGTATAAAGTCTTGGGATTGGTGAGCGGTTCGGATCTGCATCTATCATGAGATTAATTTTAACTAACCGTATATTCGTAACTGTAACAGGCATAGTCATCGGGCTGCTTGTTCCAGCATACCCATTATCATAATATTCAAAAAGTGCTGTACTCGTCGCATTCCTTATATTATACGCTAATGTTGAAAAGGTTTCGTTCGAAGAACTATAAACTGAGGGTGAACCTGTAGGTTTGATTGAGCCTTTTCTCAAAGTCATAGGAGTAGTTGTTGTTGAAATATAATACCGTATCTGTTCCTTGAGCCCATCACCATCAGTATCGCTAAAAAAGGTAAGTGTATTTGTTGCTGCCTGAGCAATCGCATATGCACCATTATTACTTGGGGAAGCAGTCCTGAGCTCTTTGACCATTACTTTCAGTATATTTCGGGCATCCTGTGCACTTGAAATAGAATCCTGTGCATATTTATTATTAATCAGAACATTTCTCTGAAAATTGCTAATTCCGACCATAATAAGTCCAAGTATGCCGACAACAACGACAATTTCTGCGAGTGTAAATCCTTTTTTGTGATGAAGATTCTTCATTGTAATATTATGGCGAAAGTATTACTTCCTGCTCTTTCCAATTCGAAGTCATATTGATGCCAGTTATTGTCTGAGTCGTATAACCTGATTTTGAAATTGAAACATCATAAGTTCCAGAAGACAAACCTGAAAAAATGACCTGACCTGGGGGTGTACATGATGATGTCATTGTAAATGCGATATCGGAAATGTTTGGCGTGACGCTCGTATCAGCAGTATGAAGAAATACCTTGTATCTTAAATACCTATTTCCATTATGAACTGATGAGATCGTGGTATTTGTCGTCGTATAGTATGTCCCGGCTGTTCCGTCAGGGCCTAGATAGTTCCATATCGTGTCTGTAGAAGAAGCATTCGTTGCTATCTGAAATCGTACGCTTGGTGTACCGTCTAAGCTTGCAGAAACTGGCTGATCAGTCGGAGTCCACACAAGGCTATGAAAATTACTTTCTGAACCAGTATCTATAGTCAAAGATTCAAGAATTCCATTTGGATTATACGAACCTGAAACATTTTTCAATTTAATTTCTCCGCCAACTAAATCCAAAAAACCATCATCGGCAGTATAGTCGACTCCTGCCCCTCCAGACCAATCGCTTTGATTTATGAATCCTCTGTCGGTTATCTGGGTTTCATCATATGAAGTTCCTGTGACACGCACTTCAGCATCAGTTACTGGAAGCTGTGTGGAACTATCCTTCACAGTTACGAGAAGACTGCGAGGGTTTTTTGCTGCCACAATCAAATCAACATCCTGTGTGCTATCTGGGTTCAAACCTACAGGGTTGAGAGGGTTTATTCCAATAATGTCATATGTGGCGTCGGTTCCAGTAATCGTGTATGAATCCCATTCCATTGAACTATTTGAATACGTTCCAGATCCGTTAGTCGCGACACTTTGTGAAAATTTCGGAGTATTGACGCCGATCTGTCTACCTCCAACAATTGAAAAATCTATACTTCCGACAGCAACACATGTCGGTGTCATACTTGAAAATGAAATAGTGCTGAGCTTGTCGATAGCGAAACTAACTTGGGTGACTTGCTGAACGACAACCGTAGCATGCGGCTTGAGCGGATCTGGATTCCCGACTGCCCCATCAGTATACGTCCTGTCTGTAGAATACCCTGATTTTGAAACTGTAATCTCATACGCCTCAACTCCAGGCGGAGCATCGACGATCTGTAGAAGTCCGCTTGAATCGGTAACATCGTCAATAATGATATCTGGGTTTGCTTGTGTATTAACAATATGCACGTCAGCTCCAGAGACAGCTACACCATTTGCATCAAAAACTCTGACGAAAAGTGCTCCGTTTGTCGAAGATGTTTCAAGTGCTTTCGGTGCGACAGTCGTTGTCAAAAAAATTGGAATGAAGCCCTTACAAGCAGCACACCCAATCTCAAGTTCAACGAGCTTGTTATCAGCAGGAGAAAGATCGTTTGGTGAACCGCCGATCGTGCCGTCGAATGGTAAATCGATGTTTCTTATTGTCGTTGTTACATCAAACGTCACACCGCTTCGTACAAGAGTCTGCTCATGAGGTATTTTTCCATTTGGAAGACCTCCTTGGATACCAACGTCTGAGTATGTGAGATTTCTAATGATTTCAAACTGCTCATTCGCGAGATTGAGCCCAAGGATTTTATACTGATTCTGATTGATAAGTGCAAAAAGACTTACATATGCCTGATATGAAGCCACAGCGATTACAGCAAATACGGCAACGCCAACGAGAGTCTCGACAAGCGTGAACGCTCTGCTCTTCCTTTCATTTTTTAAAAATGTTCTATATGACATTTACAAGTGAATACATCGGCGAAATCATCGCGACTGCAAAGAACCCTACTGCTGCACCGATAAAGACCATGAGAAATGGCTCAATGATCGTCGACATATCTTTCGTCTTCTGTTCAACATCATCCTCATAAAAGACCGCCACGCCGATGAGCATCTCTCCGATTTTTCCAGTTTCTTCTCCCACGTTCATCATCTCGCCAAGAAAAAGCGGGTAGAGCTTTTCATTTTCTGTGAAAATCTTTGAGATGGGATCTCCTTTTTTGATCGCCTCCCCTGCTCTTTCAAGAACAGCCTTATAATGAACATTCTGAATAACGTCTTTTGTAATTCTAACTGATTCAACGACGTCCACTCCAGAATTAAGAAGAGATGAGAGTGTTCGAGCTGTTCGAGCGGCATTCACTTCTTTTATTATTCCGCCAATTACAGGAATCTTAAGAATTGCATAGTGAATGACATTCATTCCACTCGGTCGTTTTGACCAGAGGATAAGGGCAGAAATGGCGACTGCGACGACAAGGAAAACCACAAGGCCATGATCACGCACCATATTACTTGTAAAGAGAATGATTTTTGTCGACATTGGAAGATCGAGTTTGAGTTCGGTAAACGTCTTCATCAAAGTCGGCACGATATACGTAAGCATAAGTACTGCGATGAGTATCATGGCGATAAGGATAATACCTGGATACATCATGGCACCCTTCACTCTTCTCTGAAGCGAATAGTTCTTATCCATCTGAAGTGCGACGATTCTCAGGGATTCAGCAAGATTTCCGCTTTGCTCACCAGCTGAAACCATCGAGATAAAGAGTGATGAGAAAACATTTTTATAGTTACCCATCGCTGTGCTCAGGGTTTTTCCTTCACTAATATCCTTTTGCAAAGAAATAAGGATCTTTTTCATCTCCTTGTTCTTTGTCTGTCGTTCCATAACAGAAAGAGCTCGGGACATCGCAAGACCAGCAGTGATCATCGATCCTAGATTTCGGGCAAAATTAATCTTTTCCTGGGTCTTTACAGAATGAAGAAAAGGCAAAGAAAATGAGGGGTTCTTGAAAAGAGAGCCTCGTGCACCCTTCTCCTGGACATCAACGACTTCTTCTCCGCTCTCCTTGAGCATACGATAAAGCTCATAGCGATCTTGAGCATCGCGCTCGCCTTTGTATATTTCTCCAGTTGGCTTTTTTGCCTTATAAATAAAATGTGACATGAAAATAAATTTTTGAAAAACTATTCTGAAATAACTCGCAAAACCTCCTCAATCGTCGTATCTCCCTTTACCGCGTTATAAATTCCGTCTTCAATCATAGTCGTCATTCCCTCTTTCTTTGCCTGTGTCTCAATCTCTCCACTTGTTGCGCCTTTGATGATAAGCTCCTTTATTGTCTGGGTGACTTTGAGAACCTCATGAATACCGACTCGTCCTTTGTATCCATCATCATCTTTCGCTGGTACTGGCTTGAAAAAAGGAATCTTCTCCCAAGTATCGCCCGGCTTCACGACTTTTTCGAGCTTCAAAAGAGCGAGCACGCGGTCGAGGTCGACTGACTTGCCGAGCGTCGCAAGTTCAGCCTTTGATAGAGTATATTTTTCTTTGTTCTCTGAAAGTCTTCGCACGAGTCGCTGCGCGATAATGATGTTGATTGTTGAAACCAGAAGGAAAGGTTCAATCTTCATATCGAGAAGTCGAGGGATTGCTCCAGCAGCGCTGTTTGTGTGGAGTGTTGAAAGTACGAGGTGTCCAGTAAGCGATGCATTAACCGCGAGAGACGCTGTCTCGTTATCTCGGATCTCCCCCACCATGATGATGTCAGGGTCTTGTCGGACAAGTGTTCTCAATCCTGAAGCAAACGTAAATCCAATTTCTGGCTTTACCTGAGTCTGATTGATTCTTTTCATCTGATACTCAACAGGATCCTCAATCGTAGAAATGTTCACATCGGGTTGATTCAAAATATCAAGAATCGTGTAAAGAGTTGTGGTCTTTCCGGAACCAGTAGGTCCTGTCGTGAGGATCATACCTGTCGTAAGTTTGGTTGCAGTATGAATTCTCTCAAGCCCTTCCCCATGAAAGCCAAGGTAGTCGAGCGTAAAACCAGAGACGCTTTCTCGGAGAAGACGCATAACGGTTTTTTCTCCATAGTACGTTGGGAGCATAGAAACTCGAAAAGAAACTTTTTCATTATTCATCTCAATTTTGAATCGTCCGTCCTGTGGAAGGCGCTTCTCGTCGAGCTTAAGGTTTGAAAGCACTTTTATACGAGCTGTAATAGAAGGCTCTGCATTTTTTGGCAAAACCATGGCGTCGTGAAGCAAACCGTCGATGCGATAACGAACAAGGAGTTGGTCATCCATTGGCTCAATATGAATATCGGAAGCATCCTGAAGGATTGCATGCTTGAGAAGTGTGTCTACAATACGCACCACCGGCAAATCCTGAGCAATTTTCTTCAAATCCTCTTCTGAAGCTGGCTCTCCTGATTCTTCTGCAATAGTCTTGAGCGTTTCTGATTCTTTCTGAATAATATCTCCAAATTCTGCCTTGAGGCTCTTTTGGTACTGGATGATTGCGCTCTTCATTGACTCAACATCGGTGAGACGCGGAAGAATTTTCAAATTCACCTTCTTCTTCACGAAATCAATAGCAGAAAGATCCTCAACATCAAGCATGGCAACTTCGAGCGTTCCGTCATCTTTCTTGAAAGCAACGACATTGTGTGTTCGGGCTACTGGTTCTGGAATAAGAGAAAGTGTTTCGAAAGGAATCTTGCGGGTTTTGAGATCAACGAATGGAATTCCAAGCACATACGCCTGCATTCTTCGAAGATTGTCTTCTGTTATCTTTCCAGTACTAACGAGAATTTCGCCGATTCTAACGCCCTTTTTATCGGCCTCTTTCTGCGCACTTTCAAGGTCAGCCTTGGATACGAGGTTAGAGTCAATGATAAATTTATTGAGCTGTGAATCTTCGATGAACATAAGGGGATATTGCTCCTTATTATACCAGAGAAAAGGCTTGAATACGGGGCTTATTCTGTGTAAAAGTAGTGTGCTTTACTTTTATTGAATAGAGTGGTATACTAGTGCTAGCTAGGTTGGCCTACTTCGGCCAAGAAACAAACTCAAACTGTCCCCGTTTTTTGAAACAAATTATGAAGACTAAACTCCTCGGTCGGCTGGCGACACTTGTCGTTGCCCTGTTCGTTACAACCTCTGTCTCCACTTCGTGGGGGCAAGGCACGATTCTCTACGTAAACAGCGGTATCATCAATCGGTATGCTTCGGAGGCAGACTATGCAACCGTCATCACCGCATTGCAGAACGGTACTCCTCAAGCCGGAAATTGGGTGTATTACCCAAATGGCTCAACAATTCCCCTGACATCCATCTTTAACAATGGCTCAGAGGGTGGAATGTCTCGAGTTACACTTACAGCAGTGGATCTGACAACAAAATTCACATTAGCGCAGATTCAACTTCTGGTTGAAAATTCAGTCTTTGGTTCATCATCTCCCTCATTCACAAGTTTCAGTAACCTCGGCGTTGGTGTCGATAGTGGTCCAGACGGACAACTTGGCACGACCGACGACATTACCTACACTTCTGGAAATGGGAACACCCCCGTTAATGCAGTTTGGCTCAGGGGTGCGGGAAGAACAATCAGCATCGGCAATACCCCTGTTGACCAGGCACTCGCATCATGGAGTGATTTCACATTTGAAAGGGTCACTTACACGATAAACGGTGTTTCGTGTAGCGGGCAGTTTAACTACACCACAGTACCGGAACCTTCCACTGCCGCACTGTTTGCAATCGGATTGATTGGTCTTCGTATTTTGAAGAAAAAGAGGTGAAAAACCCTCTACAAGAAAGGCATGCCTCTAACCAGTGGCATGCCTTATCTCTTTTTATATACTCTTAATTTCTATTACTGCTCCTCAATTGATCCTGGGCGCTTGCACACATTGTTTATAACCTTGAACCCACTTGGACAATAAAATTCGCACGCAACAGCTGCAGTGGGTGGTATTTGATCTGCATTACACATACCAAACAATCTAATTGTCGGTGTCACATTTACATCTGTAGCCGATCCATTACACAATTGTGCATTTGCTGGTCTTACACAAGCGAATGTTGATGTATTTGGTCTAAATGGTTCAAGAGTTATAGTTACCTCAGCAGTATCAGAAAAACTCTCTGGTATATGCCAATATGACAGTCTAAGTGTCCTTGATGTTGTCGCAGTTATACCGGTGAAAACTGCATCTGCGTTACCATCAGAAAGAAGTGATTGACCTAAGTAAGTTGAAAGACCAACCGTACCATTGGGCCAATTACCGCTAGAAATTTGAACATTATTTACATTATTAAGATCCCAATCAATCCGTACAGTTGCTTGATTCGATTCATTTGCTCTCACTGTTATTGAATTTTCCCCATTTGCTGTTAACAAAAGTGACGAGCTGTTTGATGGATTTCCACAATTTGGCTCACAATTTACTGGAGTTCCAACACTTGGGCTGAATGTTAACCATCCGACGTTTGTATCTCCCCATGCATAACCTTTAAAGATTCCAGCCGCAGGATCGAAAGTTATTCCTCGAGTTCCATCAACATATCCTGATGGATATTTAGGAGAAGCATCACCTGTATCTGAGAATCGTATCCATCCATCCCATCCGTCAGTTCTTCCAACTCCCGCAAGAGCTCGTGCCCATCCAGTCACAAGTCCTGTTGAAAGATCTGTAGTTACATTTGGATGTGTTCCGTCACCCGCGTTAAAACTAATCCATCCAACATTTGATGACCATGCATGACCGCTAAAAGTTCCTGTAGTTGTGGTAGTTGAAAAAGTCACCTTGTAATCTGCGAGACCTGTACCAGTTCCACATGTTCCTGTTGGACCTGTATGAGTAGTGTCACCATTTGTACAATTAAAACTAATCCATCCGATACCATCAGACCATCCCCATCCATCGATGTCAGCTGCTGCTTGCACTTTCGCGCCAGCTGTCAAAAAAGAAATGAATAAAACCAAAATTAAAAATAGCTTTTTATAAATCATACACATAATAATACTACTATTATTGACATGGTTCCATCTTACTTGTGGATATGTATGCCTTATGGTATACTCTTTTTATCTGAAGTTCGCCGAAAGCGAGCTCTTTTTTTAAAAAAATTCATAAAAATCACATATGTTTGACCTTAAAGTAATACATTCAGTTCTCCAGCAGCTCGAAGATGAGCGAGGAATTCCAAAAGCAAAAATGTTGGAAGCTATTGAGCTTGCACTCGCAACTGCTTATAAAAAGGAATACGGCAAGAAAGGCCAGATTGTCCGAGCTATTTTTGACAATGATTCAGGAAAAGTCGAGTTCTATCAGGTAAAAATCGTCGTTGATGAGTCAAAAGTCATCATGGAAGACGAGGAAGATGAGCAGGATATCGCAAATATGGCTGAAGAAAACATCCGTGTTCGATTCAACCCAGAACATCATATTCTCCTTGCAGATGCAAAAAAGATCAAAAAGGGCGCTGTAGTAGACGATGAAATCATCTTCCCTCTTGAAGAAAAGGGAGATTACGGCCGAATTGCTGCTCAAACGGCAAAGCAGGTTATCATCCAAAAGATCCGAGAAGCTGAAAAAACATCAGTTTTGAGCGAATACGGCCAAAAAGAAGGCGAAATCGTGTCTGGAACAGTCCAGAGAATCGAACGAGGTGCCCTTTTCATCGATATGGGCCGAGCTGTGGGAATGATTGGTTACGAAGAGCAAATCCCAAGCGAGCGCTATAAACAAGGAGAGAGAATCCGAGCATACCTTTACGCTGTAGAAGAGACACCAAAAGGCATTGTTTTGAAGCTTTCTCGTTCACATCCTAAGTTCCTAGCGAAGCTTTTTGAGATAGAAGCACCAGAAATCGCCCAAGGAACCGTTGAAGTAAAGGCAATTGCCCGAGAGGCAGGTGCACGATCAAAGATCGCTGTACACTCTACAGACAGCCATATTGACCCTATTGGATCACTTGTTGGCCAGAGAGGAGTTCGTGTTTCAACAGTTATGAGTGAACTTGCAGGTGAAAAAATAGATATCATACAGTGGAACGAGGATCCTGCAACATTCATCCAGGAATCACTCTCTCCTGCAAAAATTCTCAAAATAGACCTTAATAATGAAGAAAAGCGTGCTGTTGTTCATGTCTCTGAAGACCAGCAGTCACTCGCTATTGGAAAAGGAGGGCAAAACGTCCGCCTCGCAGCAAAGCTTACTGGTTGGAAAATTGACATCCAATCAACACCTGTTGCTGAAGTCTCTGAAGCAAAAGAAGAATAATCTCCTGTGGTATAATGGCTACAAGGTCTATAATCTTTTTAGATTTGCCTTTTAATCGTTAATTACCATAAAAATGAAATTATCTATAACAAAAATATTGGTTGTGGCCTGTACCCTGGCTATTTCCTCTGTTGCTTTTACTGCACTCGCAGAAAGTGGCTCATCAAATCCCCTCAAGGTAAAAGCTGAGGCACGACTTGAAAAGAACAGTGAAATTAGGAACGAAAAGCTCGACGATCTAAAGGGATTGAGAGCTTCTTCAACTGATGCCGTTCGAGGTCTCAGAAAGGAACTTGATGATGATCGAAAGGAGTTTCGAGCTTCTACGACAGGAGCAATAAAAGAATTAAGAAAGGATTTTAGAGATAGCGATGATGATAGTGATGATGATTGTAAGAATATACAAGTTTCATCAACTACCGTAGGACTTAAGCGTGATTGTATAGATGACAGACGAGAAGATCGAAGAGAAGACAGGAATGATCTCCGAGCTTCTACTACAATGATGCGAAAGGAACTTCGAGCGTCTACAACTGAAATGTTCAAGAAATTCAAAGACGACCGAAAAGACATTGCAGAGAAAATGCGAAAGGATGCGTTTGAAATACGAAAAGGTGCACTCGTTGAACATTTAAATTTCGCTCTCGAAAATCTTCTTAACATCCGAGGACGCATAAACGAGCGAATCATTAAAGTTGAGGCCGCAGGACGAGACACAACAGAGGCAAAGGCTCAGCTCGTAATAGCAGACAAGAAACTCGCTGATGCGAAAATTGCAATTGATGCACTTGCCGCTCTCAACATTTCTACAGGAAATACATCAGCTGCAGCAGAAGCTTCAACTACAGCAGAAATTGAATTGGCTAAGCCTCGCCAGGTAGGTGACGCGGCAATCAAAGCTGTAAAGGATGCACGAGATGCTTTGAAAAAGGTCGTTGGAGCGATTGCGAAAAACATGGGTCAAGGTAAGGGAAACGGAACAGCAACTAGCACGGCAACGACAACTGCAAGTACTACAACAACACTTTAATTATTAAATAACTTACATCGAACACATGGAACCAAATACACAAAATTCAAGCGGAATGATGAATGGCATTCCACCAGTTGCAAAACCTGAAAGAAAAATCGGTCCAATCATTGGAGCACTTATTATTGTTCTCATAATTATTATTGCATCTCTCTGGTTCTTCGGACAAAAGCTCAACACGGATTCCGATCAGCCTGAGCAGCAAGGCGCAGTACGAAATGAAGCGGGTCTCTCAACTTCAACAAACGAAGTTGACCTCGAAGCAGACCTTGATGCTCAACTCAACGACGTCGACTATAGTTTCTAAGTTAGAATAGGAAATTTTAGAGGAGACCTCTTCAAAAAAACGAAGGGGTTTTCTTTTTGACGAAATCGTCCTACTGGTATAGATTTGAATCTGAAAAGTTCCCAACCAAACGAAAGGCTCAAATGAAAATCATTTTGCGTGGTAAGACGCGCATTGTTGTGCTTGCTGGTGGATTTGCGATCAAAATTGCCAGAATCCGTTTTATCAGAACCTTCTTCAGAGCGTTGGCATTCTCATTCATGTCTGAAGCAAATCACAGTCGGTTTTTTAAACGGTATGGGTATCCGTTTTCAAAAGGTATCGGAAATTACCTGATCCACGGACTCCACGCAAATCGCAACGAATTTGATCACTATCAGTTGCGCAAAGACGTGAGAGTGGTACCGACAATCGCTTCATACGCGTATGGGTGGATAATCATCCAGCCACTCGGCGAAAAAGTATCTGCCGAAGATCTCGCTTCGCTGAATCCTTTTTCAGGACTTCCAGTCAATCCTGATTTCCTCGAGAGAGATCAGCCTTGGCAATTCTGCAAACTCAACGGGAGAATACTCCTTGCCGACTATGGGAGGAAAGAAACCCGACAAGCGCTCGAACAAACCCTTCACATTGCCGCTTCCAAATAAAACTGGAGCGGCTTTGCTTTTTTTCTAAAAACTTGCCAAAGTGCGCTCTGAAATGTAGACTTTGAAAACCATGAAAAAAACATCATCAAAAGCAAAGGAAATCAAAGCTGAGAATATCAAGATCAAGAAGCTTGATAAATCGCAGATCGAGATTACCGGCTCAGTCTCGACTGAAGCTTTTTCTACATTCCGAAGCAAAGCACTTCAAAATATCAATGACGAAATCACCGTCGACGGATTCCGAAAAGGAAAAGTTCCTGAAGGAATCCTCACTGCAAAAATTGGAGAGATGCCAATACTCGAGGAAATGGCTGAGCTCGCAATCTCTCATGTATACCCAGACATAATTATTGATGAAAAAATTGATGCACTCGGACGACCAGATGTCAGCATCATGAAGCTCGCCTCAAACATTCCTCTCGAATTCAAAATCATCACTGATGTTGTCCCTGAAATAAAAATTGCTGACTACAAGAAAATTTCAAAAGAAGAGAGCACAAAAAAAATCGAAGTCGCTGAAGTCACAGACAAGGATGTAGACGACGCACTGCTACGAATCAGAAAATCTCGAGCTGATCATTCAGGACATGATCATGAAACGATGACAGATGAAGAACATGATAAAGCAATTCAAGCATCACTTCCTGAACTTACAGATGAGTTCGCAACTAGCCTCGGAGATTTCAAGGATGTCGCCGATCTCAAAGAAAAGGTTAAGAAGTCACTCCAAGAAGATAAAGTTTCACAGGCAAGGGAAAAGAAAAGAATCTCTATCTCAGACAAACTGATCGAAGATTCTAAAATAGAACTTCCTGATATTCTCGTCGAGGGAGAGATGCGAAGGATCGAGGCTCAGTTCTCAGAGGACATCGAGCGCATGGGTGTGAAACTTGAGGATTATCTCAAGCATGCAAAAAAGACCATAGAAGAAATTCGTGTAGAGTGGAGACCTCACGCAGAAAAGAAAGCAAAGCTCCAGCTCATACTCAATGAAATAGCAAAAGTAGAAAAAATTGTTCCAGATGTAAAAGAAATCCAAGAGCAGGTTGAACACATTGTAGAACACTACAAAGACGCTGATCGAGAACGAGCAACAGTATATGCAGAGACAGTGCTCACAAACGAAAAAGTCTATCAGTTCCTCGAAGAGGGAAAATAAGCGAAAGGAAAAATTTTAAAAGAAAAGGCATGTGAAACGCACATGCTTTTTCTTTTGCTTCTCCCGCTTCTTATGCTAGAAAACCATTCGAGAAAGGATGGCGATCACAGCCGTCTCTGCTCGAAGCACTTGAGGTCCGAGTGATCTGACTGGAACAGTATGCTTCGCAAAAAGTTCAAGCTCCTTCTGTGACCATCCTCCTTCAGGACCGATGTATGCACCAACAGCTTCTGCAACATCTTGTGAAACGAATTTTTGTGCGACAATATCCCACGCAACAGATTTGATGTGGGAATATTTTTTGAGTGCATCTTCAAGATTAATAATTTCAGAAATTTCTGGGACTGTCGCTCTACCTGACTGCTCTGATGCTTCGACAACAATTTTCTTGAGACGATCCATGTTCAAATTCTTTTTTTCACTTCGCTCAGACATGATTGGTACAATATGTGAAACTCCGAGCTCC
>Ga0075163_10002438_pt1 | contig 24958 bp, 27 predicted proteins | sample JI1023141ADNA_FD_71478 | JGI IMG/M metagenome (GOLD analysis project Ga0075163, IMG submission 71478) | Wastewater effluent complex algal communities from Wisconsin, to seasonally profile nutrient transformation and Carbon sequestration -... | ecosystem: Engineered > WWTP > Effluent > Algae... | reverse complement strand
TGGCTTTCTCGACCGACGCCGCGGCGTTCGGCCAGGGCGCCTATCTGATGTCGCTGACGCCGAACAGCGAAGTCGAGCGGATTGTCGACTGGGCGGCGAAGGATGGCGTGACACGCTTTGCGATGCTGGGGCCCGACAACGCCAATGGCCGCAATATCGAACAGGCGCTGCGCCAGGAAGTCGCCGAGCGCGGCGGGCAGGTCGTGAGCGTTGAATACTATACGCCGGGCAACGCCTCGCCGCAGGAGCAGGCGCGCCGGACCGCGAAAGTGATCGAGGCGGAGAACCGCACCTATCCGAACAAGGTGGCCGTGCTGATCCCCGAAGCGGGCGTGCAGTTGCGCTCGGTCGGCTCGCTGCTGCGGGCGATCGCGAATGTGACGCCGCGCGAAGTTCGCTTCCTTGGCACCGGCCAGTGGAACGATCAGGATATCTGGCGCGAGCCGTCGCTGTATGGCGGCGCATTCCCGGCGCCGAACCCGACCGAGCTTCAGGATTTCGAGAAGCGCTATCAGGCGATCTATGGCGAAGCCGCGCCGCGTCTGGCGAGCTTTGGCTATGACGCCGGCGCGCTGGCGGCGACGCTGGCGGCGAACCAGCGGCTGGATGCAGCGATGATCCAGCGGCCGCAGGGCTGGAGCGGCGTCAACGGCCTGTTCCGCTTCAACCCGGACGGCAGCGTGGAACGCGCGCTGGCGATCATGCAGCTGCAGAACCAGGGCGGCGTGAAGATCATCTCCCCACCGATCCAGGCGTTTGCTGCGGGAAGCTAGGGCGAGATTTCGCCGGCTATCCGGTCAGCCATCAGACGGCCGCTTCGCGTCAGCGCGATGCGGCCGTTGTCGTTTGTGAGCAGGCCTGACGCCGCGAACTCCGCAAGCTTTTCGGCGTCGAGTGACAGGCCGAGGTCTGTCACGTCGGTCGCCGCGAAGCCCTCGATCACGCGCAGGCCCATCGAGACGCGCTCGCGCGCCTGCGCCAGCGGATCGAGCGCATCGACGGCGGCCCAGCCGAGGCTGTTGGCGCTCACCTGACGCAGGTATTCGGGGGGCTTTTCAGCGGCCACGACGGCCCAGCGCTCAGGCCCGACCGTGAGACGACCGTGCGCGCCGGGGCCGACGGCCGCCCAGTCGCCCGATGACCAGTAGATGCGGTTGTGCGCGGATTGATGCTCTGCCCCCCGCGCGTGGTTGGAAATCTCGTAGGCGGGATAGCCTGCCGCGTCGGCCAGTTCCTGTGTGATCTCGTAGAGGTCTGCGGCGTGTTCATCGTCGAGGGGCGACCAGTCCTTGCGCTTCACGGCCTGGAAGAAGGCGGCGCCGGGTTCGATCGAGAGTTCGTAGAGCGAGAGATGATCGGCGCCGAGGGCGAGGGCGCGGGCGAGTTCGGCGCGCCAGTCTTCCGCGGTCTGGTTCGGCAGGGCGTAGATCAGGTCGATCGAGGTGGAGCGGAAATGGCGCTGGGCCTCGCTCAAGGCAGCGAGCGCATCGGCGGCGGTGTGCGTGCGGCCGAGGAATTTCAGGCGTGCGTCGTCGAGCGATTGCAGGCCGAGCGACAGGCGGTTGACGCCCGCGGCGGAGAAATCGGCGAAGCGGGCGGCATCGTCGGGGTTGGCTTCGAGCGTGATTTCGGCGTCGGGGTTGAGGCCCCAGAGTTCGTCCACCTTCGCGATGAGACGCGCGACCTGATCGCCCGTCATCAGCGAAGGCGTGCCGCCGCCGAAGAAGATCGCATCGGCCCGGCGCTCACCCGTGCGGGCCCGCCAGCCTTCGAGGTCTTGGAGGATGGCGTCGAACAGGGGGGCGGTGTCGCGCGCCTTGGCGGCATAGACGTTGAAATCGCAATATGGGCAGATCCGCGCGCAATACGGCCAGTGGACGTAAACGCCGAAACCGCGCTGGGGATTGAAGCCGCTCATGCAGCGATCGCAGACGCTGAAACAGCGCCCGCGTCAACTCTCGACACTCAGGCCGGGCCGGGGCGCTTGTCCGGCAGCGTGATCTCGATCCGCGCGCCGTTCCGCCAGGTGGGGTCGATGCGGATCTGGCCGCCATGACTCTGGATGATGGTGCGGCAGGTGGCGAGGCCGATGCCCGTGCCATCGCCCGCCGTATGCACGCCGCGCGCTAGCGGATTGAAGGCGACCGTGGCGAAATCGGGGTCGAAGCCAACGCCATTGTCTTCGATCGACACGCGGACACCCGCTTCATCGCGCACGGCGTCGATGCGGATGGTCAGAGGCCGGTCGCGGCGGCGGTTCTTGATCGCGTTGGTGATGAGGTTGTGGAACACCGTGGTCATCAGCGTGGAGTCGCAGCGCATCCGCACTTCGTGCAGCACCGTGATGTGCGCGCCGGAGCTTTCGAGATCGCCCGCATTCTGGCGGGCGGCCGTCTGTACGAGTTCGCTGAGCGAGTTGTCGGACAGGGTGATACGGGTGAAGGCGGAGCGCGAGTAATCCAGCATGCCGTCGATGATCTTCGGCATTTCGAGCGCGCTTTCGCGGATGGAGCGCGCGTGGCGGCGGGCGGAGGCAACATCGTCCTTGGCGAGCGCTTCCTCCAGCAGTTCGCCGTACAGAAGGACGTGGCGCGCGGGGGCTTTAAGATCATGCGCGGCGGATGAGGCGTATTGTTCGAGAGCTTCGTTGGCGCGCGAGAGACGCGAGGCGCGGTCGTTCGCCTCGACCTGCCAGCCTTCGACGAGGCTGGACAGCCACCAGATCAGGACCGCGGCCAGCGTAACGCTGAGCGCTGCGTTGAGAGCAAACAGGGCTTCGCTGGCCCAGCCCTGTGTCATGGAAAGGGAAAGACTCGCAGCGGCGGCGACAACAGGAAGAATGACCACAACGGGAAGCGCGCGGCGAAGAAGCCGGCCACGCAGGCTGGCCTGCAGCACGACGCGCCCAAAGCCGAGGCGCGGATGCAGCATCACGCAGACCAGCAGGAACCACACGAGCAGCGTGGAAGTGTGCAGCGCCATCGTGTTGAGTGGGCTGTGTTCGTCGGGCGCGCCCCGGAACAGGAAGAGCCCGAAGATCCGGAACAGCGCAGGCGTCGCCGCGATCAGCGCGAGGATGCCGGCGGCAAGCGACCAGCCGGGCCGGAGATTGATGATGACCAGCGTCACCGCACCGATCAGCAGGCCGAAGATCGTGGCGTCGGATGGGAGTATCGCCCAAGCATCGGTTCCGGTGGAGAGGCTACGGGTCGCCCACATGTGCGCGAGCAGTACTGCAAGCAGCGCAGCGATGCCTGCCGAGCCCCAGTGCGAGCGCTGCGATTCACGCAATGAAAGAAGGAAGCTGACCGAAAGCGCCATGAACGCTGCCGCCGTGCGCGCCTTCATCGTGGGGAAGCCGGGAATGATGGTCTGCAGCGGCTCGAAGTTGAAGCCGTAACCGATGATTAGAACCGCGGCCGCGATGCTGCCGATGGCGACAGCGTGCCATTCCAGCGCCGAGAAATAACCGCGGCGCGGCAGGCGGAGATATGTGTCGAGAGTCGTTTGCGCCATGCCGCTGGATTTACCGGGAGACTGGACTGAATGAAACCTCAGTGGCGCGGAAGTTCGCCACGCTTCCAGTATTGGAGGATCGCGCCCGCCATGGTGCGATAATCCTCCATCGTGGTCGGCTTTTCGAGATAGCCGCTGCAACCGCCGGCATAGGCGCGGTCGATATCGTTCTGCAGCGCCGACCCGGAACACATCACGACGGGAACCGGATTGCCCTCGCCGCGCAGGAGCGACAGCACGCCGAAGCCATCAAGCTCCGGCATCTTCACATCGAGGACGACGAGATCGGGTTTTTCCGAACGTATGCGATCGAGCGCCGTCACGGGCTTTATCTCACTGGAGACCGTGATGCCGCCTTGCGCGGCGAAGGCCAATGTCATGAATTCGAGACAGCGCGGATTGTCATCCACGATGAGCACGGTTGCGAGTTTGGACATATACCCCCCCAAGGGTTTCTGCTTGAGCCGAGTCTAGCGCGACGGGTCGATCTGTGAACCCCGATAAACTCTCGTAGCAACACAATTGCGGGATGCCGCAATGTTCGACAGCTTACTGCCGCGACGCTGTCTGGTTCGCGGAATGTTACTCGGAGAGAAAGGCCTTGAACTTCGCGAAGGCGATCGCGCGGTGGCTCATCGCGTGTTTCTTCGCCGGGTCCATTTCGCCGAACGTTTCGGTCTCGCCTTCGGGCACGAAGATCGGATCGTAGCCGAAACCGCGCTCGCCGCGCGGCGGGAAGACCAGCTGGCCACGGACGACGCCCTCGAAACTTTCGACATGGCCGTCCGGCCAAGCCAGAGAGAGGACGCAGATGAAGCTGGCGCGTTTATCGACTTCGCCGTCGGCGGAAGTTTCAGCCTTGAGGCCGTCTTCCACTTTCTGCATGGCCGCGCGGAAATCCTTGGCCGGGCCGGCCCAGCGCGCCGAATAGATGCCGGGAGCGCCCGAAAGGCCATCGCAGGCCAGACCGGAATCGTCCGCCAGGGCGGGCTCGCCGGCGGCTTTTGCGGCGGCCAGCGCTTTCAGCTCGGCATTGCCCCGGAAGGTATCGGCAGTCTCTTCAGGCTCGGGCAGGCCCAGCTCGCCGGCCGAAATGGCCGTGAAACCAGCGTCTCCCAGCAGATCGCGCAGCTCCTTCACCTTGCCCTGATTGTGGGTTGCCGCGATCAGGCGGCCGGGCGGGAGCTTGCGGCTGGCGCTCATGGCGGCTGCGTCCTTTCGTCTGCCCGGGTGGACGGGCTTATTGTTTTTCGATATGGTCCGAATCCATCCCGCCAGACAAGTTGGCGGGTGGCAAGCCGGGGCCACTCGTTGGGGGCTGGGAAGCTGCCGCCGGGGTAGCTTGAAATTTGGCCGCGCGTAAGCGGCCTGGGTTGGATTGGAGCCCAGTATAATATGCTCATGCGCGCGACCGGCCGAGGGTCGATCTCGTCCTTCCTGAAAGTGGCGGTCGATGTGGCCTGGGTGGTGGCTTGCGCCCTGCTCGGCTTCATCTGGATCATTGCCGCTTTCGCGATCTATTCGCTGGTGACAGGGAATCCGACCTTCCTCGACCTAGGCCAGTATCGCCTGAACACGCCGCGCGACCTGACAATCTGGATCGCGATCGGATCGATCCTGTGCATCGGGGTGATGATCATCTGCGCCTACCTGCGGGGCGTTTTCGAGACACTGGTGGCACGCGATCCGTTCGTTCCCGAGAATGCGCGCAGGTTTGCGGCGATCGGCATCGTGCTGGCGGTGATGGAAGCTGCCGGAATGTTCGTCGCCACCATTGTGAGCTTGGCGTTCGGCGTTTTCGCTCCAACTGGTGATGGCGTTGCGTTCAGATTTCCCAACATAAACTGGCCGGTGTGGCTGGCTGTTCTGACGCTTCTGGTTCTGGCGCAGGTGTTCCGCGAGGGCGCCGCGATGCGCGAGGAGCAGAAAATGACGATCTGAGCCACCACGCTCATGTGATGGTTCAGTCATTGCAGGCCCGGGACGTTTGACTCTACGGGTTGGTTAAAAGGGCCGGACGCTTCCCCAACAGCGTTGAAGACAAGGCCGGCGGATGGTCCGACGGTCGCGAGCAAAGGACGATGACGGCGCCCATGGCGATCCGCGTCACCCTCGATCGGGTCCTTCTGGACCGCCGCATGTCGCTCACCGAGCTGGGCGATCGCGTGGGAATCACGCTTGCGAACCTGTCGATCCTGAAAACCGGCAAGGCCAAGGCGATCCGCTTTTCGACGCTGGAAGCCTTGTGCCGCGAGCTTGGCTGCCAGCCGGGCGATATCCTGGTCTGGGACCCGGACGAGGCGTCCGAAGCCGATGACGAGGAAGACGGGCGAGCCGTCGCCGCCGAATAAGCCGGCCGGATGGTCTGGCGAATAGTTTGGCCCCTGCCCCGCGCGGAAGCCTTGACGGATGACACTGTCATCTTGATCTCCTTAAGTCGGATCTGATCACGAGCTTTCGAGCCCGGGGACATAGAATGACCGGCGAAACGACCGGCGAGTTTTCCCAGCTGCTGCTGGGGCTGTGCGCAGGCGGATTGCTTGCGATGGCCGCAGCCATGCTGCGCGCGCCGCGGCTGACCGCGCGCTGGACAGGCTTCGCGTTCTTTTTCACATCCGCATTTTTCGCCGTGAAGCTCTGGTGCGACCAGACCCATGCGCTGCCTTACGAAGCGCGGGTCATCATCGGCGTTGTGGCGATGTCGTCGGTCGGCTGGTTCTGGCTGATGGTATTGGCGCTGTTCAATGACTGCGACACGTATCGGCCAATGATGTTCGCAGCGCCAGGATCGCTGGCCCTGCTGGCGTTCAGCCACCAGATCCCGTCCGATTCCGCGATGCCTCTGGTATGGACGCTATCGACACTGGCGCAGGCGGCGTTCGCCATCGCGGCGCTGGTGGTCGTGCTGCGAAGCTGGAAGGACGATCTTGTCGAACCCCGGCGGCGCGTGCGCGGACCGTTCATGGTGGGGGTTGCGCTCTACATCCTCTCGCTCAGTGGTTTCGACATCTGGGCAGCGTTCGGCGAAGTGCCCGCCTGGTATCCGATGTTCAACGCCGCGATGCTGACGCTGTGCGTGATGGCTGGGGCTTTCACCTTTATCGAAGCGCGCGAGGAAATGTTCGGCGAGGCTGATCCCGCCCCGCTGCACCAGCCGGAACCGGCCGTACTCGCAACAGCGCCGGCCCCGAGCGTGAACGGTCACGCCAATGGCCATGCGCATGCGAATGGTGATGGCGGCGCATCGATTACGCTCGACCGCGCAGCGCTTGATCGCGCGGCGAAAGCCGATCTCGACCGGCTGGAATGCCTGATGAGCCAGGAACAGGTCTGGAAAGAAGAAGGCCTCACCATCGCCAGCCTCGCCCTTCGTGCGGCGATGCCGGAAACGCAGTTGCGTCGGCTGATCAATGACTGCCTCGGCTATCGCAACTTCCCGTCCTATGTGAACGCGCACCGGATTGCGGCGGCGAAGAACCGGCTGGCTGATCCGAATGAGTCGCGCGTGTCGATCTCGACCATCGCCTACGACATCGGCTTCGCCTCGCTGGGGCCGTTCAACCGGGCTTTCAAGGAAGAGGCCGGCGTTTCGCCATCGGAATGGCGGCGCAAATCGCTGGATGTGAACTCGCCGATTCCTGAGGGAGTCTGATCGATTTCTGAAAAGCGCTGATCTTTCAGCGCGCTGAATCGGCAAGCCTCCGCTGGTTTCTGTCCAGTCTCCAATTTTCGAAAAGCCTGATCGATTTCTGCGAAGCCGCGCCGTTTCCCGAAAACGGCGAGCGGGGCCAAGCGAGCGTACCCATTCTCCGGTCATCCATAGAAGGAGAAACCACATGGATACGAACCTCCCCTCCTCGAAACGTTCTTCCTCGATCATGACCGACACGCTCTCCGCCGTCGTTGCGGTTGGCGCTGTCTACCTTGCCGTCGGTGCCATGTCGGGCGTTGCGACTGCCCAGACCAAGGGGCTGTCGTCCGAAACGGTGAGCTATGCCGATCTCGACCTGTCGACGCATGAGGGCGCGCGCGCCCTGCTGAAGCGGATCGATTTTGCCGCCAAGCGCATCTGCGGCCCCGAGCCGAGCCGCAGCCCGCTGATGCCAGCCGTGCAGGCCCAATACGAGCGCTGCCTGGAAGAAGCCGCCGATAACGCGGTCGCCAAGGTGAATGCGCCGCTGCTTGTCGCCCTTCATACGGGCGCACCCCAAACCGTCGGCGAGGTCTTTGCGGCACGCTGACGGCTTCCCTGGCGATCTCTCGCCAACGCACCTGAACGGCGGGCTTTCCGGATTTCGTCCGATCCAACCGGGGAGCCCGCCGGTTTTCTCAAGCCCGCTTCAGGCGCGTGACTTTTTAGGCTTGGCCCTGGCTTTTGCCGGGACCGGCTTGCGCTGAACCGGCCTCGGGCCCGAAGGCTTGCCCTGATCGGGCTGGGCCTTGAGCCAGAAGCCGAGGGCCATGACCTTGGCGTCGTCGAAGAAGGCGGCGTCGATGCGATCGAGGAAATCCTCGCGCGGGAACTCGACGCGCTTGATGTCTTCCTTCTCGGCGGCGAGGCCAGAGGCTTTCGGATTCACCAGATCGGCCGTGAGCACCGGCGCGTAATAGAGGAAAATCCGCTCCGAGCTTGAGCCGGGCGAGACATAGCCGTTGGCGACAAGGAACAGCTTGTCGGCGCGATAGCCGACCTCTTCCATCATTTCGCGGCGGATGCAGTCTTCCGGCTCTTCCTCTTCCTCGACCGATCCGGCCATGGCTTCGATGATGTAGCCGGGGCCCTTGTCATGGGTCGCGATGCGGAATTGTTCGGCCAGCACGATCACGTCGCGTTCGACATCGTGGATGAGCGCCGCCGCGCTGTCGCCGCGTTCGAACACGAGACGCTGCACGTCTTCGAGACGGCCTCGGTCCGCCACACGATCATAGCCGAACACGTATTCGTCGATCTTGTAGCGGCCCTTGAAGACCGTCTTGCGCGACTTGATGTCGACGGTGCGTTTCTTCGTGGCCATCTAGAGACCCAGCGCTTTCCTCTGCGCGGCGAAGAGTTCGTCGGCGCCGAGGAAGGCGAGGTCGATCAGCGAATTGAACTCGTCGCGCGAGAAGCTGCGCTGTTCGCCCGTGCCCTGGATTTCGATCAGCTTGCCGCCGGAGGCCATGACGAAGTTGGCGTCGACCTGTGCTGCGGAATCTTCCGGATAATCGAGGTCGAGGACGGGGACGTCATTGAAGATGCCGCACGAGACGGCAGCGACCTGCGCCGAGAGCGGATCGGTCTTGATGACGCCTTCGTCTTTCAGGTAGCGCATCGCCATTGCGAGAGCGACGTACGCGCCGGTGATCGCGGCGGTGCGCGTGCCGCCATCGGCCTGCAGCACGTCACAATCGAGCGTGATGGTGTTTTCGCCGAGCGCTTTCATGTCGGTGACCGAGCGGAGGGCGCGGCCGATGAGGCGCTGGATTTCCTGCGTGCGGCCGGACTGCTTGCCTTCGGTGGCTTCGCGGCGGCCACGTGTGTGGGTGGCGCGCGGGAGCATGCCGTATTCGCCCGTGACCCAGCCCTCGCCCTTGCCCTTTTTCCAGCGCGGAACCTCGCCCGCCCAAGAGGCGGTGCAGAGCACATGCGTATGTCCGAACTTGGCGAGGCATGAGCCTTCGGCATAACGCGTCACGCCAGCCTCCAGCGAGATGGGACGGAGCTGGTTTGGCTGTCTGCCGGACGGACGCATGATGACCTCTGAATTGATAACGCAGCGCTGGTAGCAGAGGCGGAGGCGGGTTCCTACTGCGGCAGGGAGAGAAGCGCTTTGACGTTGGGTTCGACGATGGACCCGGGCGCGAGACCATCCAGCAATGTTTCGTTCGACAATGGGCCAGCCTTGAAATAGGCGATGAAAACATCGCCCGGCTTGGTAGATGCATGTTGCCAGTCTGTCGGTACAGAACAATCGCCGCCGCCTCTGAGAGCAACTCGAAATGAGGTTGATTGGCCTTGCCCCTTCAGCCAACGCACGGGCTCGAGCGTCGCGCCGAAGATCGTAGGATCAGCCGCCCGCAGTTTCCGCCATTCGTCCGCGGACAAGTTATCGTCTGGTCGATTGAAGGCGGTGACACGAACAAGAACAATGCTGTCCGCTTCGCGCCACAGGCGGACCTGCTGTTCGACCTGCTGGTCGCGATACCACGTGTCGATCTTGCTCTGCTGCCACTGACCTACTTCGAGCTGCGGCATGCCAGGGGGCGGTTCGAAGTAGGGAAAGATCATGAGCGAACATGCTTGGGCGGACGGAACCACCGTCAACGCGCCAAGCGCGGCGCCAAAAGCAATAGCCATCCTTCGCAAAAGGCGGCGTGTTGAACGATCAAGCGGAACGCTCATTCTCTACCTTTGAGCAAAGCTGGTACGCCGCAAGTGCGGTTCCTATTCCTGCGCCTTTGTCAGCACTGCCAGCGTGCGGGTGTCAGTGATCTTTTCGATCTTGAAGCCTTCCACGATGTGGCCGTCTTCGGCGAGATAGATGAGGAAGACCTCGTCCGGCTTGCCGTGGAAGGCATCGTGCGCGGGAATCCAGCCGCAGGGCGGCGCCATGCCTTCGCTGAGCTTCAGCTCGTCGGACGAACCCGCGCCCTTCACCCAGCGGACCGGCTTGAGGACGGCGAGCGGATTGCCGTTCATGTAGTCGAGGTCTTTCGGCATGCCGCTGATCCTGTCTTCGCGGACATACCGCACGACTGCGATGCTCTTCGCTTCGTCAAACAGCCTGCCCTGCTGCTTCATGCGCCAGGCGGCATCTTCCTGTGCGCGGACGGCGGCGTGCGCCTGACCCCATGCCTGCTCCAGCGCCCAGACATCGGCTTGCGACGCGCCGGCGGGCGCGGCAGGCGGAGGAGGAAAAGGCATGGGCGAACAGGCCAGCGCCGGCGCCGGCGTGCTGGCGACCAACAGAGCCATTGCCGCCAATCCGAGATATTTCATCGTGATCCCCGCTTGATGATCCGAGCATCGGCGTTGGCCGCCCGGCGCGCAAGACGGCGAGACAGGCGTTTTCATCGTGTTTTCAGGCATATTATCGGGTTGAACCTGCCCCTCTGCACCCATACGTTCCCCCCGCAATGACCACCAGTCCGCGCAACCCTCTGGCAAGCAGCACCGCCATGTCCGCTTTCGCGGCCATGGACAGGCGAAGCCGCGACATTTTCCGGGAGATCGTGCAGGCCTATCTCGACACCGGCGAGCCGGTGGGGTCGCGCACAATTTCGCGGCGGGGCGTGCAGCTTTCGCCCGCGTCGATCCGCAACATCATGTCGGACCTTGCCGAGATGGGGCTGATCGACTCGCCGCATACCTCGGCGGGGCGCGTGCCGACGCATGCGGGACTGCGCATGTTCGTCGACTCGCTGATGCAGCTGGGCGAGCCCGGGGAAGCGGACAAGCAGGCGATCGAAAGCCGGCTTGCCGGGTCTGGCCGCCGGATGGAGACGGTGCTGTCGGAAGCGTCTGATCTTCTTTCGGGTCTGGTTGGCGGCGCTGGCCTCGTGTCGACGCCGGCGGCGGATGCGCCGATCCGGCATGTGGAGTTCGTGCGGATCTCGGCCGAGCAGGCGCTGGCCGTGATCGTCGCGGAATCGGGCGAGGTGGAAAACCGCGTGCTTGCCCTGCCCGCCGGCCTGCCGGCTTCGGCGCTGATCGAGGCGGGGAATTATCTCAATGCCCGGATGAAGGGCCGCACGCTGGCGGAAGCGCGGGCGACGGTTCTGGAAGAGGTGCGTTCGCGCAAGGCCCTGCTGGACCAGACGGCGGCGAAGCTGGTCGAGGACGGGCTGGCGCAATGGTCTGGCGAGGATCCGGCGCGGGGCCGCTCGCTGATCGTGCGGGGGCGCGCGAACCTGCTGGAAGACACCAGCGCGACGGAAGACCTGAACCGCGTGCGCAACCTGTTTTCGGAACTGGAAAGATCGGAAAACCTGCTGAACGTGCTGGATACGGCGCGGGAGGCCGAGGGCGTGCGACTGTTCATCGGCTCGGAAAACCCGCTGTTCTCGCTGTCGGGTTCCGCGATGATTGTCGCTCCCTATATGAATGCCGAGCGGAAGATTGTAGGGGCGCTGGGCGTGATCGGACCGACGCGGCTGAATTATGCCCGCGTTATTCCGATGGTGGATTATACCGCGCAGGTGGTCGGCCGGATTCTGGGCGAAGGCCGCGCGGGGACAAAGAGAGAGTAGAGCGTGATGAACGGCAACAACGGCGGATCGGACGACGACGCCATCCTGTCGGCTGAGAATGAAGGCATGGACGAGGCCATTGGCCATCCGCGCGACGCGCATGCGGCGTCGGGCGCCGTGAACATTCTTGCCGAGCAGGTTCAGGCTCTGGAGAAAGAACGCGACGAGCTGAAGAACAACATGCTGCGCGCGCTGGCCGAGACCGACAATGTGCGCAAGCGCGCCAATCGCCAGATCGAGGAAGCAAGGCTGTACGCCGTCGAGAAATTCGCGCGCGACCTGCTGAACGTTTCGGACAACCTTGCGCGCGCCGTCGAGAGCGTGCCGCCGGAAAGCCGGGGCATCATGACGGATGCGGTGAAGACCGCGCTGGAAGGCGTCGAGCTGACGCAGAAGGAGCTGGTCTCCGTTCTGGCGCGGCATGGCGTGACGGCGGTGGACGCAGCGCCGGGTTCGGCGTTCGACCCTGCCCTGCATCAGGCCGTGACGCAGATTCCGTCCGAGCATCCGGCGGGATCGGTGGCGCAGCTGTTCCAGTCCGGCTGGCGCATCGGCGACCGCACCCTGCGCGCGGCGATGGTGGCCGTGAGCGCGGGCGGCGGAAAGCCGAACTAGCTGAATCTCGATTTCGGAATCCGCGTCAGCCTGCAGGCGATGTCGTCTTCGCCGGAGGCGATGAGATAGGCGTCGGCGTCTTCGACGATGCCTGTCGTGAAGACGATATCGTGGATGTAGCGCGCGCCGTCGAGATCGGGGGAGAGAGCCGGGTTGGCTTCGAGCAGCGGGGTTTCGTCTTCGAGGCGGAGAACGCGCGAAGGATCGTCGCGATCGAGCAGCGCCCAGAAGGTGCGGTATTTGCCGACGACCTTGCCGGGTTCGACGCCGTGATAGAGTTCGAGCCAGCCATCGGGCGTGAGAATGGGCGGCGTGCCGCCGCCGACTTTCATGGATGAAGGCGAGCCCTTGCGGGGGCGGATGCTGCCATGGTCGAGCGGCTTCCAGTGCAGCGCATCCGGCGATTGCGCGAGCTGGATTGCCGGGCCGGGAAGGAAATCCGCGTCGGGCGGCGGCAGGAGATAGACCTCGCCGGCAGGGCGCGTGAGCGCCATGAATTTATCGCGTACCCTGCCCTCGAAGATCAGCATGTCCTTGTTCTGGTGATCGAGGACGACGCCTTCCAGTTTCCAGTCGAGCGCGTTGTCTGAGGTGTAGAGGCTGGTGCAGAGGCGTTCTGCGCTGACGGAGCAGGAGGTCATCAGGTAGCGGCCATCGACGCGGCTGATGCGGGGGTCTTCGACGCCGTATTCCTGATAGGGTGCGCGCGGCGTGATGGCGCGATCATAGTACGTGGCGATGATACGCGATCCGTCGGCTGACAGTTCGACGGGGAGTAGCCACGAGATCGAGGTGAGGATGATCGTGCGATGCAGGCCGCCGCGCACGCGGAGTTCGCGCGGGTCTTGCGTGTCGATTTCTTCGAGCGAGTGGCGATCAATGCCGAAGCGGCCATTGGACCAGCGGAGGATGGCGACGTGATCGGAGCGGACGGGATTGCGCAGCGCTTCGGCGATGCGGACGAGCATTAGCAGATTGCCGTTCGGCAGGCGCGTGAGGCCGGGATTGAACGCGCCGAGCACGAAGGTTTCGTCATTGATCTGTCCGCGCAGCGGAGAGCGCGCGAGATCGACGTCGCGAGGGCGGAAGATGATCTGGTCCATGGCTTGCTATCTGGGGCGGGACGCGGCGGCATCAACCGGGCGGTTTGAATCATTCCGCCAAAGCGTTAGGCTGCAGCGCCTGCAAGTGATGAGGCCATGCGATGACCGAGAGCAACGCGCCGCCGAAATCCTCCCTGAGAGGAGACCTGCGTGGCTATTTCAGCATCACGATCACGATCGTGGTGATGATGGTTCTGCTGTTCTGGCCGGCGGGGACGATCGACTGGCGGCGGGCGTGGCTATTCATGACGCTGTTCATCGTGCTGATCTTCGTCGCGATGAGCTGGATCAAGCGGGACAATCCGGAGCTGATAAAGGTTCGCGAGAAATACCAGGAAGGCACGAAGGGCTGGGATGCGATCGTTGCGACGGTGAGCGTCGTGCTGTTCGCGCTGATCATGCCGGTGGCGGGGTTCGATGAGCGGTTCCAGTGGGCGATTGCGCCGGACTGGGTGACGCTGCTTGGCTATGTCGCGCTGACGGCGGGGTTCATGGGCACGACCTGGGCGCAGAGCGTGAACCGGCATTTCGAGGCGACGGTGCGGATACAGACGGACCGCGATCATAAAGTGATCGACACGGGGCCTTACGCCTACATCCGGCATCCGGGGTATGCGTTCGGACTGCTGATGGCGGCGGGGTGTGCGTTGTCGCTTGGGTCGTTCGCGGCGCTGATCCCGGTGGGGCTGGCGGCGATTGCGCTGGCTGGAAGGACGCTTGGCGAGGAAGCCGTCTTGATCGAGGGCCTGCCCGGCTATGCCGAATACAGGACGCGCGTGAAATGGCGGTGGTTGCCGTTCATCTGGTGAGAGTCAGTCTTTCGGTTTGATGTCGAGGTCTTTCACGATTGCAGCCGTTGCGCGGCGGGAGATCGCGCGGGCGTCGAGCGGTTTCTTGATGAGGCCGGTGAGTTCCAGCATCACCGCGCCGTGCATGGCCGACCAGTGGAGATGGCCAGCGAGATCGACATCGCCCTTGAAGCGGCCCTGGTCGCGCAGGACTTTCCATCCGAGCGTCATCGTTTCCCTTGCGCGCTTCATCGCGGCGACGAGATCGGGATAGTCGAATGCGGTGGGCTGGTTGGTGTCGAAGATCATGCGGTAGGCGGCGGGATGTTTGAGCGCCCAGTCGATGTAGATTTCGCCGGGCTGCCACGCCCCCGGTTTCTTGAGCACGGCGCCTTTGGTGTTTTCCATCGTTTCGGCGAAACGGTTGAAGGCACGCGCGCGGACATAGGCGAGGATTGCGTCCTTGTCCTTGAAGTAGCGATAGGGCGTCATCGGGGAGACGCCGAGAGCGGTGGCGAGATCGCGCAGGGTGACGCCGTCGATTCCGTGGGCCGCGAATTTTTCTTCCGCGATATCGCCGAGGCGTTCGCGGAAGGCTTCGATATCGGCGGGCGAGAGAACCTTGGGCACTGCAACTCCACGACTTTTCAGGCGGCCGCCATAGGCGGCTTGAAGCCTTCTATTATTTACGCTATAAATTTACAATGTAAGAAAACAACGGAGGACGTGATGGCGGATGGACAGACGGTAAACCCGCATCTTTCAGGCAATCTTGCTCCAATCCTGAGCGAAGACGATTTCGATCTGACCGTTGAAGGCCAAATCCCGGCAAACATGCATGGGGCGTATTACCGCAATGGGCCGAACCCGCAGTTCGAGCCGCGCGGGCAGTATCACGCCTTTGTAGGCGACGGGATGATCCATGGGTTCTTCCTCGACCCGGACAGCAACACGGCGCGCTATCGCAATCGCTGGGTGCGGACGCCGCGCTGGCAGACCGAGCACACGGCCGGCCGCGCCCTGTTCGGCGGATTTGGCGGGCGCGACAGCGATCCGTCGGTGGCGAACATCCATTCGGGCGGGGCGAACACCAATATCGTGTGGCACGCGGGCAAGCTGATGGCGCTGCAGGAGCAGAGCGAGCCGTTCGCGCTGGACCCGCGGAACCTGGAAGACGGCGGGTTCATGAATACGGGCGGCAAGTTCACCGCGCACCCGAAGATCGACCCGGAGACGGGCGAGATGGTGTGGTTCGCTTATTCGGCGGGCCCGCAGCCGCTGACCAACCTGATCGACTATGGCGTGACGGACAAAGCCGGAAACGTGACGCGGCGCGACCGTTTTGAAGCGCCGTATGCGTCGATGATGCACGACTTCATGGTGACGCGGAATTACGTGCTGTTCCCCATCCTGCCGCTGAGCATGGACATGGGGCGCGCGATGAAGGGGATGCCGCCGATCGCGTGGGAGCCGGGCAAAGGTGCGTTCGTGGGCGTCATGAAGCGCAATGCGAGCGTCGATACGATCCACTGGTTCGAGATGGATCCGAACTATGTGTTCCACCCGATGAATGCGTGGGAGGAAGGATCGAAAATCCATTGCGAGCTGATGGAGTATGACACGGCGCCGCTGTTCCCGATGGCGGATGGATCGCGGCCGCGCCATGCGGAGGCTTTCCTGACGCGCTGGACCATCGACATGGATGCGCCGACGAACCGGGTGAAACAGGAGAAGCTGGACGATCTCTATTCCGAGTTCCCGCGTCTCGACGAACGGTTTGCCGGCCTGCCCTATCGCCATGGCTGGTATGTCGCGAATGTGGGGCATCGCAATCCGCTGATCTTCAACTCGATCGCGCATGTCGACCTGAAGACAGGCAAGCGCACGGTGATGACGGTAGGCCCCGGCGATTCCGTGGGCGAGCCGATCTTCGTGCCGCGATCGGCGGCGGCGCCGGAAGGCGATGGGCATCTGATCGTCCTGGTTCATCGCGCGGCGACCAATACGTCTGAACTGATGATCCTGAATGCGCAGGACATTGCCGGGAAACCGGAAGCCGTCCTGAAACTTCCGCGCCGCGTGCCTGCCGGTTTCCATGGAAACTGGGCGGCGGCGTAAGCCTTTTTCCTCCCCGGAAGCGCCAACGAGGCGCAGGGCCGCGACCTCGCAGACAAAGCATCTGCGAGGCGCGGCCCTGAAATTTTTACAGGGCTAGCCAGGTTCGGGCATGCGCGCGGGCGGCAGGCGGGCATGCCATTGGTCGAGGCAATGCTGGGCGAGCAGCTGCGCGCGTTCGATCTGATCGTACATCGTGCTTTCGCCGTAGGAACGCAGCTCGGGACGGATGAGCCATGGTTGCAGGCCGATGAGCGGATGGTCTGGATCGTGCGGCGGCGGGTTCTGCGCGATGCGCGCGAGGGCGAGCGCCGTGCGGCGGGCGTAAGGGTCGGGATAGCGGATCGCGTGGAACAGCTGATCGAGACGGCGAGCGAGACCGCGTGTGTTCGGGCGTGAGGGCGGCTTGCGACGGCCGCGATGCGGGCGCGGCGCCTCGACGCGCGGCATGATCGTGAACGGACGGCGCGGGGCGTGGAATGGCTTCTTCACGGCGGGCGGACGCGCGGGTCGCTCGCCTGATGCGGATGCGGCCGGGGCGCGCTGCGGCAGGTCGAGCGCGAGGGCCATGATGAGGATGATGCGACGCACCAGAAGTTCGAGGCAGCGGATCCAGTCTGTCGCGAGGCTGTGCATGTTCAGCGAGTGGAAGCCGCGGCGGCGGAGTTCGCCGGGCAGACCGTAATAGCCGCAGGTGAGCGACCACAGCTCGCTGGCTTCGGCGATGAGCGCGGGTATGGCCTCGGCGGGAGATTCCGGCGGCGGCTGATTGGTTTCTGTGTCGTCGGCGTCGGTCATGCGTGGCTCGCTGTTTCGAGCCGGCATTATCCGTTGGGCCGGAGGGGTGGGGGATAACTTATTTTTCTGGCGCAGTTTCAGGCGCGTAAGCGCGCGCCCGTCTTTCGAGACGCTCAGGCTTTTGTCTTGCCGCCGGCTGCCCAGGCTTTTTCGTGCAGCATGTAGGCGACGGTCTGCACCATCGGTTCGATCACGCCGACGCCGAGGGCGATGCGCCAGTCACGCGTGAGCGCGTAGGCGACAGCGATGGCGACCGTGAGATGCATCAGCGAATAGGTGACAGGCTTCAAGGCGCGGATGCCGAGCTTCGGGCGCAACAGCCGGCGCCGGGCGGCTCCGCTGGAGAGCGAGGCGGTATCGCCTGCCCTGTCAGACGGGCTGGGCCCGGCACCGGGGAGAATGTGCGGATGAGCGTGCATGAGGCTTTATCCCGGATGTCGGGGTATATGTACATGCGACTTAGTCGCATTTCAAGTGTATGAAATGACCATTGGTGGTGGCGAGGATGGGTCGCCCCGGAGGCCGGGTTTTGCCGGGATCAATGCGGCGATGGGCGGGACGCTCAGACTTGCCGCAGGGTGTTCAGTGAAGTTTTACGGCTCGATGCTAACGATTGCGGCCAAGAGGGGCCTTTCGTCATGACCAGCATTTATCGCCACATCTATGTCAGCGCGGCGCGGGAAGAGATGAACCCGGCGCAGCTGCATTCGATTCTCGCGAAGGCTCGCAGCAACAACGAGCCGGCGGGCGTGACCGGGCTGCTGCTGTTTCACGACCACTCGTTCTTTCAGGTTCTGGAAGGGCCGAAGGATGCCGTGACGCGGATCTTTTCGACGATCGAACGCGATCATCGCCACGCGCGGATCATCGTGCTGCAGGCCAAGGAAGTGGCGTCGCGCGCGTTTCCGAACTGGTCGATGGGCTATGTGAATTCGCACGCGCTGCGTCCCGACCAGAAGGCCAATCTGGTCGATCTGGGGCGGCTTGTCGGACGCGAGGAGCCAGCGGCGCTGTCGTCTTCGCCAGTGGTTTCGGTGCAGATCAATGCGTTTCTGGGCAGCTTCCGCGAGTTCGCCGCGGCTTCCTGAAGGCGGGCTGCCGGCATTGCCTACGCCGTTACGCCGCCGAGGCCGCCGTTGAGCATGATGAGATAGCGCTGGGCGATCTGGTCGACGAAGTGGGCGTTCTGGAGCTTGGCGGGGTCCATGCGCGCCTTGATCGCTTTTTCCTGGGCGACCATCGACTGCACCGCGATCTGCTTGGGGATGTTGAAGGCGGTGGTGACGACTTCGCGGCCGAGCGGCGAGCCGAGGATGTCGATCGCGTCCTTCATGGAAGATGCGGACTGCTTGAACAGCACGGCTGATCCGAGGCCGGGCATCTGTGCGTCGAGCATGTCGAGGCGTTTTTCGGCGATGTAGTTTGCGCCGACATTCTTGACCGCATCGGCGAAATAGGCAGGCGCGGTCCAGCTGGCGGCTGTCAGCTCGCCGTCATTGGTGAACTTGCCGGAGAGGCCGTCCTTGGTGAGGGTACCCTTGAAATTGCTGGTGCGCAGCTCGTCGGCGGCGTCGCGCCAGAGCAGGTCGACATTCACGTTATTGCCGTCGACGGTGACGGGAACCGTGACGCCGTCGACCACGGCCTGATAGCCGCCGCCGCGGACCTTGGTGATTTCCAGCATCGCCTCGACCGCCTCGCCTTCGCGTTCGAAGGACATGCGCCAGCGGCCGGTAACGCCTTCATTGCGAGGCGACAGGGCGTCCAGGCCGTATTTGGCTAGATTTACATTCTGGGCGAAATCCAGCCAGCCGCCATTGATCGACGACATCTTCACGGCGACCGAGTTTGGATCGGTGGGGCTGGAGGTCATCGCCTTCTTGGCGAGGGCGATATTGCCGATGTCGGCCTTGAGGCCGTTGGCGGTCATCAGGACGGTTCGGGCGACGGGATCGTTGAGGACATCGTCGATCGTCTTGGCGTTCTTCACCACCTTCTCGTAGCGGGCGAGGTCTTTCTGGATCTGCGGATCCTTCGCGACCTGGGCGAGTTGCTTGGCTTCGTTCTTCTCGGCGTTGACGAGGGCGGATTTGACCGAGCCGACATTCGCCGTGGTCGAGGACGAGGAAGACTTGGTCAGGAACGAAAAGTCGACCGATCCCGAGCTCGACGAGCTCGAGAACAACATGCTGGCCACTGCCGAGGAGATGTTGTTGATAGCCATGGCGGGAGAGTGCCCCGGGCCTGTTTAACCAGCCCTTAACCTGCTCGGTCGGGAAGGGGCTCGCCGTTAACCGTGGCGCCGCGGCGCCAGTCTCGCAGGAATTTTGCCGCGACGGGAACCACGGCGCGAGATGGGCCGTTGGTTCGCGGATGGCGGCGCTGGGCTGCCAAGCATCAAGTTTCTTTAGGGGCTGAGAGACATGTGGCCTTTTGAATCGCGCCGGAAGAAAGCTGTCGTTGTGTTCCACATCGACCAGAATGGCCTCGCAAAAGGCGCGTATTTCCGCGGTGAAGCGGATGTTCTGATCATCGACGAGCGTGACCCGAAGAACCGGGTCTATCGCATGGGTCAGGAATCGCCGGACGACGAGATCCGCCGCAAGATCGGCAAGCACCCGCTGGGCCGTATTCTCGAGGACAAGGGCGGCGATGACCGCCATGCCGCCCCTGTGCTGAACCTGCACTGGGACGGCACAGGCGCACGGGCGACCTGATCCCGTCAGTTAACGGAACTAAATTGTCGCGCCCTGGACCGATGGTCCGGGGCGCTTCGTTTTTGGGCTGCGTGGAGTTCAGGGCGCCGTCACGCGGCGGAGGGTGAGGTTGATGCGCCCTCCCCCGGGAATGAGCGTGGAGCTGTCGGGGTAGATGCGGTCAACACCGTGATAGGCGCGGCGGGATTGGCCGCCGAGGATGACGACATCGCCTGAGGCGAGGCGCATCGAGCGGGTGGGGCTGGAGCGTTCGAGGCCGCCGAGGCGGAACAGCGCGCGCGAGCCGAGCGAAACCGAGACGACGGGGGCGTCTTTCGCGGTTTCGTCCGCATCGATGTGGAGGCCGAGGCGGCTGGTCGCTTCGTACCAGTTGACGAGGCAGGCTTGCGGCGGGTGGGGGTAATCCGAAACGTCAGCCCACAGATCGAGAAGCGTCTGCGGGATCGGGGTCCAAGGCTGGCCGGTTTCGGGATGGGTGGGCTGGTAGCGATAGCCCTTGATATCGGACACCCAGCCGAGCGGACCCAGATTGGTGTTGCGGACCGAGAGCGGCGCGCCGCTGCGGGGCATGGCGCCGCGATAGAGCGGGTTCGCCTCCAGTATGGCGAGGATTTCCGCGACCAGCGCCTTCTGGGCGGCGGGCGGGAAATATTCCGGCAGGAAACGGAAGCCTTCGACCATGTTCTCAATGTAGGCGCACGGCGGCTTGGCGTCGCCGGGAATGCGACATTACTGGCGTTCGTACTGGCGCAGTTCGGGTGCGAGGCCGTAGGCGATCTTCAGGACGGCCAGCACATCCCTTTCCTGCTGGCTTGAGGCGGGGTGGTCGGCGGCGCCGGCCTTGTCGCGGACGCCGACGATCAGGGGCTCGCCCTTCTTCGCGATCAGTTTGAGGCCTTCGGTGGCGGCTTCGCGCAGGAAATCCCGGATCTTCGGGCGCTCGCCGGCGGCGATGTAGAGGCGGCCGGCATTGTCCTGCCTGAAGGTCACGGCGGGGTGGCGGGATGCGAGGCGGGAGAGGTCTTCGTCTTCCAGCACGGGCAGCAGCATGAAGGCGTTGCCTTCGGAGAGCAGGACGAAGAGCTGGTAGTGATCGGGCACATCCTTGTCGTCGGGATCGACGATGGCCTGCGCGAAATAGACGCCGCCGCCGAGCGAGACCGGCGAGACCTGCAGCGTGTCTTCGGGATCATCGGGCTCGGGCGTGACGGTGTAGGTGCGGGTCGACTGGTCCCAGATGACGGGCATGCAATCGGAGGAGGAGACCACCGTGAAGGGCGGCTTGTCGCCTTCGACGCCGCAATAATCGCCCGACGAGACGGCGCGCTTGGGAATGCGTTCGGCCTTCGGCGCCATATCGACGGCGGAACCGTAGGTGCAGGCGGTCGCCATCATGAGGGCGAGCGCTGCCAGTATTGTGCGGATCATCTGTCCCTCCACGGACGGTTATAGCGTGGCGGAGGGCGTGGGCGGAATGAGGGCGCGACAGTGGCCTGCGGTGGCGGGCTGTGTTTCACTGCATGGCGACGCTTTCACGGGGAGGCTTTCGGTGGCGGTCAATTTCGCGGTGTCGGCGGCGAAGGCGCACCGGCGGGCGGCCGCCCGCGATACGCGCGTCGCGGTGAAGCAGGCGGCGGCCGGCTGGCGGGTTACGCACCGTGAACAGCGCGAGAACGACCTCAGGGAAATGGGGGTGGTCATCCCCCTGTCGGAATGGTTGGGGCACAATAACGGACCTGACATTCTGGAATGTCTGCTCTTCAAGGAGTGGCGCTGGACAAGGGCCCGGGAAGAGGCTTTCGCGCCTCCCAATGCCGAAACGGGCATCCGCTGGGCCCGCATGGCGGAAGAATTGGGCCTTTCTTACGCCGAATATCGGTTGGAACTGCTTGAACGCGGACGCCATCCGACACATGAAGACGCTGCACGCATTCGCGCAGCCCGGGCATCTGCTTAATCGCAGGCCTGACTTGCGGATGGGTGAGCCTGCCCTATTGAGCCTGCCTTGCCTGATCCCATATGAGCCGCATCGCCGAGCCTCTGACCGGGCTCAAAGCGTTGTATTGAACCAAGGACCATAAGGGGTCGTCGCAGCCAGGCGCCGCAGTGCGGGCCAACAAGGGGCGAGGGCGGCCGCCGCAGAAAGGACGTTTGTAGAATGGCCAAGATCATCGGCATCGACCTCGGGACGACCAACTCCTGCGTGGCCGTCATGGACGGCGGCAGTGCGAAGGTTATCGAGAATACGGAAGGCGCGCGTACGACGCCCTCCGTCGTCGGCTTCCAGGAAAGCGGGCAGCGCCTCGTTGGCGTGATCGCCAAGCGCCAGGCCACCGTGAACCCGCGCTTTACCTACTCCGCCATCAAGCGCCTGATCGGGCGCAACTTCGAAGATCCGATGGTGAAGAAGGACAAGGATCTCGTCGCCTATGAGATCGTGAAGGGTCCGAACGGCGACGCCTGGATCAAGGGACGCGACAAGGATTATTCGCCGCAGGAAGTTTCCGCCTTCATCCTCGGCAAGATGAAAGAGACCGCCGAGGCGTATCTCGGCGAGAAGGTCACGCAGGCCGTCATCACGGTGCCTGCCTACTTCAACGACGCACAGCGCCAGGCGACCAAGGATGCGGGACGCATCGCGGGCCTCGACGTGCTGCGCATCATCAACGAGCCGACGGCGGCGGCGCTCGCCTACGGCCTCGACAAGAAGAGCGATGGCAAGGTCATCGCGGTGTACGATCTTGGCGGCGGCACGTTCGACGTTTCGATCCTCGAGATCGGCGATGGCGTGTTTGAAGTTCTCTCGACCAATGGCGACACGTTCCTGGGCGGCGAAGACTTCGACAACCGTCTGGTCGATTACATCTGCGACGAGTTCCAGAAACAGAACGGCGTTGATCTTCGCAAGGACCTGATGGCGCTGCAGCGCGTGCGCTCCAAGGCCGAGGAAGTGAAGAAGGAACTGTCGACCGTATCGCAGGTCGACATCACCGAGCCGTACATCACGGCCGGCCCGTCTGGCCCGGTCCACCTGAACATGAAGCTTACGCGCGCCAAGCTTGAGGCCCTCGTCGAGGATCTCGTGAAGCGCACGATCGAGCCCTGCAAGAAAGCCCTCGCTGACGCCGGCAAGTCGATCTCGCAGATCGATGAAGTCGTTCTCGTCGGCGGCATGACCCGCATGCCGAAAGTGCAGGAAGCGGTGAAGGCGTTCTTCGGCAAGGAGCCGCACAAGGGCGTCAACCCGGATGAAGTCGTCGCCGTCGGCGCAGCCATTCAGGGCGGCGTTCTGCAGGGCGACGTGAAAGACGTCGTGCTGCTGGACGTGACCCCGCTGTCGCTGGGCATCGAGACGCTGGGTGGCGTGTTTACCCGCCTGATCGATCGCAACACCACGATCCCGACCAAGAAGAGCCAGGTCTTCTCGACGGCTGACGACAACCAGTCGGCCGTGACCATCCGCGTGCTGCAAGGCGAGCGCGAGATGGCGGCGGACAACAAGCTGCTCGGCAACTTCAACCTCGAGGGGATCCCCCCTGCTCCGCGCGGCGTGCCGCAGGTTGAGGTGACGTTCGACATCGACGCGAACGGCATCGTCAACGTCTCGGCGCGCGACAAGGCGACGAGCAAGGAACAGAAGATCACCATCCAGGCGTCCGGCGGTCTGACCGAGGACGAGATCAAGCAGATGGTGAAGGACGCCGAGGCGAACGCCGCGGTGGACAAGCAACGCCGCGAGTCGGTGGAAACCAAGAACCAGGCTGAAGGTCTGGTCCACGCCACCGAGAAGCAGCTCGTTGAACATGGCGCCGCCATCAGCGCGGAAGTTAAGTCCGGCATCGAAAGCGCGATCAAGGACCTGAAAACGGCGCTGGAGAAAGACGACACCGCCGCCATCAAGGAGAAGAGCCAGGCTCTGGCTGCCGCGGCCATGAAGATGGGCGAGGAGATCTACTCCAAGGGTCAGACGCCGGAAGGCGGCCCTGACGCGGCGGGCGCCGCAGGGGCCGGCGGCAGCGACGATGTGGTCGACGCCGACTTCGAGGAAGTCAAAGACGACAAGAAAAGCGCCTGATTATTGGGCTGATTTGCTCATGATAAGGTGATGAATCCGATGGGCCATGGCTGATGGGGGCTTTAATCCCCGAAGGTCATGGCCCATCTAGTTTCAACGGTTGCTAAGGTTCGCCTGCGATAGGACGACTGGCCCAGAGGGTTCTCCCTCCCTCGGGCTGCCGGGCAGGTCGAACGGGGATCGGGTAGAGAGTCATGGTTTCGGTTCGGTCGTCACGATGAGCGAGCGCTCTTATTACGAAATTCTCGGCGTCGAAAAAGACGCAGACGAGAAAGCCCTGAAGTCCGCCTTCCGCAAGAAGGCGATGGAATATCACCCGGATCGCAATCCGGGCTGCAACGTCTCCGAGGGCAAGTTCAAGGAACTGTCCGAAGCGTATGAGACGCTGAACGATCCCCAGAAGCGCGCGGTCTATGATCGCTTCGGCAAGGCTGGCCTGAATGGCGCGGGCGGACCGGGCGCGGCGCACGGGCGGCCGGAAGACATCTTCCGCGATGTGTTCGGCGATGTGTTTTCGGAATTCTTCGGCCAGCAACGCCAGCAGCGCGGCGGACCCGCGCGTGGCGCGGACCTGCGTTACGATTACGAGATCTCGCTGGAAGAAGCGTTCGCCGGCAGGCAGGCCGAGATCAACGTTCCGACCACCGAGAAGTGCGAGCCGTGTCACGGGTCTGGCGCGGAGCCGGGCACGCAGCCGGAAACCTGCACGCAATGCCAGGGCCATGGCCGCGTGCGCGTGAGCCAGGGCTTCTTCACCATGGAGCGGACATGCGGACGCTGCCAGGGTTCGGGCAGCATCATCAAGACGCCGTGCCGCCAGTGTGGCGGGCGCGGAGCGATCCGCAAGGAACGCACGCTGTCGATCACCATCCCGGCCGGCATCGAGGACGGCCAGCGCATCCGCCTTGGCGGCGAAGGCGAGCCGGGCATGAAGAACGGCCCGAAGGGCGATCTCTACATCTTCGTGTCGGTGAAAGAGCACGACATCTTCGAGCGTGACGG
>Ga0075163_10002437_pt1 | contig 24958 bp, 17 predicted proteins | sample JI1023141ADNA_FD_71478 | JGI IMG/M metagenome (GOLD analysis project Ga0075163, IMG submission 71478) | Wastewater effluent complex algal communities from Wisconsin, to seasonally profile nutrient transformation and Carbon sequestration -... | ecosystem: Engineered > WWTP > Effluent > Algae... | reverse complement strand
TCGGCCATGTCGATCTCGCGCTCGGTGGGCGCGCCGAAGGACAGGCCGTCGAGGGCCGCGCTGCGCACCGCCTCGACCACCAGCGGGTCGGCGTGACCGAGGATGGCCGGGCCCCAGGAGCCCACGTAGTCGAGGTATTCCTTGCCGTCGGCGTCCCACACCCGGGCGCCCAGCGCCTTCTTGAGGAAACGCGGCGTGCCGCCCACCGAGCGGAAGGCACGGACCGGCGAATTGACGCCGCCAGGGATGGTGCGCTGGGCGCGGGCAAAGAGTTCTTCGTTGCGACTGGTCATGCGGAGGTTTCCTGTGAGGGGCCTGTGAAGAGCCCGGCGTAGGCGGCCGCGCGGGCCGCCGGGTCGGGGGCTGAGAAGACGTCGCTGATCACGGCCAGCAGGCTGGCGCCGGCAGCGATGAGCGGGGTCGCGTTGTCGAGGGTGATGCCGCCGATCGCGGCCACCGGCAGGCCGAACTCGGCCTTCGCCCGGCCGAGCAGCGCAAGGCCGGCACGGGGCGCATGGGGCTTGGTGGGCGAGGGGTAGACGGCGCCGAAGGCCAGGTAATCGACACCCGCAGCGGCGCCGGACTCGGCCCGCGCCCATTCGTCGTAGCAGCTGACGCCCAGGATGCGGCCAGCCCCGAGGGCGCGCCGGGCCTCCGCCGGGTCGCCGTCGTCGCGGCCCAGGTGGACGCCGTCGGCGCCGATCGCCAGGGCCAGCGGCAGGTCGTCGTTGATGACCAGCGGCACGCCGGCACCGCGGCACAGGGCCAGGAGGCGCGCGGCCTGGTCACGGCGGGCGGCGGCATCGGCGAGCTTGTTGCGGTACTGGACGAGAGCAGGGCGGGCCGGCAGCAGGGCCGCCACCGCGGCGTAGAGGGCATCACCGTCGGCCTGGTCGGGCGTGACGAGGTAGAGGCCGGACGTGAGCATGGATCAGGTTTCGGAGTCGTCGTCGAAGGGCCGGACCCAGAAGAAGCGGTCCGGGATGTACTGCCCCATGCCGGGGCGGAAGGCGGCCACCAGGCTCTGCCAGGTGAAGCCTTCGGCCTCGAAGACCGCCTGGGAGACGTCGAGGCCGTGGGCCAGCGCCCCGGCCAGCGCCGAGGCCAGCGTGCACCCCGAGCCGTGGTAGCTGCCGTGCAGGCGCTCCCAGGCGTCGGCGCGCAGCACGCCGCGGCTGCCGTAGAGGGTGTTCACCACCTGGGGCGTGTTGGCGTGGGAGCCGGTGATCAGCACGTACTTGCAGCCCGTGGCCAGGATGCGCCGGGCACAGGCCGACATGTCGGGCTCGTCGTGGTCGTCGTGGCCGCGGGCCGCCAGGCGGCGGGCTTCCATGGTGTTGGGGGTGATGACGGTCGTCTGGGGCAGGATCAGCTCGCGCAGGGCCTCGAGCATCGCCTCGGAGGCGAGCTCGTCGCCCCGCCCGGAGGCCACCACCGGATCGACCACCACCGGGATGTGAGGGTAGTCGGAGATGATCTCGGCGATCACCTCGATGTTCTCGACACTGCCGAGCACCCCGAGCTTGAAAACCTGCACCGGCATGTCCTCGAGCACCGCCCTGGCCTGCTCGGATACGAAGTCGGCATCGACCGCCAGGACGTCCTCGACACCCGCGGTGTCCTGGACGGTGAGGGCGGTGATGACGGTGAGCGCGTGGCAGCCCATGCCGGCGAGCGTCAGCATGTCGGCCTGGATGCCGGCGCCACCGGTGGGGTCGGCGGCGGCAAAAACCAGGACCAGAGGAGGAGTGAGATCGTTGCGCTGGAGGGTCATTCGGGGAGACGAGGACGCACAATTTTAACTTCGACTGCGCTACCATTCACGATCTGGCCGATTCTAGCCGAAATCACAGCGAGTCTCACCCACATGCCTTCCCCATACAAGTCGTGGATGTGCCTGATCTGCGGTTTCATCTACCACGAAGCCGACGGACTGCCCAAAGAGGGTATCGAGCCCGGCACCCGCTGGGAGGACATTCCACCCAACTGGACATGCCCAGATTGTGGCGCCCGCAAAGAAGATTTCGAAATGATCGCAATCTGAGGCTTATTCCTCAGCTGGCATTATTTGGCTCGCGTTAAAGTTCACGCCGGTTAAGACATCGGCAAACACCCCGGAGACTGATGGTGAATTTAAGCGGCATCAAGGTCATGGTCATCGACGACAGCAACACCATCCGCCGCAGCGCAGAGATCTTCCTCGCGCAGGCAGGCTGCCAGGTGGTGCTGGCCGAGGACGGCTTCGACGCCCTCGCCAAGATCGCGGACCACGCGCCCGACCTGATCTTCGTGGACATCATGATGCCCCGTCTCGACGGCTATCAGACCTGCGCGCTGATCAAGAAGAACCCGCGCCTCAAGGGCACGCCGGTGATCATGCTATCGTCCAAGGATGGCCTCTTCGACCGCGCCCGCGGGCGTCTTGCCGGGTCGGACGAATACCTCACGAAACCTTTCACGAAGGAAAGCCTGCTCCGCTCGGTGGCCAGTTACACCAACGGACGCCCGGCCTCCACGAACGCCTGACAGCCAGAAACCCGCCCCCATGCCGATCAAGAAAATCCTCGTCGTAGACGACTCCCCCACCGAGCGTCTCGCCCTGTCGGAAGTGCTCGTCAAGAACGGGTACCAGGTCGTCACCGCCGAAAGCGGGGACGAGGCCGTCGTCAAGAGCAAGAGCGAACACCCCGACCTGATCCTGATGGACGTGGTCATGCCCGGCACCAACGGCTACCAGGCCACCCGCACCATCGTGCGCGACGATGCCACCCGCGACATCCCGGTCATCATGTGCACCAGCAAGGGCCTCGAGACCGACAAGATCTGGGGCATGCGCCAGGGCGCCTTCGACTACATGGTCAAGCCCATCGACCATACGACGCTCCTCGACAAGATCCGGGCACTCGGCTGAAAGCAACCCATGGCGAAGCGGATCAGCCTCCACGAATTCCAGGCCGGGCTCGCCCGGCGCCTTGCCGAAGCGCACGACACCCGCGCCTCGGCGCTGCTCGCCGTGCAGGTGGGGCAGCGCAACTGGCTCATCGACCTCACCGAAGCCGGCGAAATCCTGGCCGTCCCGCCCCTCGCCACGGTTCCCCTCGCCGAGCCGTGGTTCCGCGGCCTCGCCAGCGTGCGCGGCAACCTCTTCGGCGTGGTCGATTTCGCCTCCTTCCACGGCGACGCGCCGGTCGCCCCCGTGGGGCACGCCCGCCTCCTGCTGATCGGCGTCCGCCACGAGCTCAACTGCGCCATCCTGGTGAGCCGCGCGCTGGGCCTGCGCTCCATCGACGATTTCGAAGTCGCCTCCACCGCCGCCGACCCCGAACACCCCTGGATCGGCGACGTGCTGCGCGACTCCCTCGGCACCCCCTGGACCCGCCTCAAGGTCGCCGAACTGCTGAACCACCCGCGTTTTCTGGACGCCGCTCAATCATGAACACACATTCTGGAGGAGCAGCGGGCCCCGCTCGCTGAAGAAAGACAAAAATGGCATTCAAGCTACCGGGACTGTCGCTGGGCAGCAGCAAGGCTGCTTCCAACACCGTAGACACCATCATCGATTCCAGCGGAGGCGGCCAGGAGGCCGCCGCGCTGCCGATGCTGCGCGGCAAGAGCGCCGCAGACCAGTTACGGATGCTGCGCGTCCCCTTCCTGATCTTCGCCGCCCTGACCACCGCGCTGGTGCTCTACCAGATCCGGGTCAGCAGCTTCGGCACCGCCTACGTGGCCGGCGCCGGCGAGATGCGCACCCTCTCCCAGCAGATCGCCAAGGCCAGCCAGCTCGCGCTGCAGGGCGAGCCCAACGCCTTCGGTGAGCTCGAACAGAGCCGCGCCCAGTTCAACCAGCTCCTCGGCGCGGTCACCAACGGCGGCGACGTCAACGGCACCGGCGTGCCGGGCGGCAGCAGCGCGGTCGAGGCCGAGCTCGCCGCAGTCACCGAACTGTGGTCCAAGACCGACGCCAACGCCGAGAAGGTCCTGAAGGAAAAGAAGAACCTCACCGCCCTCGGCGCCTCGGTGGCCAGCATCAACGCCAAGAACCCGCACCTGCTCGAACTCTCCGAGCAGATCGCCGCGCTCAAGCTGCAGGGCGGCGCCTCCCCCCGCGAGATCGCCACCGCCAGCCAGGTCGTGATGCTCACCCAGCGGATCGCCAAGAACGCCAACGCGCTGCAGGTCGCCAACGCCATCGACCCGGACGTCACCTTCCTGCTCGGCAAGGACACCAACACCTTCCGCGAACAGCTCGAACAGCTCCAGAAGATGACCGCCGAGGGCAGCGACGCCAAGGCCAAGCTCAACGAACTCGAAACCGTCGCCAAGGACAACCTCGCCGCGGTCAGCGCCATCCTCGGCAGCATCCAGCTGCTCGTCCAGGCCAAGCAGGCCGGCAGCCAGATCTTCCAGGACTCCAGCGCCCTCCTCGAGAAGACCACCGCCCTGACCGAAGGCTACACCGGCGCCTACACCGGCTTCTTCACCTGGGTTTCCCTGGCGATCATCGTCTGCGCCCTGCTCGCCCTGGCCTGCCTGGCCCTGATGGCCAAGACCTACAACGACGACATCGCCCGCCGCCACAAGGCCGCCGAGCAGCTCCGCGACGCCGCCGAAACCGAACGTAACGGCACCCAGCAGGCCATCCTGCGCCTCATGAACGAGATGGGCGACCTCGCCGACGGCGACCTCACCGTGCGCGCCACCGTCACCGAAGACATCACCGGCGCCATCGCCGACTCGGTCAACTACACCATCGAAGAACTCTCCGTGCTGGTGCGCCGCATCAACGACGCATCCGTCCGCGTGACCACCGCCACCGAATCCGCCCAGCGCACCTCCGACGAGCTGCTCTCCGCCACCGAGCGCCAGGCCCAGGAGCTCCGCCTCGCCGGCGAGACCGCCCAGAGCATGGCCAGCTCCATGAGCGCCGCCTCCGAAGACGCGCTGCAGTCCGCCCAGGTGGCCCGCCGCTCCCTGGAGGCCGCCCAGAAGGGCGCCGCCGCCGTGGAGGACACCATCAAGGGCATGAACGACATCCGCGAGAAGATCCAGGAAACCTCCAAGCGCATCAAGCGCCTGGGCGAGTCGTCCCAGGAGATCGGCGAGATCGTCGAACTCATCTCCGACATTACCGAGCAGACCAACGTGCTGGCCCTCAACGCCGCCATCCAGGCAGCCTCCGCGGGCGAAGCCGGCCGCGGCTTCTCGGTGGTTGCCGAAGAAGTGCAGCGCCTGGCCGAACGCTCCGCCGAAGCCACCAAGCAGATCGGCGCCATCGTGAAGACCATTCAGACCGACACCGGCGACGCCGTGGCGGCCATGGAAAACGCCACCCGCGACGTGGTCGACGGTGCCCGCCTGTCCGAAACCGCCGGCCAGGAGCTCGCCGAGATCGAGCGCGTCTCCGCCGAAACCGCCACCCTGATCCAGCGCATCTCGACCAGTACCGAAGTGCAGGCCAAGGCCGCCACCCAGGTGGCCGAAAAGATGAAGAACATTCTCGCCATCACCGACCGCACCACCACCGGCACCCAGCAGACCGCCGTCTCCATCGGCGAACTGGCCGACCTCGCGATCGAACTGAAGGGCTCGGTCTCCGGCTTCAAGGTCTGACCCTGCAGACGCGACAGCCCCCCGACCTGGAACGGATTCCGACCGAAAAGCATCGATGAGCCCAGCACACGAACTCGACCTCGGTCCGCTGACCTGGGTCAAAGGCGAAATCGACCTGGCCCTCGACCGAGCGAACACCGCGCTCGCCGAAGCCGGGTCCGTCCCGGACAGCGCCGGCAAGATCAAGTTTGCCCAGACCCATCTCCACCAGGCCCACGGCGCCCTGTCCATCGTCGGCCTCGACGGCCTGACCCAGTTCTCCGAACAGCTCGACCGTCTGCTCGGCGAGATGGCGAGCGAGCAGGTCGCCGCGACGCCCGAAGTGCGCCGCCTGGCCAGCCGCTGCATCGCGGCAATCGGCAACTACCTCGACGAACTCACCCGCGGCCAGCCCGACCAGGCCCTGCGGCTGCTTTCCCTTTACGGCGAACTCGCCGCGGCACGGGGGCTCGAGGCCCCCACCGCGGGCGAACTGTTCTTCCCCGACCTCTCCCGGCGCCCGGCCTTTTCCCAGGTCGCCGACACCCACGACGACCCGAAGCGGCTGCGCGCCCTCCGCGGGCGCTTCGAACGGGGCCTGCTCAAGTGGTTCCGCAACGGTGACGACCCCAGCGGCCCGCAGGAGATGCGCGAAGCCGTGGCCGGCATCGAAAGCATGCAGACCAACCCCGCCTCGCGCGCCTTCTGGTTTGCCGCCACCGCCTTCTTCGACGCCCTCGCCCAGCAGGCCATCCCCAGCGACGCCAGCGCCAAGCGCCTGTGCGGCCGCATCGACGGCCAGATGCGGCGCTTCATGGAAGGCTCGGCCATCGTCGCCGAACGCCTCATGCGCGACGTGCTCTACCACGTCGCGATCGCCGCCGCCGACTCCCCGGCCATCGGCGCCGTGCGCAGCGCCTACGAACTCAGCGACCTGATTCCGAGCGGCAAGCGCGGCATCAGCGACATGCCGCTGGCCCCGATCCTGCGCAAGCTGCGCGACGAACTCTCCGCCGCCCGGGAAGCCTGGGACCAATTCTCCAAGGGCGGCGCCGTCGGCCTGCCGCGCTTCCAGGACGCCATCGCCCCGGTCATCGACCAGGCCCGCGCCCTCGACCAGCCGGAAGTCGCCGAGATCGCCGCGGCCCTCGGCGACCTCGCCCGCTGGCTGCGCCAGGACCCGCTCCGCCTCACCGACGCCCTGTCGATGGACGTCGCCACCACCATGCTGGTGCTCGACACCCGCCTCGACGCCCACGCCCGCCCCGACCTCACCGAAGACATCCAGATCGGCAGCCTGCTCGACCGGCTCAAGGCCCACCAGCGCGGCGAGCGCCTCAGCCCCCTGGCCATCGTCGAATCCGACGCCCAGAGCCGCCAGGTCAATCGTCAGCTGATCCACGAGATCCAGACCAGCCTGGCCGAAGTCGAACAAAGCCTCGACAGCTTCTTCCGCGCCCCCGGCCAGACCGACATGCTGGCGGCCGTGCGTGCGCCCCTCAAGCAGGTCGAGGGCGCCCTGTCGGTGATGAACGAAGACGCGGCCATGCGCCTCGTCCAGGACGCCGCCGCCCGCATCGCCGCCCTCTCAGCGCCCGATGCCGATTCCGGCACCGAAGCCTTCGAGGAGATCGCCCACCGCCTGTCGGCCCTCGGGGTGTACATCGAAGCCCTGCTGCACGGCCCCGCCGATCTCGAGCGGATCCTGCGCCCGGACGCCGGCAAGGCACCGGCCGCCGACAGCATCGAGACCGAACTCGCCCAGCAAAAGCGCGAAACCGCCGCCCTCGCCGCCGCCCTCAAGGACAACCCGGAGGACGTCGGCCTGCGCACCGAGCTCCAGCTCAATCTCGAAAGCCTGCGCCAGGACGCCTCCCTCACCGCCGACCTCGAACTCGAAAAGCAGGCCCGCCAGGCCCTCACCCTCCTCGACGCCGGCGAACTCTTCACCGAAGCCACCCCGCTGCCCCAGGCTCCGGCCGCGCCGGCCCTCTCCGCCGAAGCCACGCGCCTCCTCGAAGCCAGCGAAGAAGAGATCGACGCCGAACTGCTGGCCATCTTCCTCGAAGAAGCCGAGGACGTCCGCGACACCATCGCCAAACGCCTCGCCGAGCTGGTCCGGAACCCCCACGACGTCGAGGTGCTCACCACCATCCGGCGCAGCTTCCACACCCTCAAGGGCAGCGGCCGCATGGTCGGCCTGCGCGACTTCGGCGAAGCCGCCTGGGGCATGGAGCAGACCCTCAACCACTGGCTGCGCCTCGAAACCCCCGTCACCGACGAGCTGCTCCAGCTCATCGCCGAAGCCCACGCGAGCTTCTCGGCGTGGATCGACCAGATCAAGGCCGGCGCCGGCATCCACAAGGACGTCACCCCCCTGCTCGCCAGCGCCGAGCGCCTGCGCAGCCTTGGCGAAGCGCCCGCAGCGGAAGCCCTCACGCCGCCCCCTGCAGCGCCCGCCATCAAGAAGCCCGAACCGGTCAAGGCCGCCGCCCTCGACATGGCCGCCACCCAGGTCATGTCGGACTTCAACTTCGGCGCCCTCGAAGACGACGCCGCCCTGGAAGCCCTGGAGGCCCTCGAAAACGAAGCGCTCGAGCACGACGCCTTCGAACCCACGAGCTTCGAGCCCAAGCCCCTCGAGCCCGACCTGTCCGACCTCCCCATCCTCGGCTTCGGCGAGCAAGCCGGCACCGCGGCCAGCGCCAGCGAGCCCGGCACCGCGGCCTTCGATCTGGACTTCGAACTCCCCGCCACGACGCCCGAGCCGTCGCCCTCCGAAACCGCTCTCGATCTCGACTTCACCGGCGACGAGAGCCCGAAAGCCCCGGTCGAGCCCTCGCCCACCGAGACCGCCCTCGATTTCGACTTCGAGCGCAGCAGCTACGCCGGCCCCTACAGCCGGGTTCCGGCCGATGTCCTGCCGCCGGTCGAAGCCCCGTCCGCCCTGCCAGCTGCCGACGAGACATCCCTCGATTTCGACTTCGAGCACGAGGACGACACCTCCTTCGCCGCCGCAGCAGCCATCACCGTCGAGGAACTCCCCGCGGACGAGGCCCTGCCCGTCGAAGCCCCCCTCACCGAAACCGCCTTCGATCTCGACTTCACCCTCGACGACACCGAAGCGCAGCCCCTCGAGGAGGCCCCACCCGCGCCGGAAGTCATCGAGGCCATCGAGCTTCCCGAACTCCCCGAACTCCCCGAGCTGCCCGACGCGATGCTCACCGTCGACGAAGCCCTGGAAGCCCTCGAGCCCGAAGAGTCCGAAGAACACCAGGCCCCCCTCGCCGCGGAGCCCGCCGAGCCCGAGACCGCCCCCGAGCCCGAACACACCACGCCCCCGGCCGTCGAAGCCAGCGAAGCGGCCAGCGCCCACGCGCCTGCCGCCCACGACGAATTCGAAGAACTCGACGCCCTGGACGAACTCGAAGCCGAGCCCCTCGAACCCATCGAGCCTGACGAAACCGCCGAACTCAGCCCGGACGAAGTACGCCTCGGCCACGTCATCCTGTCGCGGCCCCTGTTCGACCTCTATCTGGTGGAAGCCCGCCAGCACGTGGCCACCCTGCGCCACGAGCTGGCCCGCCTGTCGGTCAATCCCAGCCTGGTGCCCGTGGCCGCCGCAATCCGCGCCGCCCACACCCTGGCCGGGATCTCCGGCACGGCCCGCTTCGAAGCCCCCCAGCAGCTCGCCAAGGCCCTCGAACTCGCCCAGCAGCGCCTGGCCGACCACGACTGCGCGCCGGATGCCGAAGAGAGCGCCCTGCTCAATGCCGCCGCCACCGCGCTCGAAGGCATGCTGATCCAGCTCGGCACGCGCCAGCTGCCGGCCCCGACCCCCGAACTCGTCGACAGCCTCAACGACATCCAGGCCGGGCACCTGGCCGAAGTCATCAGCCTGCGCAGCGAAGCGCCGGCGCCTGCAGTGCCCGCCCGCAGCCCCGAGCCCGCAGCGGCGCCCGCTGTGCCCCAGCTGCGCGACGAACTCGACACCGACCTGCTGCCGATCTTCCTCGACGAAGGCAGCGAGCTCCTCGACCAGCTCGGCACCGCGCTCCACAACTGGCGCACCGCGCCCGACGAGGCGGCCCACCCGGCCGGCATCGCCCGCCTGCTCCACACCCTTAAGGGCAGCGCCCGGATGGTCGGCGCGATGAGCCTCGGCCAGAGCATCCACGACCTCGAAACCCGCCTCGAAAGGGCGCGCCACCAGCAGGACGCCGGCCTCGAGATCATCGACGAACTCGAAACCGCCCTCGACCAGACCCGCCAGACCCTCGACAACCTGGCCATGCCCCAGGCGGCCCAGCCCGCCCCCGCCGGCACCGTCACCGAGACGGCGATCCAGGTCGAGGAAGCCGCCCCGGCCCAGCCCGGCGACATCGCTGCCCAGGCCGCCCGCACCCAGCTGCGGGTCGAATCCGGCCGCATCGACCAGTTCGTCAACGAAGCCGGCGAAATCAGCATCGCCCGCACGCGTATCGAGGGCGAACTCCGCACCCTGCGCCGCTCCCTGCTCGACCTCACCGAAAACGTCATCCGCCTGCGCAACCAGCTGCGCGAAGTCGAGATCCAGGCCGACACCCAGATGCAGTCGCGCCTCTCGCAGGTCGAGACCCATCACACCGAGTTCGACCCCCTGGAGATGGACCGCTACACGCGCCTCCAGGAACTCACCCGGATGATGGCCGAGAGCGTCGGCGACGTGACCACGGTGCAGCAGAACCTGCTCAAGAACCTCGACGGCGCCGAAGTGGCCCTCCACGCCCAGTCGCGCATGACCCGCGAGCTCCAGCAGTCGCTGATGCACGTGCGCATGGTGCCCTTCGACAGCCTCGCCGAGCGCCTCTACCGCCTCGTCCGCCAGACCGCCAAGGAGCTCGGCCGCCGCGCCAACCTCGACATCATCGGCGGCCAGATCGAAATCGACCGCAGCGTGCTCGAGGCGATGACCGCGCCCCTCGGCCATCTGGTGCGCAACGCCGTCGCCCACGGCATCGAGCCGCCCGAAGTCCGCCGCGCCGCCGGCAAGCCCGAGATCGGCCAGATCACCCTCAAGGTCACCCACGAAGGCAGCGACGTCGTCATCGAGTTCCGCGACGACGGTGCCGGCCTCGACTTCGCCCGCATCCGCGCCCAGGCCATCACCAACGGCCTGCTCGGCACCGACGAGGAAGCCGACGACAAGCGCCTCACCAACCTCATCTTCGTGCCCGGCTTCAGCACCGCCAGCCTCTCCAGCCTGGCCGGCCGCGGCGTCGGCATGGACGTGGTGAAGAGCGAGACCGCCGCAGTAGGCGGCCGCATCGGCGTCGCCACCGAGCCCGGCCAGGGCACCACCTTCCGCATCAACCTGCCGCTCACGCTGGCGGTGGCCCAGGCCCTGCTGGTGCGCTCCGGCGGCCGCACCTTCGCGATCCCATCCTCGATGGTCGCCCAGGTGCTCGAACTCAAGGCCACGGCCCTCGACGACATCCGCAACGCCAGGGGCACCGAGTGGATGGGCGAGCACTTCAGCTATCGCTACCTGCCGCGCCTCCTGGGCGACTTCGAATCCCAGCCCCAGGCCGACCGCTTCAACTGGGTGCTGCTGCTGCGCGCCGGCAGCGAGACCCTCGCCCTGCACGTCGACAGCCTGCGCGGCAACCAGGAAATCGTCGTCAAGAACGCCGGCCCGCAGTACGCCCGGATGGTCGGCTACTCCGGCGCCACGGTGCTCGGCGACGGCGAGATCGTGCTGATCCTCAACCCGGTCGCCCTGGCCGGCCGCACGCCCGCCGCGGCCGACGACGGCCCGGTGGCGCCGATGGCGGCCTCGGCGCCGAGCCAGCCCACCGTGATGGTCGTCGACGACTCCCTCACCGTGCGCAAGATCACCGGCCGCCTGCTGGAGCGCGAAGGCTACCGCGTGGTCACCGCCAAGGACGGCGTCGACGCCCTCGAACAGCTCCTCAGCCTGCGCCCCGACGTGATCATCGCCGACATCGAGATGCCGCGCATGGACGGTTTCGACCTGACGCGCAACATCCGCGCCGACATGCGCCTGAAGGCAGTGCCGATCATCATGATCACCTCCCGCACCGCCGAGAAACACAAGCGCTATGCCGAGGAGATCGGCGTCAATCACTACCTGGGCAAGCCTTACGACGAAGACGTCCTGCTCGAGCTGATCCGCGGTTTCGTCGAGCACGGGGCGGCCTGACTCCGGCGCACGGCGTCGCTTTCCTGCGGGTGGGCCGCCGGCTTGGCTATAATTAAATGTTTTCCAGCCTGGCCACCCCATGAATCTGCTCTTCGAAGAGGATGGTGCCTTCAAGACCGGCACCATCCTGACTGACAACGACGCCTCCCTGCAGGTGGAAACGCCCCACGGCAAGCGCCTCAAACTGAAGAGCAACCACGTTCTGATGCGCTTCGCCCAGCCCTCGGCGGGCGAACTGCTGCAACGCGCCGAAGCCGAGGCCGAAGGCCTCGACACCGAGTTCCTGTGGGAAGTCTGCGGCGACGACGAATTCGCCTTCATCGACTTCGCCCGCGAATACTTCGGCCACGAACCCAGCCCGGTCGAATCGGCCGCGGTGCTGCTGCGCCTCCACGCCGCGCCGATCTGGTTCCACCGCAAGGGCCGCGGCCGCTTCCGCAAGGCCCCCGCCGAGATCCTGCAGGCCGCCCTCGCCGGCCTCGAGAAAAAGAAGCAGCAGGCCGCCGCCATCGAGCGCATGCGCGACGAGCTCCTCGCCGGCACGCTGCCCGAAGAACTCCGCCCGCTTGTGCGCCAGCTGCTCTACAAGCCCGACCGCAACCGCCTCGAGACCAAGGCCCTCGAAGCCGCCAGCGCCGAAACCGGCAAGTCGGCGGCGCGCCTGTTCCTCGACTGCGGCGCGCTGGCGTCCACCCACGAGCTGCACTTCGACCGCTTCCTGTTCGAATACTTCCCGGCCGGCACCGGCTTTGCGCCGGTCGAAGCCCCCACCGACGCCGCCGACCTCCCGCTGGCCGCGGTGCGCGCCTTCTCCATCGACGACGCCGCCACCACCGAGATCGACGACGCCTTCTCGATCACCCCCACCGACGCCGGCTGGCGCGTCGGCATCCACATCGCCGCGCCCGGCATCGGCTTCGGCCGCGAATCCGCCCTCGACGTCATCGCCCGCGAGCGGTTGTCCACGGTGTACATGCCGGGCAACAAGATCACGATGCTCCCCGAGGACATCGTCAGCCGCTTCACCCTCGGCGAAGGCCGCGACTGCCCGGCCCTGTCGCTCTACCTCGACGTCAGCCGCGACCTCATCGTCACCGGCCACAGCTCGCGCATCGAGCGGGTGCCGGTGGTCGCCAACCTGCGCCACCACGACATCGAGCCGGTCTTCAACGAGGCCACCCTCACCGAAGGCGGCCCCGACTTCCCCTGGAAGGCCGAGCTCACGCTGCTGTGGGAGCTCGCCACCGTGCTCGAAGCCGGCCGCGGCAAGCCCTCCGCCAACCAGAACCAGGTCGACTTCAACTTCAGCGTCGACTGGGCCCAGACCACCGCCGACGGCCCCGGCCGCGTCGAGATCGGCCGGCGCTCCCGCGGCTCGCCCCTCGACAAGCTGGTGGCCGAGCTGATGATCGCCGCCAACAGCACCTGGGGCAAAGCCCTCGCCGACGCCGGCATCCCGGCCCTGTACCGGGCCCAGACCGGCGGCAAGGTGCGCATGACCACCGCCGCGGCGCCCCACGAGGGCCTCGGCGTCGACTGCTACGCCTGGTCCAGCTCGCCGCTGCGGCGCTATGTCGACCTCGTCAACCAGTGGCAGCTCATCGCCTGGCTGAAGGGCGAAGCCCCCGCCTTCCCGCCCAAGTCCCCCGACCTGCTCGCGGCGATGCGCGACTTCGAGCTCACCTACGCCGCCTACGCCGAGTTCCAGCGCGGCATGGAACGTTACTGGTGCCTGCGCTGGCTGCGCCAGGCCGGCCACCCGGCCATGAGCGCCCGCGTGCTGCGCGAAAGCCTGGTGCGCCTCGAAGCCATCCCGCTGATCTTCAAGGTACCGTCGATGCCCACCCTGCCGCCGGGCACCCGCGTGCAGCTGGCCATCGACAGCACCGACCTGGTGGACGTCGAGGTCCGCGCCACCTACCTGGAAACCCTGGCCGAGGCGAGCGGCGAGCCGATCGAGGAGATCGACGAGGCCGATCTGCCGCCCGAAGCCCCCGCCACTGCAGGCACGCCGGACATCGATACCGGCGCCACCGCCGCCCCGCCGGCGGCGGCCTGACGGCCCGGCGAAGCACCCCGCATGCAGGCCCCGCGCACGCAGCCCATCGCCCAGCCAGTGTCCCCCGCCCCGCCCGGGCCGGGGGCCGGCTTCGCCTGGCCGACCTTCACCGGCGCCACGGCGCGCTACGCCCTCGAGTGGGGGGTCGGCCTGTCGCTGGTGCTCCATGCGCTGCTGCTGTCCATCCATTTCGTGATGCCGGACCCGAACCAGTTCAAGGGCAAGGACAAGGGCCTGGAGGTGGTGCTGGTCAACTCCCGCCACGCCCAGCGCCCGGACAAGGCCGATCTCCTCGCCCAGACCAACCTCGACGGCGGCGGCACCAACGACAAGCAGAAGGCCACCCTGGCCACGCCCCTGCCGCCCCAGGAGCAATCCCGGCTCGGCGACGGCCTCGTCGAGGCCCAGCGCCGCAGCGAGCAGAGCCAGGCACCCCAGATGCAGGCCATGACGGCCAAGCGCGGCAAGACCGCCATCGCCGTCGACACCCAGCAGGTCACCCCGAGCGACGCGCCGCGCAATGTCTCGGGCTATGACCTGATGGACAGCGCCGCCGCGGTGGCGCGCATCGAGGCACAGATCGACAAGGACCTCATGGACTACGCCTCGCGGCCGCGCAAGAAGTTCATCGGCGCCCGCACCCAGGAATACCGTTTCGCCCAGTACGCCGAAGACTGGCGCCAGAAGATCGAGCGCGTCGGCACCCTCAACTACCCCGACGCTGCCCGCGGCAAGCTCTACGGCAGCCTGCTCCTGTCGGTCACCATCGGCGCCGACGGCAACGTGCAGAACATCGAGATCCAGCGCTCGTCGGGCCACAAGGTGCTCGACGAGGCCGCCCGCCGCATCGTCCAGCTGGCCGCCCCCTACCCCGCCTTCCCGCCGGACATCCGCAAGGACACCGACGTGATCGAGATCACCCGCACCTGGACCTTCACCAACGCGGACATGGTCAAGACCAGCTCCCGCGACAAGGACTGACGGCCGATGACCCGCCTGTGGCACTGGATTCGCCGCGGCCTGCTGGCGATCGTGCTGTTGTTTGTGGCCTACCAGCTGTGGCTGCTCGGCCACGTGCTGTGGTGGAAATGGGTGCCCCCCGCCGAGACCAGCTTCATGAGCCTGCGCCTCGACGAGCTCACCGGCAGCACGCCCGACGCCGAGCTGCATTACCGCTGGGTGCCCTACGAGAAGATCTCGATCCACCTCAAGCGGGCGGTGATCGCCGCCGAGGACGACAAGTTCATCGACCACGAAGGCTTCGACTGGGAAGGCATCCAGAAGGCCATCGAGAAGAACCAGAAAAAAGGCCGCATGGTGGCCGGCGGCTCGACGATCAGCCAGCAGCTGGCCAAGAACCTCTTCCTGTCGCCCTCGCGCAGCTATTTCCGCAAGGCCGAGGAGGCCATCATCACGGTGATGATCGAAACCCTGTGGGACAAGCGGCGCATCCTCGAGGTCTATCTCAACGTGGTCGAATGGGGCAACGGCATCTTCGGCTGCGAGGCCGCCGCCCAGCGCTACTACCGCATCCCGGCCGCCCAGCTCGCCCCGGCCCAGGCCGCCCGGCTGGCGGTGATGCTGCCCAACCCGCGCAAATACGAGAAGAGCTACGGCCCGCGCCTGGCGGCCCACGCCTCACGCATCCAGGGCCGCATGCAGTACTCCGAAGTCCCGTAGGGGATCTGTGCCCTCCCGGCGCCGCCGCTGCGCGCCGACACCGCACCCCGAGGGGGCGCAAACGAAGCTTGGGGCGGCCCGGCGCTTCCTTGCCGGCTGACCACCCCCGGCGCCAGCGCGTTCTTGCGTGACGCGCCTCCTGCCTTCTCCCCCTCCGCAGCCCCTTCGACGCCGTCCAGGCACGCCCTTCCGCCCCCCCACCCAGGGGAGCGCGCCCTGCTTTCGGAACCGCGTCACGCCGGCCTTGCGGCGCGTCGGCCCCTGCCCGAAAAATGGGCAATGGAGTAGAATGTCGCGCTTTTCCCCCGCCGTACAAGCCGATGCAATTCGCCGGATTCACCTTGCGAAACAATCTGTTCGTCGCGCCCATGGCCGGCGTGACGGACCGCCCTTTCCGCCAGCTCTGCAAGAAGATGGGCGCGGGGCTCGCCGTCTCCGAGATGGTCACCTCCAACTCCCTGCTCTACGGCAGCGCCAAGACCCAGCGGCGCGCCAACCACGACGGCGAGGTCGACCCGATCTCCGTGCAGATCGCCGGCGCCGACCCGGCCATGATGGCCGAAGCCGCCCGCCACAACATCGACCGCGGCGCCCAGATCATCGACATCAACATGGGCTGCCCGGCCAAGAAGGTCTGCAACGTGATGGCCGGCTCGGCGCTGATGCAGGACGAGCCGCTGGTTGCGCGCATCCTCGAAGCCGTCGTCGGCGCGGCCGGCAACACGCCCGTCACGCTCAAGTTCCGCACCGGCTGGAACAAGGCCAACCGCAACGCCGCCACCATCGCCCGCATCGCCGAAGAGTCCGGCATCCAGCTGATCGCCATCCACGGCCGCACCCGCGCCTGCCAGTACATGGGCGAGGCCGAATACGACACCATCGCCGATGTCAAGACCCGCGTGCGCATCCCGCTGATCGCCAACGGCGACATCACCACGCCGCAGAAGGCAAAGTTCGTGCTCGACTACACCGGCGCCGACGGCGTCATGGTCGGCCGCGCGGCCCAGGGCCGGCCGTGGATCTTCCGCGAGATCGACCACTTTCTGAAAACCGGCACCGAGCTCCCGCCGCCGCTGGTGTCCGAGATCCTGCAGGTGTGCAAGGACCACCTCGCCGACCTCTACGCCTTCTACGGCGAAGACACCGGCGTGAAGATCGCCCGCAAGCACATCAGCTGGTACACCAAGGGTCTGGTCGGGTCGGCGCAGTTCCGCCGCATCATGAACACCCTGCCCACCGTACAAGAACAGATTGCCGCCATTGACGAGTTCTTCGGCCGGCTCGCCGACAGAGACAGCCGACTGGTCTATGCAGACCCCGAAGAATTCCCCAAGGAGCTTGCCGCATGAGCAGCAGTACCAGCAATGACATCGCCGACTCGGTCTGCCGCGCCCTCGACACCTATTTCCGCGACCTCGACGGCGAGAAGCCGAACGCCCTCTACGCGATGGTGATCAAGAACGTCGAACGCCCGATGCTCGAATTCGTCCTCAAGCAGGCCGGCGGCAACCAGACCCTCTGCGCAGAGATGCTCGGCATCAACCGCAACACCCTGCGCCGCAAGCTGTCCGAACACGAACTGCTCTGACCATTTCCCGTCATTCCAGCGCCGCCCAGCCGCGGCCTTCCAGAGAAGCCCCATGAAAGTCACCCAAGCCCTGCTCAGCGTCTCCGACAAGACCGGCGTCATCGAATTCGCCCGCGAACTGTCCGCCCTCGGCGTCAATCTGCTGTCCACCGGCGGCACCGCCAAGTCGCTCCGCGATGCCGGCCTGCCGGTCACCGACGTGTCCGACTACACCGGCTTCCCCGAGATGCTCGACGGCCGCGTGAAAACCCTGCACCCCAAGGTGCACGGCGGCATCCTCGCCCGCCGCGACCTGCCCGAGCACCTGGCCAAGCTCGACGAGCACGCCATTCCGCGCATCGACCTCGTGGTGGTCAACCTCTACCCCTTCCAGGCCACCGTCGCCAAGCCCGACTGCACGCTCGAAGACGCCATCGAGAACATCGACATCGGCGGCCCGACCATGGTCCGCGCCGCAGCCAAGAATCACGGCAATGAAGTCGGCGGCGTCGGCATCGTGACCGACCCGGCCGACTACGCCGGCATCATCGCCGAGCTCAAGGCCAACGGCGGCGCGCTCAGCTACAAGACCCGCTTCGACCTCGCCCGTAGCGCCTTCACCCACACCGCCCGCTACGACGCGGCGATCTCCAACCATCTCACCGCGCTGGCCGACGACGGCAGCAAGATGGCCTACCCTGAGCGCTTCCAGCTGGCCTTCGACAAGGTGCAGGATCTCCGCTACGGCGAGAACCCCCACCAGTCCGCCGCCTTCTATCGCGAATCCAGCGCGCCCGCCGGCGCCATCGCCGCCTACACCCAGGTGCAGGGCAAGGAACTCTCCTACAACAACATCGCCGACTCCGACGCGGCGTGGGAATGCGTCAAGGCTTTCGACTCAGTTGCCAACACTGTGGCCTGTGTGATCGTCAAGCACGCCAACCCCTGCGGCGTGGCCGTCGCTGCCAGCCCCCTCGAAGCCTACAAAAAGGCCTTCTCCACCGACCCCACCTCGGCGTTCGGCGGCATCATCGCCTTCAACACCACCGTCGACCGCGCCGCGGCCGAAGCGGTCAGCGCCCAGTTCCTCGAAGTGCTGATCGCCCCCGCCTATACCGACGAAGCCCTCGAGCTCCTCAAGGCCAAGCAGAACGTCCGCGTCCTGATCGTCCCGCTGGGCACCGTCAAGCAGCCCGACTACAAGCGCGTCGGCGGCGGCCTGCTGGTCCAGAGCGCCGACTTCGCCCCGATCACCGCGGCCGACCTGAAGGTCGTCACCCAGCGCGCGCCCACCGACAAGGAGCTCTCCGACCTCCTGTTTGCGTGGCGCGTCGCCAAATACGTCAAGTCCAACGCCATCGTGTATTGCAAGGACGGCATGACCATCGGCGTCGGCGCCGGCCAGATGAGCCGCGTGGATTCTGCCCGCATCGCCAAGATCAAGGCCGAGAACGCCGGCCTCGTGATCCCCGGCTGCGTGGTGGCCTCGGATGCCTTCTTCCCGTTCCGTGACGGCCTCGACGTGCTGGCCCAGGCCGGCGCCACCGCCGTCATCCAGCCGGGTGGCTCGATGCGCGACGCCGAAGTCATCGCCGCCGCCGACGAGCAGGGCATCGCCATGGTCCTCACCGGCTTCCGCCACTTCCGTCACTGATCACGGCCCATCCATGAAGATCCTCGTCATCGGCTCCGGCGGTCGCGAACACGCCCTGGCCTGGAAGCTCTCCCGCTCGCCCCGCGTCCACAAGGTTTTCGTCGCCCCCGGCAACCCCGGCACCGCCCGTGAGCCGGGCGTCGAGAACGTCGCCATCACCGCCATCCCGGCGCTGATCGACTTCGTGCGGGCCGAGCAGGTTGCCCTCACCGTGGTCGGCCCCGAGGCGCCGCTGGCCGCCGGCGTCGTCGACGCCTTCCGCTCCGCCGGCCTGCCCATCTTCGGGCCGACCCGGCTGGCGGCCCAGCTCGAAAGCTCCAAGGATTTCGCCAAGCAGTTCCTGCAGCGGCACAAGATCCCGACGGCGAAGTACCAGACCTTCTCCGACCCCGCCGCCGCCCATGCGTATGTTGACGCCGAGGGCGCGCCGATCGTCATCAAGGCCGACGGCCTCGCCGCCGGCAAGGGCGTGGTGGTGGCGATGAGCCTGGCCGAAGCCCACGAGGCCATCGACGCCATGCTCACCCACAACACCCTGGGCGTGCAGTACGACGAGCGCGGCCCGCGGGTGGTGATCGAGGAGTTCATGGACGGCGAGGAAGCCAGCTTCATCGTGATGGCCGACGGCCGCCACGCCCTGCCGCTGGCCACCTCTCAAGACCACAAGCGCCTGCGTGACGCCGACCAGGGCCCCAACACCGGCGGCATGGGCGCCTACTCGCCGGCCCCGGTGGTCACGCCCGAAGTGCACGCCCGCGCAATGCGCGAGATCATCATGCCGACCCTCGTCGGCATGGCCGCCGAAGGGCTGCCCTACACCGGCTTCCTGTACGCCGGCCTGATGATCGACGCCAAGGGCGCGCCCCGCGTGGTCGAGTTCAACTGCCGCATGGGCGACCCGGAAACCCAGCCGATCATGATGCGGCTCAAGTCCGACCTCGTCGACCTCGTCGAAGCCGCCGTCGCCGGCAAGCTCGACAAGATCGAGGCCGAATGGGACCGCCGCTTCGCCCTCGGCGTGGTGATGGCCGCCGCCGGCTACCCCGACAGCCCGCGCAAGGGCGACGCCATCCACGGCCTGCCCGCCACCTCGGCCGAAGACGCCCACGTCTTCCATGCCGGCACCACCGAGCAGGGCGGCGAGATCCGCACCAGCGGCGGCCGCGTACTGTGCGTCACGGCCCTCGGCGACAACGTCAGGAGCGCCCAGAAACGCGCCTACGAGCAGGTCGACCAGATCCACTTCGACGGCATGCAGTGCCGCCGCGACATCGGCTACCGGGCCGTCGGCCGCAAGGGCTAGCCCCCATGCCGCACCTGCGCATCGAGTACAGCACCAACATCGCCGGCCGGTTCGACCCGGCGCTGCTGGTGCAGGTCACCGCCGACGTGCTGGTGGCCAGCGGCGTCTTCAGCCCGCCCGACGCCATCAAGGTGCGGCTGATTCCGGTCGAGCACTTCCGGGTCGGCAGCGGTGCCGACCACGGCTTCATCCACGCCGGGCTGGCGCTCCTGTCCGGCCGTGACGGCGACACCAGGCAGCACCTCACCGTTGCGCTGGTCGACGCCATCGCCCCCCTCGTCGGGCCCGGCCCCCAGGTCGTGCAGATCACCTCCGAGGCCCGCGACATGGACCGCGACACCTACTCGAAGCGCGTAGTCCCCGGCGCCTGATCTACCTCTGTGCCGGCCCGCCGCCGGCATCCTTCCCTTCCCGGAGCTTCCCCATGCCTGACCGCGCCGCCGTCAAAGCCTACCTCCTCGACCTCCAGGCGCGCATCGTAGCCCGCCTCGAAGCCTTCGACGGCAAGCCTTTCCACACCGACAGCTGGACGCGCCCGGCCGGTGGCGGCGGCCTCACCCGGCTGATCGAGGAGGGCAACTTCTTCGAGCGCGGCGGCTGCAACTTCTCCCACGTGATGGGCGAAGGCCTGCCCCCCTCCGCCACCGCCGCCCGCCCCGAACTCGCCGGCCGCAGCTACGAGGCGATGGGCGTCTCGCTGGTCCTCCACCCGCGTAACCCGTACTGCCCGACGGTGCACATGAACGTGCGCTTCTTCATCGCCTCGGCGCCGGGCAAGGCCGACGTGTGGTGGTTCGGCGGCGGCATGGACCTCACGCCCTACTACCCCTTCGAAGAAGACGTCCGCCACTTCCACGCCACCTGCAAAGCCGCCGTGCTGCCGTGGGGCGAGGCGGAGTACGCGCGCCTGAAAGACTGGTGCGACCGCTACTTCTTCCTCAAGCACCGCAACGAGCCCCGCGGTGTCGGCGGCCTGTTCTTCGACGACCACGGCGCCGACGGGCAGACCGATTTCGAGGCCGCCTTCGCGATGACCCGCAGCGTCGGCGACGCCTTCCTGCCGGCCTACATGCCCATCATCGAACGCCGCCAGGGCACCGCCTTCGGTGAGCGGGAGCGCGACTTCCAGGCCTACCGCCGCGGCCGCTACGTCGAGTTCAACCTGGTCTTCGACCGGGGCACGCTGTTCGGCCTGCAGTCCGGCGGCCGCACCGAATCCATCCTCATGTCGATGCCGCCCATCGTCAAATGGCGCTACGACTGGCAGCCCGAACCGGGCAGCCCGGAAGCGGTGCTTTACACCGACTACCTGGTGCACCGGGACTGGGCCTGAAGCCCCCGGCGCAGGCCTCGCCATCCGGTGAGCCCGCGCCTCACCCGGCCCACCGATGAAATCCCGCCTGCTGCGCCTCCTCCACCTCGCCCACCGCTGGCTCGGCACCGCCAGCGGGGTGCTGATCCTCGCCTGGTTCGTCTCCGGCCTGGTGATGCTCTACGTGCCCTTTCCCAAGCTCGACACCGACGAGCGGGTGAGCCGGCAGGCGCCGTTGCAGCCCGACGCCCTCGCCGTGAGCCCGGCCCAGGCTGCCGCGGCCTGCCCGGGCAAGCTCCGCGGCGCGCGGGTGGCGATGGCCGCAGGGCGCCCCATCTACCATTTCAGCGGCGCGGACGCCGCCTGCAGCGTGTGGGCCGACACGGGCGAAGCCGTCGTCGTGACGCCAGAACTGGCTCTGGCCAGCGCCCAGGCTTTCATACCCGGCGCGACGCTGGGCGAAATGGCGCCTATCGAACGCGACCAATGGACGATCTACAGCATCTACCGGCCCCACCGGCCGCTGCTGCGCATTCCCGTCGACGATGCCGCCGGCAGCGTGGTTTACGTCTCGTCCCGCAGCGGCGAGGTGGTGGCCCACACCACCCGCTTCGAGCGCGGCTGGAGCTGGCTCGGCACGGTGCCCCACTGGCTCTACTTCACGCCCCTGCGCGGCGACGACACCCGCGTGTGGCGCCAGCTGGTGCTGTGGCTGCCGGCGCTGGCCCTGCTCACGGTGGGCGCAGGCCTGGCCCTCGGCCTGCAACGCCTGCGCCTGCGGCGCCGCTACCCGCGCGGGCAGGTCACGCCTTACCGGGGCTGGAAGCGCTGGCACCATCTGCTGGGGCTCGGCGTCGGCGGCCTGGCCTTCACCTGGCTGCTGTCCGGCTGGCTGTCGAACCACCCCTTCGGCCTGCTGGAGTTCAGCGGGCTGCCGAAGGGCGCGGCCCAGCGCCTGGCGGGCGCCGCCTTCAGCCCCACCGCCGACCTGGCCCTGCTGAAGCGCCAGCTCGCCGCCGTGCCCGGCGGGCGCGAGGCCGAGTGGTATCGCTTCGGCGGCCAGCATTACCTCGAGGTGCGCAGCCCGGACGGCAGCCGGCGCCTCGACGACCAGGCCCGCCCGGCACGCCCCATCTCGCCCGACACCCTCGCCGGCCTGATCGCGGCCATCGAAGGCCAGCCGGTGGCGCAGGCCGAGCTGATCCACGAAGCCGACCTCTACCACTACGGCCGACGCAATCCGGCGGTGCTGCCGGCCGTGCGCATCCGCCTCGCCGACCCGCAGGAAACCACCTGGTACCTCGACCCGGCCACCGGCCGCGTGCTGGGCCGCGTGGACACCGCCAACCGGCTCCACCGCTGGGTCTTCAACGGGCTGCACCGGCTGGATTTCCCGCCCCTCGGCGCCCTGCCCGCCCTGCGCGACGGCCTCATCACCCTGCTGTGCCTGCTCGGCGCCGCCCTCGCCACCAGCGGCTGCGTGCTCGGCATGCGCCGGCTGCGGCACCGGCGCACTCAGTAGCGGACGCGCAGCGACACCCGCAGGCTGCACGGTTCGGCCGGATGGGTGTGGAGGCCCTCCACCGGCTGCGCCTCGCCCCGCAGCTGGGAGGCGTAGTAGTAATCGATGTCGCTCACCCGGCGGTCGAACAGGTTGAGCACCTCGACGCTCAGGCTGCTCCCCGGGGCCACCCGATAACCAAGCCGCGCGTTGACCAGCGTTGACGCCCGCGAGCGGGCCGGGTTGTCCTCGTTCAGCGCCCGCGGGCCGAAGTAGCGCAGGCGCAGCCCGGCCGTCCAGCGGGCGTGGCCGTCGTAGGTGGCGCCGGCCGAGAAGCTCTTCTCCAGCGCGCCGGGGACATGCCGGCCGCCGGCCAGGGCCGGCGCGGCGCCGGTGTAACGGGCGCGGGACAGGGCCAGGTCGGCGTCGACGATTAACGCGGGGGTCGGTGTCCAGTAGTTGGCCCATTCGATGCCGCTGCGGCGGCTCGGGAAGCTCGGCTCGGTGCTCCCCGCATCGCCCACGAAGACCAGCTCGGAGGCCAGATTGAGCCGCCACAGGGCCAGCGCGCTGTGCAGGCCGGGCACGATCGCGCTGCGCACGCCGACTTCGTAGCCCCGGGCCCGCACCAGCGGCGTGACGGGGCGCACCGGGCCAAGGTAGCCCGGGTCGCGGGGGTCGGGATTGACCCGGGTGGTCGTACCGCGGGCGTCGTTGCTGTGAAAGCCGAAGCCCAGGTTGGCGTAGTACTCGGTCTTCGCCCACGGCCCGAAGATCAGCGCCAGCTTGGGGCTCGCGATGCGGTCCTGCAGCTTGCCCGAGTTCTGCGCCAGGCTGCTGTCCACGTCGAAGTGGTAGTGATCGCTGCGCAGGCCAACGATGCTGCGGAAGCTCTCGTGCCACTGGATCTGCCCTTCAGCGAAGACCCCGATGCTCGACTGCGCGACCTTGTCGCTCCGGACCGCCATGTAATCCTGGCGCGCCGACGACAGGCTCAGGGCCACCCTGTCGATCCTGTCGTGGCGCGACTGCACGCCGAGCGTGAAATCCACGGGCCGCCCCGCCAGCGCGCCAAACCAGCTGCGGGCCGCATCGAGGCCATACACCTTGCGCCGGTCGGCCTGGTGGAACTGGTCGCCCCGCTGGCAACTGCCCGTCAGGGCCATGTCGTTGAGGCAGAAGCTGAAGTCCGACCACAGATCGAGGCTGTAGTCGATCGCGTAGGCATTGAGGCGGGCCCAGCCCCTGGCGTCGCGCCCGGACCATTCGCCCGACAGGCTGCTGCGTTGCGTGCGCCCGCCGTCGGTGGGGTTGAGGTTGCCGAAGCGGCCGATCAGGCCGGCGTCGATGGCCCGCTGGGGCACCTGGTCGGTGGCATTCCAGCGCGCGCCGTAGGCCATCGCCGCCACCGACCAGCCATTGTCCCGCGAGCCCTGGCTCAGGCGCAGCAGCCCGTTAAGGCGGGCAAGGTTTTCGGGGAGCGCCCAGGGGCCGTCGTTGCCGGTCCACTCCAGCGCGTACAGCAGGTTTCCGCCACCGAGATCGGGCGAGCCGGCCAGCAACCCACGCCGGTAGCCACGCTCACCCACCGTGAGCTGGGCGAAGGGCGCCTCCAGCTTGCGGAAGTAGTCGATGGAGGCCGAGCCCGCCGCGGCAAAATCCCCCACGTCGGCGGCGTAGGGGCCCTTGCGGTACTGCATCCGCTCGACGAGCTCCGGGATCAGGAACTGCAGGTCCGAATAGCCCTGCCCGTGGGCGTGGGTGGGCAGATTGACCGGCATCCCCATCACACGGGTGGCGAAGTCGGTGCCGTGGTCGAGGTTGAAGCCGCGCAGGTAATACTGGTTGGCCTTGCCGTCGCCGCTGTGCTGGGACACGATCAGGCCGGGGATCAGCTCCAGCACCTCGGCCGGCCGCAGCACCGGGCGGTGCTCGAGCTGGCGGGCGCTGACCGTCCCTTCCGTCGCGGCCCCCGCCAGGCCAATCAGCCCCTCTTCGGGGCCGCCACCGACCACCACGGTTTCGAGCGTGGGGATGCCCCCGGCCAAGGCCCCGCCGGGCGTCAGGCCGCAGACGAACGCGATGAAAACA